>Ga0066798_10000370_pt1 | contig 24297 bp, 17 predicted proteins | sample PersoiDNA2013203_FD_70961 | JGI IMG/M metagenome (GOLD analysis project Ga0066798, IMG submission 70961) | Permafrost soil microbial communities from the Arctic, to analyse light accelerated degradation of dissolved organic matter (DOM) -... | ecosystem: Environmental > Terrestrial > Soil >... | reverse complement strand
CAGTCCCAGCCGATAGCTCTCCTCGGCCAGCGCGTACTCGGCACCGCGCGGGTAGAAGAAGGCCTCGAAGTCCTGCGCGAAGTAGAGCCGGCGCACCGCGGTCCCGGGGGTGGCCGTCCGCGAGGCGAGGGCGTGCGCCGTCTGCCACGAGGTGGCCACACATGCATCGAGGCCGTCGAGGCCACCGTCGAGCGCGACGACCTCGGCCTTGACGCCCGGCCAGCCCGCACGGATCACGGCGGCGTGACTGGCGGGGTCCCCGCCGTAGACGTCGTACAGCACGATACGGCACCGGTGACCCGCGGCCTCGAGGCCTTCGACCATCCGAAACGCCGTGGTGTGCCCGCCCGAGCCGAGCGACGGAGGCGTCATCAGCCAGCCGAGGGTCAAGCCTTCGCCACGTTCCGGGCGGCGCTCCGGCTGGGTCAGGGTCAGCCGCCGAGGGTCCGCGATGTCGCCGACGAGGACGGGCAGCACCGGGCCGCCGGGGCCGAGTCGGGTCTGGACCCTCCGCACGGCGCGCCGGGCGACCTCACCGACGCCGTTCCGACGCAGGTGCCACCAGACCTGTCCGAATCCCATCGTCCCGCCTTCTCGTGCCGCCTTCTCGTCCCGCCTTCTCGTGCCGCCTTCTCGTCCCGCCTTCTCGTGCCGTCGTCGCCAGTCGTCGCCCGGCGGCTACCCGTAAACGCCGGTTCTCAGCCACCGCCGGTGGCGACGCACGTCGTGGACCCGCCGTAGCGTCGCACGCATCAGACCGAGACCGTGCCCGACGACCGACCTTGGTCCGTCGAGCCGCTCGCGGACCCGCGTCCAGTCCGGCGCCGAGGTGATCTCCGGGTCGATCTCCGCCGCGACCTTGAGCAGCGACTCGATCCGGTCCACCGGCCGGCGACCGCGATCCAGCTCGTAGTGGCAGGACGCAACGGCCTCGCGCGCGAGACGGCGCGCGGCGACGCCGCCCAGCTCGGCGACCCCGTCGCACCGGCCGGCAACGCCCGCGACCAGCTCTCGGAACGCGTCGGCCCGCTCCCGCAGGTCGCTGAGTTGGTCGACCTCGCGCGCCGACAGGCTGGCCGGGTGGTCCCGGTGCCAGGCCTGGTCCGCCCCCGAGACATAGGCCACGTCCGCGTGAGCGGCGAGTCGCAGCCACATCTCCATGTCGTGCGTGTGGGCGAGCAGCCGCTGCCCGCCGACCCGCTGGACGACGGACATCCGCATGAACGCCTCGGGCGAGGTGATCACATTGAAGCCGTCGGCACAGCGGTCCGCGAGCCAGCGCATCCCCGGCCAGACGGTCCAGGTGCGGGGCTCCGTCCGTGCCGGCTGGCGTGCTCGGGAGAAGTGCAGTGGCCTGCCGTACACGAGCCCGACCTCGGGGAAGGACCGCATCACGTCGGCCGCCCGCCGCAGCGAGCCAGGCGTCAGCAGGTCGTCCGCGTCGAGCCGGACGAGGAACTCGCCACTCGCCAGTACGAGTCCGTCGTTGAAGGTCCGGACCGGACCGGCATTGGCCGGGTGCGCAAGCACCCGGACCCGCGCGTCGGAGGCGGCCAGCCGGTGCGCTACCGCGAGCGAGTCGTCGGTCGACGCGTCGTCGACGATGATCACGTCGACGACGACGCCAGCCTGGCTCAAGGCACTCTCGACGGCTTCCGGCAGGAAGCGGGCGTAGTTGAAGCACGGGATGACCACAGAGACCGACGGTGCGTCGCCGGTGCTCTCCCGTACTCGGATACGTACCGGTTCACCGAGTCGCACGGTCGCCGCCCACCGCACGCCCGGCCGCACCGGCGACGCCGGTCAGGGCGTCCTCGACCACGGTCGGCGCCGGCGCCGGCCGTGCTCCGGCCGCGCCGTACATCTCGCGCAGCAGCGCAACATGCCGGCGCGCCCACCGCCAGAGCACCGCGGCGTAGACGAACGACCCGGCCACCCCGCCGAGCAGGCACGCGGCGACCGGCTCGTCGACCCCGCGCTGCACCAACCACGCGACGATGCCCGCGGCCAGCGCCGCGAGCGCCGGCATCCGGACGGAACGTCCGACCCAGGCGAGCCCGAGACCGGTCCTGCGGCTGATCGCCAGCAGGTACGCGGGCACCACCACCGCGCCCCCCACCACGACGTGCGCTACACCGGCGCCGACGATGCCACCGAGATGGACCCCGAGCACCATCGCCGGCACGAGCGCCGCGATCCAGATCCCTTGCAGCGCGAGCAGCCGACGGGTCATGCCGAGCGCGACCAGCAGGTCGGAGAGCAGAGCGATCGCCACGCGCATCGAGCCGAAGGCGGCCAGCACCGCGAGCGCCGGGGCAGCCGGTGCCCAGCGCGGCCCGTAGACGGTGGTGACGAGGGGCGTCGCCAGCGCGATGCATAGGGCACTGACCGGGAACGCCGCGGCGGCGAGCGTGGCGAGAGCCGCCGAGAGGTGCCGCTCGAGCTCCGCGATCGAGCGTCGGACCCGGGACAGGGTCGTCAAGGTGACGTTGTTCAGCACCGCGGTGAACACGCTCACCGGCCAGCCGGAGACGTTGTACGCCAGGTTGTAGTAGCCGAGCTGGAGTGCGCCCCGGAGTCGGCCGATCACCACGAAGTCGAGGTTCGCGATGCTGAATGCGAGGAAGTTCGCCCCGGCGAGCGGCAGGCTGAAGCGGAGCAGCGCCTTGGCCTCGCGTCGGTCGAAGCCCGGGCCGTAGCGCTCGGGCGCGAGTACGAAGAGCAGCACCGTCGAGGACACCTGGGCCGCGACCCGTGACCACGCGAGCGCCATCACGCCGTGGCCGGCGATCGCCAGGACGACGAGGACCGCACTACCGACGACGAACGCGGCGGCGTCGGCCGCGAACCGACGCTTCTGCAGGTAGTCCCGGGTGAGCAGCGCCCCCGGGACCGCACCGGCCGCGCCGATGAGCACCGTGAGAGCGAGCACCCGGATCGCATCCGCGGCGGCGGCAGCTCCGAGGGTCGTCGCGATGAGCGGCGCCCCGAGCGCCATCAGACCGCCGAGCAGGGCGCTCGTGCCGAGCGCGACGGTGAAGACCGTCGGTGCGATGGCGCGCGTCCGGTCGACCTCGCGGACGATGGCCGAACCGACGCCCAGGTCGCTGACGTTGACGATGATGGCGAAGGCGGTCAGTGCAACCGCGAACACGCCGAACTGCTCCGGAGCGATGATCCGGGCCGTCACGATGCTCATCGCGAGCTGGCTCAGCCGGAGCACCATCGCGTTCAAGGCGCTCCACGAGACACCCCGCCCGACACTGCCGCCGAGTGTGCCGGTGGGCGGTGGCGAACCGCGAGCGAGGGTCTCTTCCGTCATCCGAGCGCCTTCACGAGCTCGTCGACCACGCGTTCTTGCTGCTCGCGCGCGATGCCCGGGTAGATCGGCAGAGAGAGGATCTCGGCCGCGAGTCGCTCGGCTACCGGGAACGCGCCTGGTCCCCCGAGCCCCGGGAAGGCGGGCAGCCGGTGGACCGGCTGCGGGTAGTGGATCCCGGCGCCGATGCCCGCCGCGTTGAGCGCCGCCACCACGTCGTCCCGGCGCGGCACCCGCACGACGTAGAGGTGCCAGACATGCTCGTTGCCGGCCACGACGCTCGGGAGCACGACGTCCTCCCGGTTCGCGAGCAGCTCCTGGTAATGACCCGCGGCGACGCCGCGCTCGGCGTTCCAGGCGTCCAGGTGGGCCAGCTTCGCGGTCAGGACGACTCCTTGCAGGCCGTCCATCCGGGAGTTGAAGCCCATCTCGCGGTGCTCGTAGCGGCGGGAGCCGCCGTGGTTCCGGAGCCGGGCAACCCGGTCGGCGATCCCCTCGTCGTCGGTCGTCACGGCCCCGGCGTCGCCGTAGGCCCCGAGGTTCTTGCCGGGGTAGAAGCTTGTCGCGGCGACTCGGCCGACCGACCCCGAGCGCGAACCGGCCTGGCGCGCACCCTGGGACTGCGCGGCGTCCTCGATCACGACGACGTCGGGCCCGGCGGCGTCGGCGACCGCCGCCATCGGCGCCATCTGGCCGTACAGGTGCACCGGCAGGACCGCCCGGGTCCGTGCACTCCGGGCCGCGGCGATCCGCTCCGGGTCGATCAGGAACTCCTCGGCGCAATCGACGAGCACCGGCGTCGCTCCGGCGCGGACCACCGCCTCCACCGTGGCAACGAACGTGTTCGCCGGGACGATCACCTCGTCCCCCGCACCGATGTCGCACGACCGCAGCGCCACCTCGACGGCGTCGGTGCCGTTGCCGAGCCCGCGGCAGTGGGCCACCCCGCAGAACGTCGCGTAGGCGCGCTCGAACTCCTCGACCGCCGGACCGAGCACGAAGGCCGTGTTCTCCAGCACCCGGTCGAAGCCAGAGCGCACCTCGTCGGCGATCCGATCGTGTTGGATGTGGAGATCTACCAAAGGAACGCTCGGGCCGGTCATGACTGCCTCCTGCTGCGGTGGGACCTGGTTTCTCGGTCAGGTGCCGGGCGGACGCGGCCGGTCATGTGCCGAACCGTCGCCACCGGCGCCAGCGCAGGATGCCGCGGACCTCGCGGGCCCCGTGCGCGGCCTGTCGGCGCCAGCCGGGCACGCCGGTGCGCGCACGCCGCTCGACGGCCCGCCACAGGTGCGTCCGCACGACATCCGGCCAGGTCTCCTGGGCAAACGCGGCGAAGTCCCGGGGCGAGCCACCGTCAAGCACACCGCCCGCGTCGTGCGCGTGCGAGGCGAGGCGCAGCGAGTCGATCGCGATCGCCCGTCGCGCCCGCGCCGCGTACCGGTCGCGTCGCGGCAAACCCGCGGCGTCCTCGGCCAGCACCTGCTCGAACGTCGCCCGGCGCTCACGCAGGTCGGTCAGCAGCTCGGAGGCGTAGCCGAGGTGCATGTTGTCGCCGTGCACGCGGTAGTACGCCTGGTGCGCGCCGTTGATCCGGCCGACGTTGCCGCGCAGAGCGGCCCGCAACCACAGGTGCAGGTCCGCGGCGTGTGGCAGTCGTGGGTCGTACCCGACGAGCTCCCGCATCACCGAGCCGCGCATGACGACCTCGGGGTTGAACACGACGTTGTTGCCCCGCGTGCACAGCCGGGCGAACCACTCCTCGCCGGTCCAGACGGACCACCGCCGCACCACCGTCCTCGGGGCGGGCGGCTCGTCGGTGAAGGTCGGCGCGAAGCCGTAGGTGAAGGCGACGTCGCGATGGCGTTCCATCAGCGCGACCGCGCGCGAGAGCGAGCCGGGCGCGAGCAGGTCGTCGGCGGAGAGGAGCACGACGTAGTCCCCGTCGACGGCGGCGAGGCCCTCGTTGTACGTCGCGATGTGGCCGGCGTTCCGCTCGTGCGCAATCACCCGCACCCGCGGATCCTCGGCGGCGAGACGCCGGGCGACGTCGGCCGAGCCGTCCGGAGAGGCGTCGTCCACGATCAGGACCTCGACGTCCACGCCCGGCTGGGCGAGTGCTCCGCCGACAGCTACCGGGAGGTAGTGACCGTACTTGTAGCAGGGGATGACGACGGACACCCGTGGGCGGGCGCGCAGCGGCCGAGGCCGCAGGTACCGGACCATCAGGACGCCTCCCCGTTCGCCGGCCGGTGTGCCGCACGCTGTGCCGGGACCCCGATCCAGGTCTCGCCCGGCGGCAGGTCGCTCAACAGCACTGCGCCCATCCCGAGGACGGCCCCGGCGCCGATCCGCACCCCCTGGCGGACGCTCGCGTTCATGCCGAGGTACGCCCCGCGGCCGACCCGCACCCCACCGGCGAGCGAGACCCCCGCGGTCAGCGTCGCGAAGTCCTCGACGACGACGTCGTGGGTCAGCGTCACGTTCGGCATCGCCACCACGTGCTCGCCTACCTTGACGTCCGCGGTCAGGGCGACCTGCGCGAGCAGCACCGAGCCAAGGCCGATCTCGCAGCTGCCCGGTACCTCGACGCTGGGATGGATGACGGTGAGGTAGTGCTCCGGGCCGACGCCCAGGCCCGCGAGCCCACGCCTGATCGCCTCGCGCGACGCGCCCCGACCCGCACACAGGACGAAGCGCGCGTCCCGGTGGTCGCCCGCCGACTCGACCGGCCCGAGCACGGTCGCACCAGCCACGACGCTGCCCGCCAGCCGCGGGTCGTCGTCGAGCACGCCACGCAGGACGTAGCCGGGATCGAGGCTGAGCGCGGCCGCCACCTCGCGAGCGAGGCCGCTCGCCGCGACGAGAATCACCGGGGTCGGCATCTACACCACCGCCACCGTCCGGATCGCGTCGATCACGCGGTCCTGCTGGTCGGTCGTCATCTGGTGGAACAGCGGCAGGATCAACGTGCCGTCGGAGAGCCGCTCGGTGACGGACAGCGGCGCGGACCCGTGGTCGCCGCGGCTGTACGCCGGCTGCCGGTGCACCGCCATGACTCCGCGGCGCGCCGAGATGCCCTGGTCGGCCAGCCGGCGAAGCAGCTCGTCGCGTCCCGCCGGGTACGGCGGCAGCACCTCCAACCAGCAGGACTGCACGTTCGACTCGCCGTTCGGCGGGTCGACGACGAGCCGAAGCCCCCGGATCGGCGCGAAGGCCGCCGCGTAGCGTTCGGCGAGCTCGCGGCGGCGACGGACGATCTCGTCGAGCCGGCCCAGCTGCACGATCCCGATGGCAGCCTGCACATCAGTCATCCGGTAGTTGAAGCCAATCTCCGGGTACTCCTCAGCGGGCGCGAGAATCTGCTGGTGCCGCGCCGCGGCCGAGATGCTCATCCCGTGCTCGCGCAGCCGGCGGGCGCGGTCCGCCCACTCGCCGCGGGTCGTGGTCAGCATCCCGCCCTCACCCGTCGTGATGATCTTGCGCGGGTGGAAGGACCACGCGGTCAGCTCCGCACCAGCGCCGACGGGGCGGCCGCGGTAGCTCGAGCCCGCACCGCAGGCCGCGTCCTCGATCACGACGATGCCACGCGGATCGCACAGCTCCCGGATCGGACCGAGGTCGACCGGCTGGCCACACTGGTCGACCGCGATCACCGCGCGGGTCCGCTCGGTGAGCACCTCGGCGAGCGTCTCGGCGGTGATGTTCCCGCTGCTCGGGTCCACGTCGGCGAAGACCGGTCGCGCACCGACGTAGCGGACGGAGTTCACCGACGCGATGAACGTGAACGACGGCGTGACGACGTCGTCGCCCCGCCCGACGCCGGCCAGCACCAGGGCGAGGTGCAGCGCCGTCGTGCAGCTCGAGGTGGCGACGGCGTGCCGCGCCTGCATCCGGGCGGCGAAGGCCGCCTCGAACGCGGCGACCCGCGGACCCTGCGCAACCCAGCCGGACTCGATCACCTCCGCCACGGCCTGGATCTCCTCAGGACCCAGCCATGGGCGCATCACGTCGAGCCGCTCCATCAGACACCACTCGGCACGGCGGTGGCACCGTCCACGTGGCCCGGCACCCAGTTCCGGTCCTCGATCAGCGCGAGCATGTCCTCGGGACGGTGGCCAGCGGCGCGGAACCACGTCACCAGGTCGGCGATGCCCTCGGCGAAGCCGACCCGCGGGCGGAAACCTGTCAACGCGGTCATCACGGTGTTGTCGACCAGCAACCGGCGCACGTCGCCCGGGCGGGGCTCGTCGTGGTGCGCAACGAGGTCGGGGCGTCCCACCGCCGCGCTGACGATCCGCACAAGCTCGTTGATGCTGACCTCCGTGCCGGCGCCCAGATTGACCGTGCGGCCGACGCCCGCATCGCACCGCGCGAGCGCGAGAAGTCCGGCAGCCGTGTCCGTGACGTGCATGAAGTCCCTGGTCTGCTCGCCGTCGCCGAAGATGAGGGCGGGCAAGCCGCACAGCGCCCGCACGATCGTGCGCGGGATGACCTCTCCGCTGTCCCCCGCGAAGTGACTCCTCGGGCCGTAGGTGTTGAACGGCCGCGCGACGACCACTGGGAGGCCGTGGGTGCGGAACGCGGCCCGCGCATAGGCCTCGCCGGCCAGCTTGCTCCCGCCGTAGACCGTTTCCGGCCAGGTCGGGTGCAGCTCGTCCATGGGTGCGTATTGCGCGGTGCCGTACACCTCGCTCGAGCTCACGTGTACGAACCGGCGGACACCAGCGGCCCGGGCCGCCTCCAGCAGCAACAGGGTGCCCTCGGCGTTGACCCGATGGTTCTCCAGCGGTGAGTGCAGGCTGTGCCGGACGCCCAGGCAGGCGAGGTGCATGACGACGTCGGCCCCGGCAACGGCCCGCTCGACCGCAGCCGGGTCCGTGACGTCGTCGACGAGCACCTCGAGGCGTGGGTCGTTCGCGGCGGCCGCGAGGTTCTCGAGGGAGCCGTTGCGCAGGTTGTCCAGAACCAGCACGGCGCGCACGCCAGGCTCGCGCAGCACAGCCTCGACGAGGTGGCTGCCGATGAAACCCGCGCACCCGGTCACCAGCACGCGCGCGCCGGTGAGCACCGTCACGCAGCACCTCCGACTGCGGACAGGGTCGGGATCGAGGTGAGGCGGCCGCCGTCGCGCAGGCTCGCCGATGCCGCCTCCAGCACCGACAGCACCCGCACGCCCGCGTCGCCGTCGGTCCGCGGCGCTCGGTTGCCGCGGATGCTCGCCGCGAACTCGCCGACCATCTGACCGAGCGCCTCCTTCTCGACCAGGGCGGGCACCCAGACGTCGCCGAGCCGGTAGGAGACGTTGACCGCGGCCCGATCGGCCTGCGTCGCAGCGGGCACTCGGAGGTCGATGCCCCGGTCATAAACGCTGAGGCGCTGCTGGGGGTTGAGGTCGTCCCAGACGAGCGTCCTCTTGCTGCCGCCGACGACCATCTGACGGATCTTCGTCGGGCTCAGCCAGTTCACGTGCACGTGCGCGATGGCTCCGCTGGCCAGCGGCAACGTCAGGTAGCCCACACACGCCTGGCCGACGCCGAGCGGGTCTGCCCCGTGCGCCGCCACGCCGACCGGCTCGAGGCCGCCGGGCAGGACGAAGTCGAGGATCGACAGGTCGTGCGGCGCGAGGTCCCAGAACACGTCGACATCGGGCTGTACGAGTCCGAGGTTGATCCGGACCGAGTCGACGAAGAGGATCTCGCCGAGGGCGCCGTCCTCGATCAGTTCGCGGATCTTCGCTACCGCCGGTGTGTAGCAGTAGGTGTGGTCGGCCATCAGCACGAGGTCGCGCTCTCGCGCGGTATCGACCATCTCGACCGCCCGTTCGCGAGAGTCCGCGATCGGCTTCTCCACCAGCACGTGCTTGCCGGCCCGGAGCGCGGCGAGCACGACCGGGTGGTGCGTGCGCGCGGGCGTCGCGACGGCGACCGCGTCGACGTCGTCACGCTCGAGGAGGCGGTCGAGAGAGGTCTCGACGTCCACCGTGCTTCGGTCCCCCACCACGCGACGGGCCTTCGCCTCGTCCAGGTCGCACACCGCCACCAGGTCCCAGTCCGCGGACCCGCGGAAGTTCCGGGCCAGGTTCGGCCCCCAGTACCCGGCGCCGATGACGGCGACGCGCAGCGCATCGTTCGAATTGTTCACGTTCGTAGCTCCTTGGCTCGGTTCAGGTGTCGGGTGGTGCCTGGTGGTGCCTGGTGGTGCCTTGCGGTGCCTTGCGGTGCCTTGCGGTGCCTTGCGGTGCCTTGCGGTGCCTTGCGGTGCCTTGCGGTGCCTGGCGGCATCAGCCGGCGGGAACGAACACCACGTCGGTCCAGTAGTTGTTGTTCACCACGTTGGCCGGGAACGTCGTCCCGTACACGTACGCACCGCCGCCGGGCAGCGTGCTCAGCGGGCCCCTGGCGTATGCGGCGGCCAGCCCGTCCGGATCGACCGCGTAGCGGCCGGCGGTCGAGTAGTACGACGCCAGATACTCCTGGTTGGCGGTGATAGCCACCGGGCCGGAGAACAGCACGGTCTGCCAGCCGGACGGTGTCTCACCGGTTGAGGCCGCGCTCGCCAACAGGGTCCCGGCCGCGTCCCACAGATAGACGGTGTGGTCGCCGGTGTTCGCCAGGCCCTTGTAGAACCTGACTCCGGTGATCTGACCGGCCCGGTCGGACGTGAACCGGACGCCGACCTGGACCGGACCCGGGTCACCCCAGGCCTCGTTCGCCGGAGTGGCGCTGTCCGGCCAGAGCGAGCACGGGCAGACTCCGTCGGGCAGCGGCGCGGCGCGGGTGGTGAAGGTCCAATGCCCGCCCGTGAGCGCCGTCGCGCCGACGCTCACGACCGCCGTGAACGTCGTCTCACCCGCCAGGGGTGCCGACGGCGTGAACGCCACGGTGAGCGTGGCTGCGTCGTACGAGCTGGTGCCGGCAACCGACCCGCCAGGTCCGGTCAGCGCGAGCGCGGGTGTCCCGCTGGCCGGCGCCCGGGAGATCGTCGCCCGGACGACGGCCGCGAGCGGCACGCCCACCTGGCCGCCCGCCGGATCGACGACCGTCACGGTCGGCGGCCACGGGTCCGTCTTCTCGAACACGACGTCGACGAAGTAGCTGGTGTGTGCCCAGCTGCTGGTCGGGAGGCCGCCGCCGTAGCGATAGCGGCCGTTGCCGTCAGCCGGCGCCACCAGGACGCCGCGGTCGAGGGCAGTGTCGAAGAACCCCGGGGTCGCCGAGTAGTGGCCTTGCGGGGCAAGGTACGAGACGACGTATGTCTGTCCGGCCAGCACCGGCACCGGGCTGTCGAACGTTGCCGTCTGCCAGCCGCTGGCCGTTTCGGCCGTGAACGTCACGGTTGCGAGCAGCGTGCCGGTCGCGCTCCACAGGCTGCCGGTGTGCGTCCCACCGTTGCCCGCACCCTTGAAGAAGCGGACACCCGTGACCTGCCCGTCCTGCTGCGGGACGAACGCCGTCCCCAGCTCGACCGCGGCGGGGTCGTTGACCGACAGAGTGGTCGGCGTCTCATCCTTGATCAGGGTGCACGGGCAGCCCGCTTCGGTGCCGGTGGTGAAGGACCACGTCACCTCCCCGGCGCTGGCGCCCGCGAGGCTCTGCGCACCGCTGACGGTCACGGCGTACGTCGTGCCGAGAGCGAGCGGGGCAGACGGCGTGAGCCTGACCGTCATGCCGTCCGGGGACAAGGTGCTGGTGCCGCTGACGACGCTCGCGCCAGCCTTGACCGTGACCGTGGCTCCGTCCACGAGCGCAGCCGAGAACGTGGCCGAGATCACCGCGGTGGCGTCGACGCCGATCACGTCGGCACCGGGCGTCCGTGCGGTCACGACAAGCGGGTCGAGCGCCCGCTCGAACACGACGTCGACCAGGTAGCCGGTGCCCGAGCGAGCGCCGGGGAAGCCGGTCGAGTAGGTGTACGCGCCGCCGTCGGTCGCCGCGCGCAGCGGCTCGGCGACGACGCCGTGACCCGAGTACTCGCCGATCGACGCCGAGTAGAGGCCGTGCGGAGCACGGTAGGAGGCGATGTAGTCGGTGTTGGCGTTGATCGCGACCGGGGTGGCGAAACTGACTGTCTGCCACCCGGTCGTGCTCTCCGCGGTGAAGGTCGCCGAGGCGAGCAGTGTGCCGTCCGCGGACCAGAGCGCGCCGACGTGCTCGCCGACGTTCCCCGGACCCTTGTAGAAGCGGACGCCGGTGACCACGCCGTCAGCGCTGCTCGCGAAGCGCACGCCCACCGTGACCGGGTTCGGGTCTGCGACCTCGAGCAGCGATGGGACCGTCGTCTCCGGGTAGATGCTGCACGGGCACTCGCCCGCTGGACGAGGCGCGTTGGCGGTGGTGAAGGACCACGTCGCGCCCGTGGTCACGGGGTTACCCTTCGGGTCCTGTGCGCTGATCGTTGCCGAGAATGTCGCGCCGCTCGCGAGGGCCGCCAACGGTGTGAACACGGCCGTCCGGGATTCCGGCAGATAGCCGGTCGTCCCTGGGACGGAAGTCCCGGCGGCATCGCGGAGCACGATCGACACGCTCTCGGCGACTACCGGCTTGGAGAGCACGGCACTCACTGTCGAGCTCGTGAGCACGCTCGTCGAACCTGCCAGTGGGGTGTGACCGGTGACGACCAGGGGAGACGGGTCGACCGAGTCCAGGACCACGTCCACGAAGTAGTTCGTGTCCTGGTAGCTGCTCACCGGGAACCCCGCGCCGGCGTGGTAGACGCCGGCCGGCTGAGCGCCCCAGCCACCCGCAACCTCGAGCGGCGACGCGTGCAACGGACTCGCCGTGAAGGCGTTCGAGGTCGCGTCGTAGTTACCGTTCGGCGCGAAGTACGAGATGACGTACGTCGAGCCCGCGGTCACCGGGATGGCAGTGGTGAACATCGCCTGCTGCCAGCCGCTGGCGGTCTCGGCCTGGAACGTTGCGGTCGCGAGCGGCAGGCCCGAGGAGCTCCACAGCGTGCCGGTGTGCACGCCGCCGTTCGCGGCGCTCTTGTAGAAGCGGACGCCGGTGACGAAGCCGCTTGTCGTCGGCGAGAACCGCAGGCCGAGCTCGAGCGGGCTGCCATCGGCCGGGTTCCCCTTGGCCGGCGCCTCCGCACCGAAGACGCTGCACGGGCACTGCACGGCGATCGAGCTGCTCGCCGCCGCTCCGATGTTCGCGCTGTCGTCTATCGCACGGGCGAGCACCGTCTCGGCACCGACGCCGTGCTGCACGTAGGTGTAGCTCCAGGTCGTGGTCCCGTTGGCCGGGTGCCACGTGGTGCCACCGTCGGTGGAGAGCTCGACCCCGGCGACGACGCCGCCAACATCGCTCGCTGTTCCGGTCGCGGTCACCATGGTCCCGTTCGGGATGGCGGTGGCCGGCGTCGGGTAGGTGATCGTTGCGACCGGCGCGACGGTGTCGGTCGACGGCCCGGCCGGGACGAGCCCGGCGGCGAGCGTGGTCGCTTGGGCGCCCAGGTCGGCGAGCACGTTGACCGTGGCCTGCACCATCCGGGAGTCCGGCGGGGCGCCGTCGCCATCGTGCGTCTGGTCGAGACCCCACGTCCACTGGATCGAGCCCGCGGAGAAGACGAGCGCACCGCTGGCCGCGCGGTACATCGTGACGTGGTGGGTCGTCGTGCCGGGCGCGACGACCTCGCCGTAGTCCTGGAGGTACTGCGGCACGTCGCCGGTGGTCGTCGAGAGGTGGATGATGCCAGGCGGCCGGGAACCGTTGTCGAGGTCCTCGTCGGACTCGTACCCAACCGTGTGCGGAGCGAGCTGCGCCGAAGCGCCGGGAGCAAGCGAGCTCAGACCGGTTCCTCGCCAGAGCCGGAACTTGCCCTCAGCGGCCGAGACGGTGACCGGAAGGTCGCCGTGGTTCGACATGTAGAGCGTCCCGGACACGCCGTTCTCGGGGAGGTTCGCGCCCGCCGACTGGGGTGCGAATCGTGGGTCGCGCCAGGTGCCGGTCCACTCTGAGGACGGGTCGATCTTCGCGTTCGCCCAGGTCTCCTTGTAGCAGACCAGGGTTCGGTACGGGCTGGCGGTGGAGTCCTGCGAGGGTTCCCAACGCGTGTGCCAGTAGATCTCGTTCCCGCTGAGGAACATCAGGTTGACGCCGGCGTCACGCGCAGCTTCGACGTTCGCGCGCTGCTGGCCAGACCAGTACTCGTCGTGCCCGACCGAGATGTAGGTCTTGTGGTTGAGCAGCAGGTTCCCGGAGCGGTCGGTGTCGGCGCCGGCGATGTAGCTGACGTCATAGCCGTTCTTCTCTAGGAACCGGACCAGGGGGTACTCCGCGCCGAAGTAGAAGTCCCGGCCGTTCGCGTACCCGCGGGTCGCGAACGGGCGGTTGTAGCTGATCTTGTAGGCCCGTCCGTTTGCAGCGCCGACATAGAAACTGGAGCCGCCGTAGTAGTTGTACGCCTGCCAGGTCGTGTCAGAGGTCTGCATGACCACAGCGGAGTGGCTCGCGTCGTTTCGCACCAAGAAGGTGATGTGGCTGCTGTCGTCGTTGTCCGCGCGGTGCAGCTTCGCGACGTAGATGCCGGAGACGGCATCGCTCGGGACCTGCCAGGACGCGGAGACGCCCCAGTTCCCGCAGTCGTAGATCTCGGTGGCCGGATCGGTGATGCACGCCGGCTGGATCTGCGGCAGTGCCGCCGACGGCGCAATGTGCGCGATCTCCCGCGCACCGAGGCCGCCATACCACCCGGTGCGGTAGATCGTGATGTCGTAGGCGCTGGCGTCCGTGTCGATCTTGAAGCCGACCGGCTGCCCGGGGTTGACGCTCATCTGGGTCGCGAAGCCTTGAATGTCGGCGTCGCCGGCGCCGCTGATGTCCCACACCGACGGATCCGTGCCGGCCTTGCTGTTCTCGCAGACGATCGGGTTGCTGCCGGGCCCACACGGGTCGCTGACGGCGGCGGCCGCCGTTGACACACCGGCGGCGACGGCCGTCGGGACGATCGCCGCGGCAGAGCCGAGAACGAATGCCAGTGCCCAGCGCCCGGCTCGCGATCCAACCATGTCAGTACGCTCCAGCTCCGGTCAGGACGGCACGCGCCGTCTTCCACAAGATCATCAGGTCCATCGCGACAGACCAGTTGTCCACGTATCGCAGATCGAGGCGCACGGCCTCGTCCCAGTCGAGGTCGGATCGTCCGCTGACCTGCCACAGGCCGGTCAGTCCCGGCTTGACGTGCAGGCGACGGTGGACCGCGTCCGGGTAGCGCGCCACCTCAGCGGCGAGGGGAGGACGCGGTCCGACCAGCGACATGTCGCCGCGGACCACGTTCCACAGCTGCGGCAGCTCGTCGATCGAGAGCCGTCGGAGCAAGTGGCCGACGGGCGTAATTCTCGGGTCTCTACGTATCTTGAACAGGACGCCCGAACCCTCGCTCTGCGCCTCGAGCTCGTCTCGTCTGAGGTCCGCATCGCAGAACATGCTGCGCAGCTTCCACAGCGTGAACGCGGCGCCGTCCACGCCGATCCGGGTCTGTCGGTAGAACGCGGCGCCGGGTGAGGTCAGCTTGATCGCCACGGCGGCGGCGAGGATGACGGGTGCGGCGGCGGCGAGCAGAAGCAGGCCGAACAGCCGGTCCATGAGCGCCTTGGCCACCAGCCGCGAGCGCGGGGCGTCGATCTCCACCCGCAGCAGCGAGAGCCCGGCAGTGGGCTGGACCGACAGCCGCGGGTTCGCGACCTCGACCAGCCCGGGGGCGACCACCAGGTCCGCCCCGGTCCGGCTCAGCGCCCAGCTCAGCCGTCTCAACGCATCGCCGGCCAGGTAGCTGCCGGTGACGATCACGGCGTCGACGCCTCGGTCGACCACGATCTGTGGCACGTCGGCGAAGGCGCCCACGACCGGCACCGCGAGGTCGGGGCGCGCGTAGTCGATCGACGGGAGGCAGATGCCGACCACCTGGTAGCCGTGGTACGGCGATCCGGACAGGTCGCGCCCGACCCGCTCCAACGCAGCGCCGTCACCGACGAGCAGGGTGGTCATCATCGCCTGCCCCTTGCTGCGGTTGCGGTGCAGCCGTTGCCGCAGCAGGTACCGGCCGACCGCCGAGCCGAGCATGGCAACCGGCACGCCGACAAATACGAGCGGGCGGGGCACGTCCGCGGCGATCGCATATGCGGCCACCATGAGCAGCCCGGCCAGCGTGATGCCTGCGCGCAGGATCGCCTGGAACTCGCCGGGCCCGTCGCCGACGGTGCGCCCGCTGTAGCCGCCGTTCACGCCGACGAGGATGAGCATGGAGATCGTCAAGCCGAGGCCGAGGCCGAGAGCCCAGACGAGCTCAACACCTCCGGAGAGAAGCGCGACAGCGGCCGCGAGTGCGGTCACGGCGCCGTCGGCGCCAAGCGCTGCTCGGCGGTATCGCTGAAGCGCTACCGACCACCTCTCGCTGAGCGGCCGCGCACCCGGCTCAACGACGGGTCGGGTGTAGGGCTCAGTCGAAGACCAGGAGCGACGAGGACCTAGTGCGCTTCCTCGCCGTTCATCAGGTCTCGAGCCCCGCGTATGCGCATCGTCCGCCGTCAAAGTCATGGGAGTCTCCTCGTACGTCCCCGAACGGCGTCACACTAGTACAGTTTTCGTCCGGAATAGACCTATCTGTCCGTTTTCACCCTTTCGCGCTAATCGCCCGTTCGTGATGTATCAGGGCGTACGCGTGTGGAAGCGCAGCTGGGCGGCGTCGAGCCCGGCGGTGAGGATCAGCTCGACCGCATCGGCAGCCGCGTCGCAGAGCCAGGGCAGATCGGTGCGCTCCCGGGCGGAGAAGTCACGCAGGACGAAGTCGGCCGGATCCATCTGGCCCGGCGGGCGCCCGATGCCGACCCTGACCCTGAGATAGTCCTTGTTGCCGAGCGCCGTGCTGATGTGTCGCAGACCGTTGTGCCCGCCCTCGCCGCCGCCGCGCCGGAGCCGGACCTCCGGGAACGGGATGTCGAGCTCGTCGTGGACCACGACGATGTACTCGGGCTTGACCTTGAAGTACCGAGCGAGACTGGCCACCGGACCGCCGGAGACGTTCATGAAGCAGGTTGGTTTCGCGAGCACGACGCTCGGCCCGGGAACGCCGCCGGGGCCCGTGCCGAGCCGGACCTCGGCGGTTGCGGCCCGACCGCGGTGCGCGGCGAAGCGTGCACCGACCCGCCGCGCAAGCTCGTCGACGACCATCTGCCCGACGTTGTGCCGGTTTCCGGCATACCTCGGCCCCGGATTGCCCAGGCCGACGACGAGCCAGCGGTTCTCCCTCATGGGCACCATCCTGCCGGAAAAGCGAGCGGCGCCCGGCGTCAAGTGCCATCGGGCGCCACCCGTCGAGAGTGCGAGGCTCAGGCCCCGGTGGACGCCCTGGTGGACGCCCCGGCGGGTGCGTCGGCGGGCGCGTCGGGCGACTCCTCGTCGGCGGCAGGCTCGCCCTCGGTCGGCTCCTCCTCCTCCTCTTCTTCGGCCTGCGGCACGGAGACCGTGAGGACGGTGGCCTCGGGTTCCGTGAGCAGGATCGCCCCGGCGGGCAGGGGAATCTGGCCGGCGTGCACCTGGGTGCCCGCTTCGAGCCCGGTGACGTCAAGCTCGATGGTCGACGGCAGGTGGGTGGCCTCAGCCTCGAGAAGCAGGTTCTGCGTCTCGAGCATGTGGATCGTGCCCGGGAAGCTCTCACCGACCACGTGGATCGAGACCTCGACGTTGACCTTCTCGCCGCGCTTCACGATCAGCAGGTCGACGTGCTCCACGTCGCCGCGCATCGGATCGCGCTGCACGTCCTTCGCGATCGCCAGGAGGATCTCACCGTCCACCTCGAGCGAGAACAACGCGTTCGCCTGCTTGAGCGCCATGAACGTCTCGTGCGTCGGCAGGGCGAGATGAACCGGGGCGGTGCCGTGGCCGTACAAGACGGCGGGGACCAGACCGGCGCGGCGAGAGCGGCGGGCAGCGCCCTTGCCGAACTCGGTGCGGGCGGTGACGGCGAGCTTGACCTCAGACACGAGAGACTCCTGGGGAACGGGGTAGGTACCGGCGCGGTGGCCTCGACGCGGGACGTGGGGCGGACGCACGCGGACGACCACCGGGTCGATCACGGATTCGTCATTCGAGCAGACCGTGGTCCGCCCGTCCGACGTCCCTCGCCGAGGCAACCCGGTGAGTCTACCGGCTGTCGAAGGGTGCGTCATCCCTGGCGGAACGCCGACGCCGGGCGTTCTCGAACTCGAGGCGACCGAAATCCGCCCGACGCGCGATCGCCCCGCGCTAGGTTTCCCCGGAGGGACCTTTGCGGCGATCGCGACCGGGGGCGGGGCGGATGAGGCGAGCGACGAGCGTTGCGGTCATCGGGCTCGCCACGCTGCTGCTGACGGGCTGCGGCAGCACGGCCGGCCCGACGGCGTCCGGGTCCCCCGCCACCAGCCCCACCGGGCAGGCGTCCTCACCTGCCGCGACGCCCACACCATCGGCCACCCACCCGACCGGCCGCAACCCCACCATGACCGACGCCGAGGCGCTGGAGCGGATCACCGACCCGCAGACCGGCGAGAAATGGTTCGGCACCGCCAAGACCATCGCGGCGCCCGGGTGGGCTGCCGAGAGCCAGATCCTCTCCCAGGAGGGCGTCCACTGGTACGAGCTCGGCACCCGCGGCTCCAACACGATCGTCGGTGTCGCCTCGTCCGCAGAGATCGACCTGATCTTCGAGCGCGGACCGAACGGGGCCCACCGGCAGATCGACTACCCATCCCCGCGCCAGTCCGCCACCACGCCCAAGTTCCCCGCCGAGGAGTTCGGCGTCGCGCACGACCGGGTCACCTACTACGACAGCTTCGCTTTGCCACAACAGCTCGCACTGCCGTCGGGAGACCCCGTCGAGCTGGGGTCGACGACGAGCTACGGCGTCGATCCGGCCGGTGAATACCTCCTCGGCCATCGGGGCGAGACCGCGTCCTCGGGCGGGCGGATCAGCAGCTTCGAGATCCTCAGATACGACTCGCCCGGAACGTTCGCCTGGAGCGAGTTCTACGACGTCGCCGCTCCCGCCGGAGTGAGCTTCGTCAACTGGTACTACCTGCTGCGGACACCGTGGGGGACCGAGATCCCGCTCGGGTACGACCCGTTCGGGACGCTCGCAGACGTCACGTGGGATGCCGCTTACCCGATGGCGGCGCCCGATCCAGCGCGCGAGGACTCCGGATATTTGACCGACCTCAACGACTCGGGCTGCGGGCCATGGGACCACGACCACGTGACCGTCGTGCGCGGCCTCCCAGACAGCGCCTGGGTCGCGGCCGGGACCAGCAAGCGCGGCAAGAAGGTGTACCTGCCGGCCACGAACAACCCGCTGCTGGCGGTGATGTACAAGCTCTATACCAAGCATCTCGTGGCCGACGTCCAAGGACCCACACCTCAACCGCTCAGCCAGCAGGAGTTCGTCGCACACCGCGGCCTCGTCGCGTACAAGACCCCGGCGACCGGCAACTGGGTGGTCTTCCTCAACAGCGCACTCTCGGCCCGCGCGTGGTGCTGAACCTGAGCCGTAGGCGGTGCCGTCGAGCAGCTACGCGTTGCCGTCGAACAGCGAGGTGACGGAACCCTGCTCGAAGACCTCGCGGACGGCCCGCGCGATCAGCGGGGCGATCGAGAGGACGGTGAGCTGCTCGAACCGGCACTCATCCGCGATCGGCAGCGTGTCCGTAACCACGACCTCGGAGATCCTGCTGTTCGCGAGCCGCTCCACCGCGGGTCCCGAGAGCAGGGCGTGAGTGGACGCCACGATCACCTCGGCGGCGCCGTTGTCGAACAAGGCATCCGCGGCCTGCACGATCGTTCCCGCCGTGTCGATCATGTCGTCGACGATCACGCAGGTGCGCCCCACGACCTCGCCGACCAGCTCGTGCATCTTGATCTTGTTCGGCACTCTCGGATCACGACGCTTGTGGATGATCGCGAGCGGAGCGCCCATCTTGTCCGACCACTGGTCCGCGAGGCGCACCCGACCGGCGTCGGGCGAGACGATGGTGAGCTTGGAGCTGTCGACCCGGGTGCGCACGTAGCCGGAGAGCAACGGCAGGGCCCACAGGTGGTCGACCGGACCGTCGAAGAAGCCCTGGATCTGGGACGTGTGCAGGTCCACCGCCATCAACCGGTGCGCGCCTGCGGTCTTGAACAGGTCCGCCATCAGCCGCGCCGAGATCGGCTCGCGGCCGCGGTGCTTCTTGTCCTGCCGGGCGTATCCGTAGCACGGCGTGATCGCGGTGATCTGCCTCGCGGAGGCGCGCTTGAGCGCGTCCAGCATGATCAGCTGCTCCATGATCCACTTGTTGATCGGAGCCGTGTGGCTCTGCAGCACGAAGGCGTCCGCGCCGCGCACGCTCTCACCGAACCGGACATACAGCTCACCGTTCGCGAAGTCGTAGGCCGAGGTCGGGACGAGCTCGCAACCGAGCTCGTCGGCGACCGCCTGGGCGAGTTCGGGGTGCGCGCGCCCGGAGATGAGAACGAGGCGCTTCTCGCCGTCGTGCGAGATGATCCCGGTCATCGCTGCTCTGCTCCTTCGATGGGCGCGCCCGGTACCTCGGGCAGCGGTGTGGTCCCGCCGGCGCGTTCCGCCGACGTTCGTTCGGCGATCGCCTGCGGCGACAGCACCGCACCGCCTTGGTCAGTCGCCGTGGTCTTCTCGGCGGCCTCGGCCGCTGCGGTCCCCGGACGCCGCCGGAGCACCCACCCTTCGACGTTGCGCTGAGGTGCGGTGTTGACCCCGAGCGCGCCGGCCGGCACATCGCGCCGGATCACCGAGCCGGCACCGGTGTAGGCGCCGTCGCCGATCGACACCGGCGCCACCAGGGTGTTGTCCGAGCCGATCCGGACGTGCGAGCCGACCGTCGTGTGGTGCTTGGCCACGCCGTCGTAGTTGACGAAGATCGTCGCCGCACCGATGTTCGACTCCTCGCCGATCGTCGCGTCGCCGACGTAGGAGAGGTGCGGCACCTTCGACCCCGCGCCGATGCTGGCGTTCTTCGTCTCGACGAAGGCGCCGATCTTGCCCGAAGCGCCCAGGGTGGTGCCAGGTCGCAGGTAGGAGAACGGCCCGACGGTCGCGCCGGCACCGATCGTCGACGAGCTCGCGTGCGAGCGGATCACCGTCGCGCCGCGGCCGACGACCACGTCCGTGAGTGTCGAGTCTGGGCCGATCGTGGCACCGGTGTGCACGATCGTGGCGCCGCGGAGCTGCACCCCCGGCTCGAGCGTGACATCCGGTTCGATCTCCACCGTGACGTCGACCCAGGTCGTGGCCGGGTCGATCACGGTGACGCCGGCGACCATCCAGCCCGCGATCAGGCGGCGATTGAGCTCGGCTCCGAGAACGGCGAGCTGCGCGCGGTCATTCACTCCCTCGACCATCATCGGGTCGTCGCTGCGGACGGCTCGCACCGCGCCGCCTTCGGCACGAGCGATCGCCAGCACATCGGTGAGGTAGACCTCGCCCTGGGCGTTGTCCCGCCCGATCCGGTCGAGGGCCGAACGGAGCACCTCGGCGTCGAAGACGTACACCGAGGAGTTGATCTCGGCGATCGCGCGCTGCTCCTCGGTCGCGTCGCGCTCCTCCACCACGGCGAGGACGTCACCGGTGCCGGGCTCGCGGACGATCCGCCCGTAGCCGCTCGGGTCCGCGACCTCGGTGGTGAGGACCGTGACAGCGTTCCCGTCCGCGCGATGGGCGTCGAGAAGCTCGGCAAGGGTCGCGCCGTCGAGCAGCGGGATGTCTCCCGCGAGCACGACGACCGACCCGTCGAAGTGCGGGTTGCCCGGGGCACCGACTCCTGCCAGGTCGGCGTGAGCCGCGGCATCGAGGACGCTTAGCGCGCACTGCACCGCCCGCCCGGTACCCGGGATGTCGTCCTGATCCGCGATCAGTACCTTCGGGTCGATCGCGAGCGCGCGGGCCGCGACCTGCTCCCGCCCGTGCCGCACGACGACGACGACCCGGTCGGGGCTGAGCTCTCGCGCCGCGATCAGCGCGTGCCCCAGCAGGGTGCGCCCAGCCAGCGAGTGGAGGACCTTCGGTGTCTCGGAACGCATCCGGGTGCCCGCGCCTGCGGCAAGGACGATGACGGCGGCGGGGCGAGGTGTGCTCACGAGCTGCGGCTCCCGGGGGGGCGTCTGCCGGGTGAGACCCGGAGGCTGGATCAGGTGCGGACTCAGTCTAGCGCCGCGGCGCGTTCCGCCCCCAGGATTCGAACCTGGACCGCAAGGCTCCAAAGGCCTGCATGCTGCCATTACACCAGGGCGGACCGTCCGCTGGCCGCGCCGTCGGGCGCCGCCAGTGACCGGCTAAGTCTGCCAGGCAGTCGCACTCACCTGCGCCACAGGTGCGCTGACCTGCACAATGGACGGATGGCCTCCGAGAGCAAGCGCGCACCGCGTTCCCGAATGACCGGCAAGGAGCGTCGCGAGCAACTCCTGGACGTCAGCCGTCGGCTGTTCGCCGAGAAGGGTTTCGAGGGCACCAGCATCGAGGAGATCGCCTCGCGTGCCGAGGTCTCCAAGCCGGTGGTGTACGAGCACTTCGGCGGCAAGGAGGGCATCTATGCCGTCGTCGTCGATCGCGAGATCCAGGCTCTCACCGGGGCATTGACCGGTGCCCTCGCCTCGAGCGAGCACCCCAAGGTGCTCCTCGAGCGGACCGCGCTCGCCCTGCTCGAGTACATCGAGACGTCCACCGACGGCTTCCGGATCCTGGTTCGCGACTCCCCCGTCGCACAAGCGACCGGCACCTTCTCGAGCCTCATCGGTGATGTCGCGACCCAGGTCGAGCACCTGCTCGCGGAGCAGTTCACCCGACGCGGGCTCGACCCGCGGGTCGCCCCCATCTACGCCCCGATGCTCGTCGGCATGGTCGCCCTGACCGGTCAGCACTGGCTGGATTCGCGCAAGCCGAAGAAGGCCGACGTCGCCGCACACCTGGTCAACCTTGCCTGGAACGGGCTGAGCGGCCTCGAGCGGAATCCTCAGCTGACCCGCGCCTCGGACCGACCGGCCCGATAGCTGCCTCAAGAATCTCGACGTCGAGTAATCTCGGCGCATGGCCGCACCCGAGGATTCCGTCGCAGCCGGCCACGACGAGGTCGACCGCATCGTCGCGGCCTGGCGGCGCGAGCGCCCCGACCTCGATGTGGCGCCGATCGAGGTGTTCTCCCGGGTGAGCCGGCTGGCCCGCCTGCTCGACCTCGCTCGGCGCTCGTCCTTCGGCGTCTCGCAGCTCGAGACGTGGGAGTTCGACGTTCTCTCGGCCCTGCGCCGCTCAGGCGCCCCGTACCGGCTCTCGCCGGGCGCGCTCATCACCCAGACGCTCGTGACGAGCGGCACCATGACGAATCGGATCGACCGCCTCGCCGACCGGGGCCTGGTGCGTCGGCTGCCGATGCCCGGCGATCGACGCAGCGTCCTGGTCGAGCTCAGCGATTCCGGCCTGGACGCGGTCGACCGCGCCATGGCGGCGCTGCTGGACTCCGAGCGCGAGCTCCTCGGCGCGCTGCCGGCACCCGATCGCGAGCGACTCGCGACCCTGTTGCACGCCCTGCTGGTGCGCGTCGAGGAGCGCCCGGCGGTCGTCGCAACGCACTGAACGGCTCACTGCGCCGTCTCGGCCGCGGCCAGCCAGGCATCCTCGAGCTCGGCCCGCTCGGCCGCCAGCTCGCGCAGCTCGCCGTCCAGGGCGAGCACCGCGGTGTGATCGGTGGCCTGGTCGACCATCCGGGCATGCAAGCGCTGCTCCGCCGCGGAGATCCGGGCCAGCCGCCGCTCGATCCGCCGCACGTCCTTGCGCGCCGCGTGCACGTCGGCACCCGAGGCCGCGCGCCCGGCGGGCAGTGTCGTCGGGGTGGCAGAACGCGCCGAGGCCTGCTCGAGCAGCGCGAGCCGACGCAGGTGGAGGTACTCCTCCACACCGCCCGGGAGGTCGCGCAACCTTCCGTCGCCGAGCAGCGCCAGGTGCCGGTCGCAGACCCGCTCGAGCAGGTAGCGGTCGTGCGAGACCACGACGAGCGTGCCCGGCCAGGTGTCGAGCAGGTCCTCGAACGAGGCGAGCGTGTCGGTGTCCAGATCGTTCGTCGGTTCGTCGAGCAGAAGCACGTTCGGTTCGCCGACGAGCAGGCGGAGCAGCTGGAGCCGACGCAGCTCGCCGCCGGAGAGGTCGCGCACCGGCGTCCACGCGCGCTCTCGGCTGAAGCCGAGCCGCTCGGTCAGCTGGGCGGCGGTGAGCTCCCGGCCCTCGCTCGTCACCCCACGACGCTCCCGTTCGATCACCTCGACGGCACGCAGGTCGGCCAGCTCGTCGAGCTCGGAGACGTCTTGCGAGAGCACCGCGACCCGAACCGTCTTCCCGCGCCGCACTCTCCCCTCGCTCGGCAGCAGGTCGCCGGAGAGGAGTCGCAGCAGTGTCGTCTTGCCTGTTCCGTTCGCGCCGACGACGCCGTACCGGTCGCCCGGGCCGAGTTGCCAGTTCACCTCCCGAAGCACCGGCTCGTCGAAGCGGACACCGACGTCCTCGAGCTCGAGGACGTCCTTGCCGAGCCGCGCCGTCGCGAGCTTCGTGAGCGCCACGTTGTCCCGCGGCGGCGGTTCGTCCTCGATCAGGGCGGTGGCGGCGTCGATCCTGAACCGTGGCTTGCTGGTCCGCGCCGGAGCGCCCCGCCGCAGCCAGGCGAGCTCCTTCCGGAGCACGTTCGCCCGCTTCTCGGCGCTCTGGGCAGTGCGGCGGGCCCGCTCGGCCCGGGCCAGCACGTACGCGGCGTAGCCGCCCTCGGACGCCTCGACCATGCCGTCGTGCACCTCCCAGATGTGCGTGCAGACGGCATCCAGGAACCAGCGGTCGTGGGTCACGACGACGAGCGCGCCGCGACCGCGACCGAACCGCTCCCGCAGGTGCTCGGCGAGCCACCCGACACCTTCGACGTCGAGGTGGTTGGTCGGCTCGTCCAGCGCCAGTACCTC
>Ga0066798_10000369_pt1 | contig 24305 bp, 25 predicted proteins | sample PersoiDNA2013203_FD_70961 | JGI IMG/M metagenome (GOLD analysis project Ga0066798, IMG submission 70961) | Permafrost soil microbial communities from the Arctic, to analyse light accelerated degradation of dissolved organic matter (DOM) -... | ecosystem: Environmental > Terrestrial > Soil >... | reverse complement strand
GCTGCATGGCCCACGCCCGTCGCAAGTTTTTCGATCTGCACGTGGCGAACAAAAGCCAGCTGGCTGAACAAGCGCTGTACTCGATTGGCGGCTTGTACGAAGTTGAACGCCAAGCTCGGGGCATGAGCGATGAGGATCGTTGGCGAATACGCTAGGAAAAAGCAGCCCCGATCATCAAAACGCTGCATGACTGGATGCTGGCCAAACGTGACCTGGTGCTCAACGGATCGGCAACAGCCAAAGCCCTGGATTACAGCCTTAAACGCTGGGTAGCGCTGACGCGCTACCTGAACGACGGGGCTGTGCCCATTGACAGCAACCAAGTCGAAAACCAGATCAGGCCGTGGGCACTTGGGCGCTCCAACTGGTTGTTTGCTGGCTCGCTGCGCAGCGGCAAACGAGCGGCGGCGATCATGAGCTTGATCCAGTCTGCGCGCATCAATGGGCAAGATCCGTACGCTTACCTCAAGGATGTCCTCACGCGGCTGCCGACGCAGCGGGCGAGCGAAATAAGCCACCTATTGCCCCACAAATGGACGCCTGATCGTGCCCAACTGAAGTAAGTTAGGCATCCGGCATAAAATCGGTCACGGAGTTGACATGAAAACCCACGTCAAAAATGGACTGTTAGAAGGTTCCTGTCATTGTGGAAACGTGCGCGTTTTCATCCCGCATCCACCAGTTCATGCCATCAATTGTAATTGCTCTATTTGCCGGAGACTCGGGGCGCTTTGGGCTCACTATGAAGCTGGTGCAGTAAAGTTCGAGGGACACCCTCAAAACACCTCCTCTTACGTTTGGGGTCAGGAAACCCTGAGGACGATCCGTTGTAGTAATTGTGGATGTGTCACTCACTGGGAAGCGATCCTCCCGGGGGCAGGTGCTGGTGTTGGGGTGAATATTAACAATTTCGATCAGGAATTGGTCGGAACAACACCTGTGCGCCATTTCGACGGTGCCGATAGCTGGGCATATCTTGACTAGACCAGGCAAGGTGTATTGGCCGGACGCTTAGTGCGCCAGTCAAAGCTGGCGGAGGATAGTCGATGAAAGTTCGATACTGGTAAGAAATGGCGAATCAACCAGACCACGAGTCATGCATGTTGCACCGCGAGGTGCAGGGTGAAGCGTTGACAGGGGAAACCGATGGGCCAGCCATTGAACCGCGTAATCAGGAATCCGGGATGCCGATGCTGTTATGCGAAGCAGAAGGCAATACGGAGCATGGCGTTATACGCCAGTCATGCTCTGATCCCGCGCGGTCGGAGACCCTGTGCACGTCGGGAAGTCCTTCGCACAGAAACTGGGAGATCTCAGCGGTGCCCGGTGCGCAAGCACCGGGCGGAGCAGTAAAGGCCAAAAGCCGTAACCCTGCTGTTCACGTCGCTGAGAAGTCGGATACGTCCGTAGTACCTGAGAAGCCATCGAACAAAGGGCATGTCCCTGCGGAGATAGTGGAGGAAAGGGGCGTAGCCAAGGGAAACACCAACAGGCCTCCCGCGCCTCGGACACTGAGTCGGATCAGCTGCGCGTCGACGGGACTTGAAGGTGTACGTGAAGCAGCCCGAAGGAACAAGGGCATGCAGTTCACGGCATTGCTCCACCACATCACACCGCAGTTATTGGCGCAGAGCTTTTATACCCTGCGCCGCGATGCAGCGGTGGGCGTGGACGGGATGTCGTGGCGAGAATATGAGGAAGGTCTTCTCCAGCGGGTAACCGATTTGCACGGAAGGCTCCACTGCGGAGCCTATCGGGCAACCCCATCGCGGCGGGTCTATATCCCCAAAGCCGATGGCAGGCAGCGCCCGCTGGGCATTGCCTCTTTGGAGGATAAGATCGTACAGCAGGCGGTCGTTACCGTTCTGAATGCGATCTATGAAGAGGATTTTTTTTGGGATTCTCGTACGGGTTTCGGCCGGGACGCAGCCAGCATGATGCGCTGGATGCGTTGACGGTCGCGCTGAAGGGTCCGAAGGTGAACTGGATATTAGATGCAGACATCACGTCGTTCTTTGATGAGATCAATCATGAATGGATGCTGATGTTTCTGGGACACCGGATTGCAGACCGGCGCCTGCTCGGACTTATCTGCAAATGGCTTCAAGCGGGTGTAATGGAGGAAGGCCGTAGAGTGGCTGCGACCAAGGGGACTCCCCAAGGCGCAGTGATATCGCCATTGCTGGCGAATATCTATCTTCACTACGTGCTGGATCTGTGGGCAAGGCAGTGGCGCGAGCGCCACGCCCGTGGCGATGTGATTGCTGTGCGTTACGCGGACGACAGTGTGGTGGGTTTCAGGTTGAAATCGCAGGCCCAGAAATTCTTGGAGCAATTACGAGAACGACTGGCCAGGTTCGGTTTATCGCTTAACGCCTCGAAGACACGGCTGATTGAGTTTGGTCGTTTTGCTGCGAGAAATCGTAGAGACCGAGGCTTGGGTAAACCGCAGACGTTTGACTTGCTGGGGTTCACGCACTGTTGTAGTACCAACAGAAACGGTGGTTTTCAAATACTGCGTCTGACGGTCAAGAAGCGAATGCGTGCAACGCTGCTAGTCATTCGGGACGAGCTGAAACGCCGACGTCATGAACCCATCCGGGTTCAAGGGCAATGGCTTAACCGAGTGGTCAGTGGGTATTTCAATTATCACGCGGTGCCGGGAAACCTGATACGTCTTGGCGGTTTTCGTTTGGCGGTATGCCGTCTATGGCGGCAAGTTCTCAAGCGACGCAGCCAGCGTAACCGGCTTCAGTGGTCACGCTACGGACGCCTTGCCGACCTCTATGTACCTAGACCCAGAAATGCACACCCATACCCTGAAGATCGCTTCGCGTCACGTACCCAAGGCAGGAGCCGTATGCGGCAGTTCCGCACGTACGGATCTGTGCGGGGGGCGGTAGGCAACTGCCGTCCCTACCGCGACCGTTGAAGCTCCTCCTTGCGTAGCTCGAATAGCTCGAAGCATTCCTTGTCCTTCACTCTACGTGCAACTCCTTGCTGCTTCCCATCGTTTCCGGCTCCGACAGTTTTAACTCTATAAATTCAGGACTATTGGTTTTAGAGAGTTAAAACTGTCGCAGGAGCAGGGGGAGGCCGGCCCGCTTTATCCACGCTCTCCCATTAATCCATTCAACTTGCCATACGTAAAACCCGCAAGCGCTTGCGTATCCAACTGCCCGCGCTCGATGAAAGAGCGGGCAAGCCCTTCCATCGCTCCATACAGGAACTCCGCAATACTTGAACCGGCGCTCAGACGTCTTACGCCTAAGCGCTGCAAATCGTCGGGTGCCGACAGCCCATCGCGGGCAAGTAGGTTCACCGGTAGCGTGGAAGTGCGGCACAGTGTGGAAATCTCGGCGGGTGTGATCATACCGGCGGCGAACAGGCCGTTAGCTCCTGCCTGTCCGTAAAGCGCTGCACGCCGGATAATTTCATCCAGACGCTGGTCGTTGGGCACCAGGCTTTTTAGATAGACATCACTGCGCGCATTGATGAACAGATTGATGCCGTGCTTGTTGGCGACTTCTCTGGCAACTTCGATTTTGCGCACAAGTAGCTCCGGTGGCGCGGCACCATCTTCGATGTTGATACCCACGGCACCTGCGGCGACAACTGCGTCTATAACGCTGGCGACGTATTGAAGATCGTCGGAGTAACCGGCCTCAATGTCTACGGTTAGGGGTACGCGCAATATTCGCGTCATAGATTCAACGCTGGCCGCCAGCCGCGTCAGAGGGAGCTGGTTTCCATCGGCGTAACCATGCGCCCACGCCATGCCCGCACTGCTGGTGGCTATCGCGGTGGCACCCAATGACTCCACAACTCTTGCACCACCTGCATCGCTGACATTGGCCAGGATCAAAAGGCCATGGCTGTGTAATTCATGAAAAACATTGTCCAGTGATTTCATAAAATCTTTCCTGTGTAAAAGTTGCTCTCTATTGACCTTGGCAGGCAAGCGACTGGAGATAGAAAGCCTGTCTTTGTACGGTCTAGTCGCGGTAGCGGGCGTCAAGCCTCCACGGTAGGGGACCATCCCAATATGCGCTTGGCTTTCTCACTGCTGACGGTCGGGTTGTCCTCAGTGATATTGAAAATACCACTTTGCTCTGTCTGCAACGCCTGCAGTGCGGCGCGCGCAGCGGCCTGTACGTGTACAGGGCTGGTACCGGTCGGCTCGTCAGTGCCGGTGTCAGGCCCATACAACTGACCATAGCGCAACACGGTGCCATGCAATGTCGGCTCGCTCAGCACTTGCTGTTCCAAGGCCGCCACACCACCAACGCTGACGCCACGGCTGCCTTGTGCCTCTACGTCCAGAGGACAGGTTTCCACATAGGGGGTGTGGCCTGGACGGTAGGCCCAGGCAATGCTTTGAGCTACCAGCCGGATAGCGCCAGCGGCTCGAGCGGCGGCTACCAGATTACGCGTCCCCTCTGTACGGATTCGTGCATTGTTCTCGATCGCTTTCGCCATTAATTCAGGACTCAGGCCGCGAGGTAGATCTGTCAGTTGATGAACAACAGCCCATGGCTGTATGCGGACCAACTCTTCCTTTAAACGCTCGGCGTCATAGACATCGACCACCACCGCCACAGCACCTGTGGCCTCAATGTCCTTCACTTTTTCGGAGCGACGGGTAGCGCCATACACGCTGTAGTCCGCCGCTACCAAGAGCTTGAGCAGGGCTTTGCCGATTACACCGGATGCGCCGGCTACAAAAACTTTACGCGACATTGAACATATCTCCTTGAGGTGTCATTGGAACGGAAGCAGGCCGGTGGCGAGGACTTCACTCAAGCATCTTAGCCGGTGCGCTCGGATCCCCTAGGGGCCAAAAAACATAAAACAGACCATGACAAGAGTGCCGTGTCCTGAAGCGCCAAGCCAACCCGATACCGTTTCAGAGCGGCTTCTTGTCGTGTTCGAGTTGTCAAATCTTGTCCCTTAAATAGGTGGGGCCTATCGGTCTACAGTCACCTCATTCAACAGACCTTACAGCCTGTTTAAAGCGCTGCCTGGTGTTTTAGTCCTGAGTGAGAAGCTGACATGCCCGCATACCCTTCGTGGAAATTAGTCCTGATCCTTGCCCGTGTCGCGTTGGCCAGTGCGTTTATTTCGGCCGTTACCGACCGGATGGGACTGTGGGGCCCGATGGGTCAGCCCGGCGTGTCGTGGGGCAGCATGCAAGGTTTTTATCCACATGTGGCCAAGTTGGCACCCTGGGCGCCTGCCATGGCGGTGCCAGCGTTGGCCTGGTTCATCGACATTCTGGAAGCGGCGCTTGGCATTCTCCTGCTGACAGGTGTTCAGCTTCGACGCACTGCGTGGGCCAGCGGCGTTCTGCTGCTGGTGTTCGCTGTCAGCATGGCAGCGTTTCAAAGCCTGAAGCTGGCTTTGAACTTCAGCGTCCTGACCTGCAGCGCCTGCGCTTTCCTCGTCTATCTCGCCGCCGCCGCACCACGCATCGTCGAACCGGCCGCTGTACGCCAGACATACGTTTGAGATTTTCCACTTCATACGAGAGATCCAAAGATGAACCCTACTACCCAACAGCAAGCATGGAACACATTGTTCGCAGACCCTGAGCTTGGTGCTGGCAACTTTCTGACCAAGTCGGTAGCAGCCTATGGTCAGCTGGACGCCGATTTTCTGTTCCTGGAGAAAGCTTTCGTGGGGCCCGGCGGTGAATCGCACCAGGCCTTCTCTCTGGACAGTTTGCATCAGCAGGTGAAGGAGCTGGCAGGTTGGTACCTGAGCCAGGGCATAAGCGCAGGCCGTCATGTTTGCCTGTATCTGGGCGACGGCGTTCCATCTTTTCTGCATTTTCTAGCGCTGGGAACCTTGGGTTGTGTTCCGGTACTCATCAATGGCCACCTGCGCGCTGACATTGCCACGCTGTACGCGCGGCGAAATCGTTTCGATACCTTTGTGTTCGATGAAGAGACTCGTTTGCGCTGGAATCTGAGTGCAGAGATTGAGGGACTGAATGTTCTAGACGCCCATTTCTGTGAAGGCTCGGCGGTCTCTTTCTTGCCGGTTCCCGAGCAAGGCTGGCCGGTGGAAAGACAGGCCGAAGACATCATCATGGTATGCCACAGCTCCGGCACCACAGGTATTCCCAAGGCCGTGCTGTTTGGTCATGAGCAGTTCTTCAACGGCAAGCGTGAACGTCTGCGCAGCTTTATTGAGAGGGCAGACGACAAACTGGCAACGGCCATGCCGCCTACCCACGCTGCGGGTATCAGCTACCTGATGACGGCTGTGATGCTGCAACTGCCGACCTTGTCGCTCAACACGCAGACTGGGCCAGTGCTGGCAAACCTGCTGGCTAGCTTTCAGCCCACTATCGTGACCGCGTTTTCGCAGAGTTATGCCTCCCTTGCCGAACTGAATTTGCCCGATGGCTACCTGCACAATATCCAGCGTTTCTATAACACCGGTGATACGGCGCACGAAGCGCATATCCGAGCGTTGCTGCGTCTGGCCCCCGAGGCTCGATTCACTGACATGTTTGGTGCTTCCGAACTGGGTATGTCACAGTTTTTCAAGGTCTCTCGCGAGGGCAGCGTGGCCAGCAAGCGCACCGTAGGCCATGCCGCGAGCTATGCCCGCTGCGATATTCTTTCGCCGCAGGGCGAGCTGTTGCCAGATGGCACGCCGGGCTATTTCGGTGTGCGTTCTCCCACGGTCACCCCCGGCTACTACGGCCAGCCACATCTGACTGCACTGACTGAACTCAACGATTACTGGCTGACAGGCGACGTCGGTTTGCGCATGGCCAACGGCGAGTTCGTTCACTTAGATCGCATCGTGGACACGGTGCCGAGCAATCTGGGCGTACCAGCCTACACCCTGCTGCTCGAAGAACATTTGCTGACGCTTCCGGGTGTATTCGATGTCAGTGTAGTAGGCGTGTCCCGGGGGCCTACCCGTGAGGAAGCTGTGCTGATACTGGTGCGGGTGCAGGAAGTGGGCGTGGATGCTGACGATGTGCTGCAGCACGCCTTGAGTTGCTACCCCTTCCAGGGCCGTGGCGAGTTGCCAGACTATACCCTTTGTGCAGGTGTCCTAGCGGATGCGTACGCGTTGCCGGCCGGCTCGACCGGAAAGATACTCAAACGCCAGATACGCGAGCACTTCTGGAGCTTGCAGCGCGACTTCGACGAAGGCGATCGTTCAGTGCTGCGCGAGTTGGTATGGAACCATTCGCTGCGTGATCTGCCAGTGGCTACTGCGCCGATCAGCCTGCTGGAATATCTGCAGCCATGAGTGCTGTCATGAGTGAGCAAAGCGCCGCGTTGGAGGCGGCCTTCCAGGCCTGGATCGACCGAGGCGACAAGGTCGAGTCTCAGGACTGGATGCCTGAAGGCTACCGTCGCACGCTGTTGCGCCAAATTTCCCAACATGCCCATTCTGAATATGTGGGCATGCTGCCAGAAGGTTTCTGGCTGACGCGCGCGCCCAGCCTACACCGTAAGTGTGTGCTGCTGGCCAAGGTCCAGGATGAAGCAGGTCACGCGCAATATCTGTATAGCGCGCTGGAAAGCCTGGGTGTGGATCGCGATGCGGCTTATCAGGAACTTTTGGCAGGACGCGCGAAGTACCTGAATATTTTTAACTATCCGGCGCTCAGTTGGGCAGACGTCGGCATGATTGGCTGGCTGACCGACGGCGCAGCCATTGTCAATCAGGTACCGCTGTCTCGCAGTTCTTATGGGCCATATGCCCGTGCCATGGTGCGTATCTGCCAGGAAGAAAGCTTTCACCATCGGCAAGGCTTTGACCTGATCCGCGCGCTGGTGGAAGGCACGCCCGAACAACGGCTGATGGCGCAGCAGGCACTGGACCGTTGGTGGTGGCCGACGTTGATGGTGTTCGGTCCGCCAGACGCAGACTCACCTCATTCCCAGCAGTCGATGAAGTGGGGCATTAAGCTTTACTCCAACGACACCTTGCGTCAGAAATTCATCGACCAGACGGTGCCGCAGATTCATCACCTGGGGCTGAGCGTGCCTGACCCGGCTTTGTATCTGGATCCGCAGACCGGCCGTTACCAGAGCGGGCCTATAGATTGGTCCGAATTCCGCCGCGTGATCATGGGTGAGGGGCAGTGCAACCAGCACCGCCTCAACAGTCGGCGGGAGTCCTGGGAACAGGGGGCATGGGTGCGCGAGGCAGCCGCCTGTCACGCAGCGAAGCAGGCCGGTCGTTCTCCCCGCAAGGAGGCTGAGCATGCCGAATGAATTGAGCACTTGGGAAGTATTCGTGCGCAGCCAGAACGGTATTGCCCATCGCCATATTGGCAGCGTTCAGGCCAGCGATTCGGCCATGGCCTTGCAATATGCGCGCGACGTTTACACCCGGCGCGACAATTTTGTCAGCCTGTGGGTCGTGGCCTCCGAACACGTGATTAGCAGCGCCGGCCAAGACCTGGTCGCCTGGTTCGAAACTGCGCACGACAAGGATTACCGCCAAGCAACTTATTATCCGGTTCCCCAAGGAGTGCAGCATCTATGAATACTCTGGAGCGTGCCGGCACATCGTTGTCAAATTACCTTTTACGTCTGGGTGACAGCGCGCTGATCATCTCGCAACAGCTATGTGGCTGGTGCGGGCATGCGCCGACGCTGGAGGAGGATGTTGCGTTGAGCAATATTGCGCTTGATCTGCTAGGTCAATCCAGACTATGGCTGGAGTACGCAGGAGCCAGCATGGTTCCTGCCCAGGATGAAGATGACCTGGCCTATCGCCGCGACGCGCACCAGTTTCGAAACGTGCTGCTGGTCGAGCAACCCAACGGAAACTTTGCAGATACTCAGGTTCGGCAATTTCTGTTCGACAGCTGGCATTGCCTGCTCCTCACCGAATTGTCTAGCTCGACGGATACGAAGATAGGGGCCATTGCGACCAAGGCGCGCAAAGAGGCCACCTACCATCTTCAGCACAGTAGCCAGTGGATAGTACGCCTGGGTGATGGTAGCGCGCGAAGCCATCGATATGCCCAGCGTGCACTGGAGCTATGCGCTGACTATGTGGGTGAGTTGTTCGAGATGGATGCAATTGATCTGGAATTGGCCAATGTCGGCATCGGCGCCGACATGGCTGCGCTGCAACCGCAGTGGCAGGCCTACGTGGAACAGGTTCTGGCGGCAGCCAATCTGGTCTATCCGGCGAATCCGATCAAACGTCGGGGCGGCAAACGCGGCCAGCACAGCGAACTGCTGGTAGGAGTACTAATGGAAATGCAGCACCTGGCACGCAGTTATCCGGGTGCGCAATGGTGAACCTTTTTCAGGCGGTCGAAGACCCGCAGGCCACTGCAGGTATCTGGGCAGTGCTGGCTGACATACCCGATCCGGAAATGCCTTACATATCGATCGTTGACCTGGGCATTGTTCGCGAAGTGCGCTGGCAGCTCAATTTACTGAACGTGGTACTGACCCCGACCTATAGCGGCTGCCCCGCACGCCGTGAAATCGAGCGAAGCATCCGTGATGCGCTCGGCCAGGCAGGTGTCGACGCGTTGCATATCGAGACTCGGCTGCATCCGGCGTGGACCACTGAGTGGGTCAGCGCGCTGGGACGAGAAAAGATGCGCGCCGCAGGTGTAGCGCCGCCCCTGGCAGAGACTCAGCAATGTCAGACGTTGACGTTCTGGCCTAACCCGCGTGCAGCAGCGCTGCCGCCATGCCCTCACTGCGGCCATGCCGATACCCGAATACAGAATGAGAGTTCGGGCAGCCGTTGTAAGGCCCTTTATCACTGCGATGTCTGCCGTAACCCGTTCGAGTATTTCAAGAGCTTTTGACTTCAAGGGAATGACCATGTCGCAGTTCTTTGCACTGACGCTCGCCGATGTACGTCGCGATACGCCAGACAGTCTGGTGCTTACGCTTGATGTTCCCGAAGAGCATCGGACGCGTTTTATTCACAGGGCCGGGCAGCACTTGACGTTGCGTACCTGGGTGGACGGGCAGGAATTACGCCGCAGCTATTCGCTATGCAATGCGCAGGGTGATGCGTCTCCTCAATTGGCCATCAAGCGCGTCGCCGGAGGACGATTTTCCGAATGGGCACACCGATATATGCAAGCCGGCGCGCTGATCGAAGCAATGCCGCCTACAGGAAGCTTCGGCCTGGACCGGCCGTCAGACACGCGCCGCCATTATGTTGCGTTTGCAGCCGGCTCAGGCATTACGCCCATTCTGTCGCTTCTAGAAACGGCGCTGCGCGATGAGCCGGCCAGTCGCTTCAGCCTGGTCTATGGCAATCGCGACCTTGAATCGGTGCAGTTCCGCGAGCGTTTGTGCCAGCTCAAGAACACTTACCTGGCCAGACTCTCGATTTTCTACATCTTCAGCAATGAACCACAGGACGTCGAGCTGTTCAGTGGTCGCTTGGACGAGCACCGTTGCCTGTCACTGCTTAACAGTTGCCTGCAAGTGTCTACCATCGATTATGCCTACCTGTGTGGCCCTGCCGGCATGATGCAAGCCGCCTGTAAGGCCCTGCTCGTCAAGGGTATGCCGGCCGACCGAATCCGCCAGGAGCGCTTCGGCGCAGACCCAGCGGTGCGCGCGCCATCGTCGGCAGGCGTCGCAGCACCGGGCGTCGAGCTGACCGTGCGCCTCGACGGTGCTACGCGACGATTGAGGCTGGCGCCCGGTAGCCACACCTTGCTTGACGATTTGCTTGTCGCTGGGCTGGCACCGCCTTACAGCTGCAAGGCGGGCGTATGTGGGACTTGCCGCTGCAAGGTGCTCGAAGGCCAAGTGCATATGCAGGCACCCCATGCACTGGGACCTGCGGAAGTCGCTCAAGGGTACGTGCTGGCCTGTATGAGCAAAGCGCAAACCTCAAGCCTGAAGTTGGCATTCGATTAAGCGGTTCTTATATTTCATCAGGAATACTGCTCTATGAACTCCAACACACCGATGTTGCGCAGAGTGCTGGCTTTGTATTGCTTGGCTACCGGCTTTTCCGTAGCCGCCGTGGTCTATCACCAGTCGATGACTTTCTTGATTGCGGCGTCTTTCGGCTTGCCGGTCGATGCACTGTGGAGTCTGTCTTTGGCCACTCAACTGGGCTATGGGGCCGGTCTGGTTCTGTGTCTGCCGTTGGGCGATGTGCATCCACCTCGGCTTCTGATTCCCGGCGCGCTGCTATTGCTTGGCGTGACATTGCTGCTCTTGGCAATCGTCCCGACGCTGCCCTTGATGATCGTGTTGTGCGCGTTGGCCGGCGTGCTCTCTGTCGGAGGGCAACTGTTGATCGCACATTGCGCCAAGACCTGCTTGCCCAGCGAGCGGGCAGCAGTGATCGGCAGTCTGCTGTCCTCGCTCTTTGCCGGGTTGCTGCTGGCTCGGGTGCTCGCCGGTTGGGGCGGTGAGTTGATCGGCTGGCGCGGCATGTACGAGCTTGTGGGTGTGCTCACGGCACTGCTTGGTTTTCTGATCCGATCGCGCCTTCGCGAAGTACCGCCAAGTGAGCCGATCGGCTATGGCGCGATGCTAGCTCGTCAGTATCGGCTGTGGGTAGGAAATGCCCCACTGCGCCGGTTCGCATTGATCGCGGCCTGTTTTTTCGCGGCCTCCAACGGTATTTGGGCGAATCTGGGTTCACTCACCCATAGCACCCTTCAATGGAACGCGGCGCAGACCGGCTTGCTTGCTTTCACCTCGCTTGCCGCCCTGCGCTCGCCCATGCTGGCCAACTACCTGCAACGCAAAATGCGCTGGCAGGCCGTGGTTATGCTTCTGGGGACAGGTCTGATGCTTGTGTCGCTGGCAGGCGCGATTGTCGGCGCCAACGTGCTCATGATTGTCGTGTTTCTAGTGGTTTCCGACATGGCGGTGCGGTCGGTGCAGGCCCTTACCCAGTCTCGTGTACTGGCCATCGATCCTGCAGCCGCTTCCCGCCTCAACAGCCTGTACATGACCGTGTTTTTCCTCGGCGCAGCCATTGGATCATGGCTTGGCGGGTTAGCCGTCCATCATCTGGGCTGGCTAGGGATGTACCTGTTCCCACTTGTATGCACGCTGGCTGGCGTCGGGCTGATGATGTTAGGCGGGCAGGGTGAGACCGACCGGACATCGCCAGCGGTAATACCAGAGCAACGTCATCCCTGAGGTTTTTCGATTCAACCGTAACCACCAGTGGTTCGAGCCCAAAACGGCTCCGAGCCCAAACCGTGCAGTCCGATTTTCAAGGAGATAACCCGTGCAAGCCATCGCGATCAAACCTCAGCAAGTGACGTCTTTCTCAGCCATTAGTCCAATATGGACTGACTGGCTGGTCGAGCAGGACCTGACTCGACTAATCCAGCACCCGCTACTGGTAGCCCTGGAGCGCAAAGAGGTCAGCCTTGCGACCCTCAAGACGCTACTGATTCAGCATAGCCATTACTCCCGTCATTTTACCCGTTACCTCTGTGCCCTGATGGGTCAGCTGGAGCACCCTGAAGATGTGCTGGCACTGATGCAGAATATGCGCGAGGAGATGGGCGTGGACGGCGAAGACCGGATCACGCATGCCGAACTGTATCAGCGCACGCTACGCGTACTGGGCGTTTCCACCGCTGACGAGGCGGCTCTGCCCGAGACGGTCGCGATGGCGCAAACCATGCTAAGTCATTGCCAGAACAGCGATGCCCTGGTGGGGTTGGCCGCCATGTGCCTTGGCGCCGAAGCGATTGTGCCGCTGATCTATCGCCCTATCCTCCAGGCCCTGAAGGACAAAGGCTATGGTGAAGAAACCACTGAGTTTTTCAGCCTGCACATCGAAGAGGATGAAGACCACGCGCTGACAATGTTGGCCATCATGCAGCGCTTGATTCATGGCAATGAAAAGCGTCATGCGCTGGCCACGCAGGTCGGTCGCGAACTGATCGAGTGCCGCATTGCCATGTTCGACGCGATCTGGCGTCAGTCGTTGACATTCGCAGCAGCCCAGGCTGAACAGCGTGACAATGGCAGTCGCTTCAGCTCCGCAGATTTCTGGCGAGTACCCAGCCGCTTGCAGGTGCACCTGCCTGATCGACTCAGCCACAGCCAGGTCATGCAGGTCAGTCAGGACAATGATGCAACCTTCTCTTCCCAGCGCAAGCACAAGGTTCATATCGTAGATCTGCCTAGCCATACCATCAGCATGACCGTAGGACGGTTGGACGTCACCGAAACCACGCGTTTGCACCGGCATAACTACGAGACCTTGATCTACGTAATGCAGGGCGAAGGCTATTCACGTATTGGCGATCGCAACGTGCCATGGCGCGCCGGTGATGCGTTTTATGTGCCGGTATGGGCCGAGCATCAGCATGTCAACACCGGAGGTGGGGAGTGCGTATACCTGGCGTGCGAAAACGCACCGATGCTGCAAAACCTGGGGGGTATCGCCCTGCGTGAAGAACTGGGTCCTACTCACGCCTGAGCAACCGTCTACCGCAACCTGCTGCGTGCGGCAGGCTGCGCCTCTGAAATTCGATATAACTGAGATCAACTATGCTGATTTCTTCCAACGCCAGGCATCCCGATAGCTGGAAGGCCAAACACTCGGTATCCCGTGACAGTGTTCCGGGGTGCACTTCGCCTGATGTAGTTGCAGCACTCACACCCTCCAATCTGGCTGAGCGACTGATAGCGAGCCGCGCCGACACTGATCGCACATGCTTTCAGGGGCCGGGTTTTGAGCTCAGCTACCGTCAGCTGGACCAGTTGGTGCGTCTTCAGGCGGCTGAACTGTGCCAAAAGGGCGCGGATGTCGATGACCGCATTTTCATCGCCTTGGACGATGGTCCCGAGCTGGCCATACTTTTCTTCGCCGCATTGGCCATGGGAGCTCTGCCCATTGTATTAAATCCTAAACTTGACTTGGCAGCTATCGTTCAACTGGTAGCGGATGCCCGGCCAACCTTATGTTTTGTCCAGCCAGACCGTGCCGATCAGTGGACTGGCGCTCCAGGCCTGCATCTACTGGAAACCGGAGCGCACCGGCACTGGTTGACCTGGCTCTCGCCGAACAACCAGTGGCAGGCTTTTGCGCTCAAGGCGGCTGAGGCGCCGGTCCTGATTCAGTACACCTCTGGTAGTACAGGTCAGCCAAAGGGAGTGATACACAGCGCCCGTTCGATATTGGCCTGCTGCGAAGATTTTGCCGCCGGGCAGTTGGGTCTGAACGAAAACGATGTGTTGTATTCGGTGCCCAAGACCTTCTTTGGTTACGGTATGGGCAACAGCCTGTTTTTTCCACTTTACGTGGGTGCCAGCGCGATTCTTGACGGAGCTTGGCCAAGCGCACAACGGGTGCGCATATTGCTGACTCAGTACCGACCCAGCGTATTGTTCGCCGTGCCGACGCTGTATGGAATGTTGCTGGAAGACGCGATCGAGCCTGATGAGATGGCGCTGCGACTGGCGTTCAGCGCCGGTGCACCGTTGCCACCCAATATTGCCAAACGGTGGCAGCAGCGCTTTGGAATCAGTCTGCACGACGGTATTGGCGCTACCGAACTGGGTCATGTGTTCGCCACCAGCTACCCGGACGCGCATCACCCAGGCAAGGTTGGACGCATGTTGCCGGGCTGGCACTCGCGAATCGTTGACGCGCTTGGCCAAGATGTCATATCCGGCGAATGTGGTGTGTTGATGGTCAAAGCGCCCGGCATGGCCGTCGGCTATTGGGAGCGCCCAGATGATCAGGCAGCGCGCTTCAACGATGGCTGGTACCGCACTGGTGACCTATTCAGCCAGGATGCGCAAGGCGTGTTGAGTTTTCACGGCCGCGAAGATGACCGTTTCAAAGTCTTCGGTCGTTGGGTCGTGCCAGTCGAGGTTGAAAACCTGCTGATCAGTTGGCTGCCAGAGCTGCGCGATTGTTATCTGGTGGCCGGTTGCACTGAGGATGAGTGCCGCCCTGTGCTCTTTGTGCGAGCCCCAGGATCGGCAAACGATCTGACACAACGCATCGAGGGTTTTTTGCAGACCCACTTGGAAAGCTACAAACGTCCGGTGCGCATTGCATGCCTTGAAGAAATACCTGTGAACCGCAACGGCAAACCTGACCGCAGGGCGCTGTCGCATATGGCTGATCAGTTGTTGCGCTTTTGCACGGAGACGCAAGCATGTTGAGTCCTGAAGATTTTTTCGCCTACGGTGACGCCGGTTATAGCCATGTCCCACTTTGGCAACATATGCCGCTGCCAGCAGGTGTGCAGGCGCTTTCGCTTTATCAGACATTGGCCAACTGCGGACAGGATTATCTGTTCGAGACTGGTCAGTGGCATGAAGGGACCTTCGTGGAAACCTGCTCGGTGATAGGCCTGCCCTGCAGGCAGCGTGTGGAACTGGACGAAGGCGTTATGCGCCTCTACAGCGACGGGCGGTTGTCTGCAGTCACCGAGTCCGAAGATCCACTTGCAGAGTTTGCGCTGTTGCAAGATAAGTTTCGCATTCCACAGTGCCCTGGCCTGCCGGCGTTCAGCGGCGGCTTCTTCGGGTATTTCGGCTTCGAAACGACGCGGCTCATCGAGCCTCGCTTGCGCCATTCCAATCGCAAACCTTCGGGGTTCAGTCTTCCCGATGTGTTGCAATTGATCAGCACCGATCTGATAGTGCTGGATCATCGCGAGCAGCAGGTTTATTGCATCGTGCATGAACCTCCCGAGGCACTTGGCGACTATCAGGCGGCGCAGGATCGACTCAATCAGATGGTCGCCCGCGTGCGCCCGCTACTTGTCCCTGGCACAGTGCGTACGGCGGTCTCGCAAACGACGCCCGCAGACGTCGAATCGGCCTTCGCGCAGCCAGCGTTCATCGAGGCTGTGACGCGTATCAAGGACTACATTGCGGCGGGCGACGTGATGCAGGTTGTTCTGTCGCAGCGCATGAGCCTTCCTTTTGAGCAGGACGCAGTGGATTTGTACCGCTCTTTGGCAGAATTGGGGCATACGCCTTATCGCTATCTGCTGAATCTAGGTGATTACCAGGTGGTTGGTGCTTCTCCGGAAATGCTGTTCAGACAAACCGGCCAGACGGTTACGACTCGACCTATGGCAGGAACTCGACGCCGCGGCGAGTCGGCGGCCGAAGACTACCGGCTCAAGGAGGAGCTGTTGGGTGATTCCAAAGAAGTGGCCGAACACATGATGCTCGTTGACCTGTCGCGCAATGACTTGGGTCGCCTCGCCAGCGTGGGCAGCGTGCAAGTACCGCAACTCTTGGATGTTGAATATTTTTCGCATGTCATGCACATCGTCTCCACCGTGACCGGTGAGGTTGCTGACACCGTCAGCGGTCTTGAGCTGCTCAAGAGCATCTTTCCGGCGGGTACGCTGAGCGGCGCTTCGAAGGTGCGCGCGCTTGAAGTCATTGCCGAGCTCGAACCGCACTCTCGCGGCGTCTATGGGGGAGCGATCGGCTACCTGGACTGGCGGGGTCGCGCCAACTTGGCCATCACCATTCGTACCGGGCTGCTGCATGACGGGCGTCTGTACGTCCAGGCGGGTGCTGGCGTTGTACAGGACTCAGTGGCCGAACGCGAGTGGCAGGAAACGATTGAAAAGAGCCAAATCATGCGCGCGGCGGCAAGTCGCTGCACAAATGCGGCGTCCTACCAGGAGGTAGCCTATGCACTTAATGATCGATAACTACGATTCTTTCACCTACAACATTGTGCAGTATCTGCGCATGCTCGGCGCCGACATCCAAGTGCGCCGCAATGATGACATCACGCTGCAGCAGATCGAAGAATTGGCACCTGAGTCGCTGATCATTTCGCCAGGCCCCTGTTCGCCCGTCGAGGCCGGTATTTCGCTGGCGGCCATCAACCATTTCGCTCAACGTTTGCCCATATTGGGCATCTGCCTGGGGCATCAATGCATTACCGCAGCTTTTGGTGGTGAAGTGCGTCGGGCGCGTGAGGTACTGCACGGGAAGGTGTCGCGTATCCATCATGAGGCAGGTGATCTGTTTGCCGGCCTGCCTCAAGAGCTGCCAGTGGCACGGTATCATTCGTTGGTGGCCGGAGAGTTACCCTGCCCATTGGTGGCGACAGCCCATGCCCTGGATCAGCACGGCAGCCGAGGCGAGATCATGGCACTGCAACACTGGGATCTGCCTATCTATGGCTTGCAATTTCATCCCGAATCTGTGATGACTCCGCACGGCATGGTTATGCTGGCGAATTATCTGCAACAGGTCGCGCGGCACCGAGCGCTGCGCGCTGCTGCCTAAACCTACCCTACGGAGTACCCCATGGATAATCCGCATTTCAGCAAAACGTACCTGATCCGTTTTCAACACTGCGATCCTGCAGGCATTGTCTATTTTCCCCAGTACCTGGTACTGACCAATTGGCTAGTCGAGGATTGGTTCACCGAAGGACTGGACATAAATTTCACACATCTTATCGGTAGGCGCCAGTTGGGGCTTCCTTTGGTCAAGCTGGCCTGCGAGTTCACGGTGCCTTCACGCCATGGCGAACATCTGACATTGGAGCTGCGTGTCGAGCGGCTGGGTCAGCGCTCTTTGACTTTGGATATCGAGGGGCACGTCGACGGAGTGGTACGCATGCGCTGCCAGCAAGTCATGGTGCAAACCGATCTGCATGACGGCAAGTCGACACCGATCCCTGCCGACATTCGCAGCGCATTGAGTGTGTGCCTGTCTGAATCTGGAGAGCTCGTATGAATATCCTTCAACCGTCGGACTGGGTGCGCCCGCGCGGCTATGCCAATGGTATTGCCGCACGCGGAACACTGGTATGTACCTCCGGTCAGTTTGGCTGGGACAGCCAGAGCTGCCTAGTCAGCGACCGGTATGCCGAACAGGCTATTCAGGCCTTGCACAATATAGTTGCGGTTCTGGCAGAGGCCGGCGCGCGTCCCGAGCATCTCGTTCGTTTGAGCTGGTATGTCAGTGATCGAGATGCCTACTTTGCCGATGCACGCGAAGTGGGGCTCGTGTACAAGAGTTTGATAGGCTATTACCCTTCGATGAGTGCATTCCACGTGCAGGGACTGATGGTGGAGGGTGCCAAGGTGCAGATCGAAGCCACGGCGGTCATTCCCGACCCGAACTGAACGTTCAACGTGCTAGCAGGCTCAGGTGCAACTGGCGGGCCAAGCTGGTGGCTTGCTGGGGCGTGGCCACATTGGCAAATCCCAATAGCATCCCCTTGCCACAGTCATGCTCAATGCTGCGTGACGACAGAGCAGCTATGCCAAATCCGTTGTCGCGGGCACGTTTAGCGAGCAATTGGTCGTCTTCATCCGGTGCAAGCCTGGCCAGTAGGTGCAGCCCGGTGGCCGGGGCATTAAACGTCACCCGGCTGCCGAACTCGGCTATCAAGCTGTCGATCACCATCTCTCTGCGTTGCGCGTAGGCCGTTCGCATCCTGCGCAAATGCCGAGCGAAGTAACCGCCCTGCATGAAATCTGCGATGACGCCTTGGCTCAAAATTGGACAGCCGCCATTGAGCTGATGGCATGCATCGTCGAAGACAGTGATCAGATTTTTAGGCACAACCAGATAGCCTAGGCGCAGTGACGGACTGAGTACTTTGCTGAACGTACCCAGATAAAGGACATTGCCTTGGCTAGTTAGACTAGCCAAGGCTGGGAGGGACCTTCCTTCGTAGCAGTATTCGCTGTCGTAGTCGTCCTCAATGATATAAGCGTTGTTATCCTTGGCCCATCCCACCAACTCAAGTCGTCGTTTAAGCGATAGAGTAACTCCCAGCGGACTTTGATGAGCCGGTGTGACCAATGCGAACTTTGCACGTGCAGCTCTCGCTTTGCCATCGTCCACTCTGATGCCATCTTTATCCACACGTACAGGCACTAGTCGCGCGCCCATCTGGCTCAGTAGATGGCGACTGGGCGGGAAGCATGGATCTTCGACCCAGACCTCATCGTCATGTTTGATCAGCGTTCTGCCCAGCAAATTGAGCGCACCTTGATAACCCGCTGTGATGAAGACTTGTTCTGACGAGCAATCCACTCCCCTGGACAATTGAAGGTAAGCGCAGATGCTTTCCCTCAACGGCGGATAGCCCGAGGGAATGGGGTAACTGAGCATCTTGCTTTGCAGTCTCATCTGGCGAGAGCTCAAGCTGCCCCATAACTTCTGTGGGAACAGATCCAGTGCCGGTAAGCCCAGTTGGTAAGCCAGAGGACTCCCTTGCAGAGTTTTATCACGATTTGAATGATGGACAGTGTTTGGTATGGGCGGTTTGATAACCTGAATAGATTTGTCCAGAAGGTTTCTCATGGCGTGTGTTCTGGAAACAAAAGTGCCAGCCTGACCGCGCGCGTCCAAATAGCCATCGCTAACCAGCATGCTATAGGCAATTTCTACGGTATTGCGAGACAGTCCCAAATCACTTGCGAGTGAGCGTATGGAGGGGACTCGTTGGCCAGGGATTAATGCTTCCTGAGCGATCGAGCGCACTATTCTTAAATAAATTTGTTGATAAAGGCGTTGACTTTCCATGATCTGCCAAAATAAGAATGAGAATTTTATGTCTGAAATGTGCTGTATTTGTTACTTGGTTTGAGCAGGCGTTCCGATTTTTACTATTGATATACTATCCCATGATTAATGATTGCATCAAACTGTAACTTGTCTTTGGCTATAAAAAATCCTGCCACTCATAATATTATGGAATAATCACTCGGCTAGCTTGGTTAAGGACACTCCTATCAAGCTGCCGATGATGGTGTCACCTTTCCCCCCATGTGCACCGCTATTTGCAGAAACGCGAACGGGTCGGCTATTCGATCCCTACCCCGTTACCGGTGTAAACGCTCAACCTCTGCTTCTGAACCCGCATTTAGTACCGCTCGGACATGGAAACGATCATGTTCCTGGTTGCCTTTGTGAGCGGCCTCAGCACTATCCCTGTTTCCATCATCCTGAATATTCAACGCCACCATGAGCTCACAGTGTCCAAGCTTGGAAAGCTCTGTTGCCGAAACGGAATGCGGATGGAGCCGCCCTTTTCGTTCTGCCATCACTCACCTCATTCATTGACTCGTTATCAAAACTACCTTCGCACAGGTCAGCAAAAATGCAATTTGTCATCTTCTCAGCTTACGGCTTGCAATTCACGAAAGGCTGATAGTTTGGATATAAGAAGTGGGCAAGGTGACAGGATGAGCAACTGCATAGGTACTTGGAGAGAGGCGTTACCAGAGCAACTGCGTGGTGCGCAGGTAGTTCTGTCTGAGCGCAATTTATCGACTGAAATCCCCGTCCCTTTGCATGGCCGTGGAGATCAAGTGTTTCTTGCCCGTGGTTGGCTGGTTGCCGTCGATACAAAGCGGCGAAAAATTGCACGCGTATACATGAAGGACGTAATTCAGTTAAGTGTCTACGCATTCATTTTGGCGCGCCAGTCCACTGCTCTGTTTGGTGTGAACTACCCTGTTTCCGCTACTGGATTTGTTCGCTGTGTGACCCCCCGTGGTACTGAGTACAAGCCAGTGCAGCTACTGAACAGCAGTCAGATCATCAGCCTCTGGAATCGTTATTGGTTTCTGCGTTCAGAAGTGTTGGCGCTGATTGAAAACTGACCCGGTGGGTCAGTTTTCAATCAGCGCCAACACTACCGCTGCCAAAAAGTGACATTCCCACTAATAACACGTTCTCGACAAAGACGCTTTTCGCAAGGTGGTGCTCTTCGATTTAAGGGTTCGCCGATCGCTGCATAAGGTCAGCTATGAGTTGGTGACGACGCTCTAAAGCTCAACTTATAGATGCGCTTCAATATTGAAACAATTACCTCAGAAAACGTCACCAACTACCAGGATTAGTCAAGACTTCAAATCAGGTCCTGTCATGCACGATTCCTTTGGCTTTAAAAGAATCTAACATTAATAATAGCACCCCAATGGTTATTGCCGAATCCGCAATATTAAAATTCGGAAAATTATGCTCTTGCCAATGTAGAAGCACAAAATCTACCACATGCCCATACACCACCCGATCAATTAAATTACCTATAGCCCCACCTAAAAGTAAAGCCAACGCGAAGGTATATTTAACTTTATGCTTAGGTTGTTTAGCTATCCAGCCTACCAGCAGGATAATTGCGCAAATGGCAACTATGGAAAAAAGTATCTGCTGCCAGCCTCCTGCGCGACTGAGAAATCCGAAAGCGGCACCGGAGTTATAAGAAAGCTGGATATCAAAAAACGGCAAGATTTTTACTGAACGCCCAAAATCTAAATTTGCGTTAGCAATACTTTTAGTCATCTGATCAATAACAACCACAACCAATGATACAAAGAAATATTTTAGCTTAACACCCACATTTGAAATCAATTTCGCCCTCTCTTTATTCGGAAATCAAACCTTTAAAAATCTAGCTTTTTTGCCTGCAGTTTACATCGCATAGAGCAAGGCTAGTCGTGGACCAATCTTACCTGAATTGCCCACTCACGAAAATCTGCGAATCAGCACATTTCACACCCGCTACAAGCATAAGCTTACCCCGTTTAGGAGACGCTGGATGGATCTGTACAAACCGATCTCCTTGAGAGGGTTCCAAGCGAAGCTTCGACTGAGAGTATCTGACCATTCTCCATGCGAATCAATCGATCTGCGAGATGAAAATATCTATCATCATGTGTAATGACCAGCACGGTTTTTCCTTGTGCTTTCAGTTCCACCAGTAACTCACGATAAAAAACCTCCTTGAACACAGGGTCTTGATCGGCCGCCCACTCGTCGAACACTATGAAAGGTCTATCTTCTAGATACGCTACAACCAAAGCTAAACGCTTACGCTGTCCTTGTGATAAAGACCTCGTCGAAAATGCGCCGTTATGCACATGTACTTTGTGATTTAGATGTAGTTTCTCAAGCAACATGTTAGCTTGTTGGTCTAGCTCGGCCGATGAAGTATCCATCATTTGCTCAAACAAATGAAAATCTGAAAAAATAGCGGAAAACATCTGCCTGTATCTGTCACGATTAGCGTCAACAACCTGCTCTCCATTGATACGGATTTCTCCCAACTCAGGCCGATAAAGTCCAACTATCATTTTTGCCAACGATGTTTTCCCGCTACCATTCCCCCCTACCAAATATGTAACTTCCCCAGGAGAAAAGGACAAGTCAATAGGTCCCAGCGTAAACAAATCGTCCGCACTCTCGTGATAATATTGATATTCAACATCACACAAAACCAAACTATCAAATCGAGACACAATTTCATCCACCCCACCAACTTCGTCTTGCACGAGCTGCTGTACTATCTCGTCAATCTCCAAACCAGCAACCTTCGCCAGATTGGCGTTAGGCAGGGATACGAGTAAACTTTCTAAAGGTGCAACCATGTAAATAAAAACTAATGCAAACCCGGTAACTATTTGTGCACGATCAGGAACATCCCCTACCAGCACAAATAATACCAAACCTATAAATGCATAGATTAGAAAGTTTCCCCATGCTGACGAGACCAAAAACAAAGACATCCCAAAAGTTCGTTCACGACGAACTGTATCAATTGACTTGTCCAGTACATCGTCAGTAAATTTTCTGCGTTTTTTTGCATGAAGCCTTAGTTCTTTGGCTCCGTCCGTCAAGGAACGGAAATGGTCGAACAGGCGACCCTGCTCTTTTGAAGCGGCTTCCAAATGCCGAATCGCACGCAGGTGTGCCAAGTGGTAACCTAGAGACCCCAATCCAATTACGATCACAGCCCCCAAAAAAGCCTGCCAGGAGAGCCAAGCAACATAAACAAGTGAACCCAGCACGATAATCGCATTGACGAGGATTCTCGGAAAACTTACAAAAAACTCTGCGACCTTCGTGCAGTGTTCCGATAAGGCCGCTTGCACTCTTGCGCTCCCAACCTCTTCAAGCCTTCGAAAATCTGCGGAGATTACTCTTTTAGAAATGAAACGCCTCAGGTCGGCATGAGCACGCTGGTTCAATCGTTCGAATAGTACCGAAGAAATCATCTGCCCGAACATTGCAGCAAGTGCAAAAATGGCAAAACGCCAAGCCACTGCAGCTCGCTCCGCCCATGATGTGGCGGTCAATGCAGCATTGACCTGCGACAACAAAAGAACACTGCACAAACCACTGGTAATACTTACCAATGCGGCAGCGATCATCAGATTGCGGGATTTTCGTATTAGGTAGCTAAGCAAAAATTTCTCCACTAGAAAAAAGAATGGACGCGAATGGCCACCTTAGGCCTCTCTGGCATGCTCATAACAAGTGGGGGGGACGAATTACCGGCGTATTTTGTTTAGGCCTCCCCCCTGAACTGTCGGGCAATTCAATCCATCGCCCGTCATCCATCAACGCTAGTTACATCCCCCTAGAATTCGTTCAAGATCTCCAAGAACGTTTGGATTCTCCACAATTCCCTCATGATCATCATTGATTTGATAGTGATGAATCTTGCTTGTTCCAAGTTGATTAGTTAGATCAACGACAGATTCAGATTTTCTGTCATTCGCCCACCAGCAGTGCACTTCGGCTCTCAATGAAGGAAACGCCTTTAGCGAACGATTTGTTGCTTGTGTTAAACATCTTCCTACCAAGAACACTCTGACTATTTCGTCAGCTGAAATTTTTCTTCCTTTACACTGCAGGCGCTCCTGACAACCAAATACGAAAGCACGCAACCACTCAAGCAAAGGTTGTTCGTCAATCATCGGATCGACAATTTCAACTGGCAGACCAACTATTAATTCTGAACGGTCTGTAACCTGCCGAAAAAAACCGATAAATTCATCTTGCCAGTTCTCTTCTGGTAGTACTTCAACGAGTTCAGTAAACACCGGCGGATCAATCAACCCGATAAACGCAACCGACTGCCCGAGGGCTTCCAGTTTCGCGGCAATCAATACCGACAAAGCCCCTCCCAAGGACCAACCCAATATCGAATATGGCCCCTGTGGCTGAGTAGCTCTTATTAAATCTACATAGTCATCCGCCATCTGATTTAGTGATATGTCGCGGTGCTTGGAGTTATTTAAAGTTCTGCAGGACAAACCATAAACCGACCGAGCGCCATTAAGCCGTTTTGCCATAGCTAAATAGCTATAAACCATTCCCAATTTTGGATGAATACAAAATAGAGGAGCACTTCCATCAATCGCTTTGTTAAGCAACGTAATGGATTCGGGTGCCTCGGAAAGGCCTTGGATACTGGGTCGAGTCATCAAGGCCTGAAGTGTTAATCGAAGCCCCGTCATGTTGCTTTCACGAGCGAGAGCAATTACTCGCAAAGCAGCAATTGAATGCCCTCCCAACTCGAAGAAATTATCATTGCGTCCAACGCGC
>Ga0066798_10000367_pt1 | contig 24385 bp, 24 predicted proteins | sample PersoiDNA2013203_FD_70961 | JGI IMG/M metagenome (GOLD analysis project Ga0066798, IMG submission 70961) | Permafrost soil microbial communities from the Arctic, to analyse light accelerated degradation of dissolved organic matter (DOM) -... | ecosystem: Environmental > Terrestrial > Soil >... | reverse complement strand
GACGAGTTCCAGGGGTCGGGCGGGCCGTGAGGGCGCACTGGTAGTGCGTCAAACGGTCTGGGCGGCCGCTGGCTCCGCGGAGCGGCCGCTTCGGGCGTGTAGGCCTAGCGGGATAGGCCCAAAAAGCCGGAGTTGGCATTCGGATGTCCGAGGCATGACAATAGGGTCATGAACACCGTGCTCGAAGAGCGAGTACGCGAGCTTCGGGAGGAGCGCCATCACGGCGCGAGCTGGATGGCCAGGCACGCGCTCGAGGCGCTCGTCGAGGCGGTCAGGAACGGTGAGGATCCGGTCGAGGTCGCTCGCGTCCTCGCCTCGACTCGAATCTCCCTGGGCGCAATCGCCGGCGCGGTCGGCCGGGTGCTCACGGCCGGAACACCCGAGCAGGTCGTCGCCGAGGCCGAAGCGGTGATCGGCTCGCGCGATCGCGCCGCCAAGGCCATCGCAATCATGCTCGCCTCAGAGATCTCGGGCACCGTGATGACACATTCGGCGTCGGGCACCGTGCGCGAAGCGCTTGTTCACACTCCGCCCCAGCGAGTCGTCTGTACCGTCTCGGAGCCCGGCGGCGAGGGCCGTCGGCTGGCCGCAAAGCTGAGAGCGGAGGGCATCGAGGTCGAGCTGATCGCCGACGACGAGGGCCCCGATGCCGCCCGGGAAAGCGATCTCGTCTTACTCGGAGCCGACACGGTCTTCAGCGACGGCTCGCTCGTCAACAAGATCGGGACGGGAGCGATAGCGAGCGCCGCGAAAGATGCGGGCGTAACGGTCATCGTCGCCTGCGAGATCTTCAAGCTGGCGCCTTTCGAACCCCAGCCGCCCGCGGAAGACACCTTCGAGCTGATCCCCGCGGCGATGATCGATCGCGTCGTGACCGAGGAGGGAGCCGCGGAAACCAGGGACGTAACCGCGCTCATCGACCGGACGCCTTGCCTGAGGCAGGGCTACGACCTTCTCTGCGGCCGCCGCTCCGAGCTCCGCCCGTTCGAGAGCTCCTAGCGCGGTGACGGTCCGGGCTGGCGGCGGCGTATGTATATCTGGCGAGATGAGCCGGATATTCGTCACGCTTCTCGTCCTTGTCTTGCTGGCTGGCTGCGGCGGCGGTTCGACCGGCTCGAGCGCTTCGGCCAAGCTCAGCGTCACCGTCTGGCCGCAAGGCGTAAGCAGCGGCAGCGTCACCTACACGCTCGCCTGCCCCCGGGCAATGGGCACGCTCCCCGCGGCTCGCTCGGCCTGCTCGAAGCTGCGACGAATAGGCGTCACGGCCTTCGCGCCGGTTCCGGCGAACACGGCTTGCACCGAGATCTACGGCGGCCCGCAGATCGCCCGAGCCACCGGACGTCTCGCGGGCCAATCGATCAGGGCCGACTTCAACCGCACGAACGGCTGCGAGATCGCGCGCTGGAGCCGGCTCGCCTTTCTCTTCCCACTCAGTTCGTAGCCTGTCGGCGGACGGGTTAGATCGGATGCGAAAGCCCGCGCCGGCTCATCCTCACTACGATTAGGCGTTGCGCGCCCCGAACGCGCCCGATCGAAGATGCTCGAGCCGCTCACCATTCTCATCACCGCCGTCGGTTGCCCTGGAACCGTCGCTCTCCTGCGCTCCCTGCGCGAGAACGGCGAGCGCGAGGTGCGCCTCGTCGGAGTGGACATGAACGAGCTGGCGATCGGGCGCCACCTCTGCGACGTCTTCGCGACCGTCCCGGCCGGAAGTGACCCTGGCTTCGCCGCTGCCGTGCTCGAGATCTGCCGGCGCGAGCACGTGGATGTCGTCCTGCCGCAGTCTTCCTACACTCTCGAGGGTCTCGCGATCGAGAAGGATCGCTTCGAGGGCATCGTCGTCGTCGTCGCCTCGCTCGATGCGATCAGGCACGCCAACGACAAGGCCGAGACCTTCGCCCTCTGCGACTCGATCGGGGTGCGCGTTCCCGCTTGGCGGCGCGTCAGCACTCCCGCCGAGTTCGAGCAGGCCGGGCGCGAGCTCGGCTATCCCGAGCGCGAGATCTGTATGAAGCCGCTCGTCTCCTCGGGGACGCGTGGCTTTCGCGTGATCTCGGCCTCGGCCGACCGGCGCAAGCAGCTGCTCGAGAACCGCCCCGGCGTGCCCGAGGCTCTCCGGCTCGAGGAGGCCGCCGAGCTGGCCGGAGGAACCGGTGTCGAATGGCTGATCATGGAGCTCGCGACCGGTAAGGAGCAAACGATCGACGGCTATGCCGAGCACGGTGAGATTCTGCTCGGCTACCCGAAAACGCGCGAGGCGATGCGCGCCGGCCTGGCCATGTACTTCGAGACGCTCGACAGCCCCGAGCTGATGGAAGCCGGCGCCAAGATCATCCGCGAGCTCGATTTCGACGGCTTCTTCAGCGTCAACCTGGTCGGCGGCTGCGTGATCGAGATCAACCCGCGCATCTCGACCGTGCCCTACCAGGAGGACTTCAACTACCCCTACCTGGCGCTCAAACGCGCCATCGGCGAGCTCTCGGCCGACGAGCTGCGCGCCTATTCGGCGCGCGCCCGCCCCAGCCGGCGAACGCTCCGCTTCTTCGATCAACTCGAGTGGGACGAGTAGCTCTACCTAAGAGCCTACGCCGCTAGGTCTGCACACTCGAGGCGGCCGATCCGCGGCGCCAGTACCCGAAGAGCCGCTAACCGCACCACCAGTGCGCCTTCACCACCCTTCGGCCGCTGGCATCCACGGCTTGACCCCCTCGAACGCACATCCCTACCGGCGTAGGCTCTAAACCGCCGGCGGGTCGATCACCAGCCGCGACACCTTGAACACCTCGGCGTACGGCCGGCCGATGGTCACTCCGTGCACCCTGGCGAGGCTGCGGATGTAGTCGGGGTCGGCGTAGGAGCGATGGCGCTGCGATGCGTACTTGCCCACCGCCTCGACCTTCCGCTCGAGCTCGTGCTCGCCGAAGGCGATGTAGCAGTCGTCCGAGAAGCCGGAGGTGTTCCAGGGCAGCAGGTATCCGAGCACGGTCGTGCGCTTGAAGGCGCGTAGCCCCTCCTTGGCGACCGTCTGGTGATCCTGGTGCATATCGGAGGGAGAAGGCTGGAAGACGACGTCGGGCCGGTACTCCCTGGTCTCCTCGACGAGCAGCTCGAGGATCTCCTGCCGGTGCTCGGGGAAGGTACGAACGCCGAAGTCGTGCAGCACGACGTCGGAGATCCCGAGCGCCGCAGTCGCCTCGCGGGCTTCGCCGGCGAGCGTGTCGGGGGGAAAGCCCGGCGGCAGCGAACGGTTGGCGACCGAGAAGGCCACGTAGCGAACGTGGCAGCCGGAGTTGGCAAGCAGGGCGAGCGTGCCGCCGCAACCCAGCTCACCGTCGTCGGTGTGAGGGGCGAGGACTAGAGCGCGCTTCCAGATGTCGGCGATCACGTTTTGTGTGGAATCGTTGGTTAGATGGAGAAAGCGTCCGGCATCGAGCGGGATTCCAGAACGCCCAGCAATTCGGCCAGAACTATAACGGCGCCTCGTCCCCGGCACCGCCGAGGCCGGAAGAGTGAGCAAGCACGGCTGTAGCCTCGGTAGCCAGATCGCCGCAGCTCAGGCACACCCCGCCGCGCTCCCGCACGGCCTCGATCAAGCGGTAGAAGAGCCTGTCCCAACCGCACGCCTGGGCTGGATCGAAGCTACCGGGGTGCCAGAGCAGCGAGAAGGCACCACCGTTTTCTCGCGCCCAGTCGAGCAGCCTGAGCAGGCGCGGCTCGGCCTGCCGGGCCGAAAGGCCCAGGTAGCGCTCCTCGGCCAGCGTGGCATCCATGACGGCAAGCGGGATCTCGATCAGGTCGAACGGGCGGTCGGCTCCGAAGTCCCAAGGACGAAACGGCTGCGCGATGCCGGCGCGGAAGCCGGGTCGGTCGGGAAAGCCAAGCGAGCAGTCGTAGCTGAAGCCGAGCTTCTGGATCGCGTCCAGGTTCCGCTGCATATCGAGGCGCAGGTAGTGGTAACGGTGCCCGGTGACCTCGCCGGCTAGATCGCGCAGCCGCTCCGCCTCGAGCGCGAGCTGACTGGGATCGTCGGCGGCGGTGTAGCTGCCGTGCAGACCGACCTCGGCGCCGCACTTGAGCAGCGTCTCCACCAACCTGGGGCGCAGCCGATCGTAGAGCTCGGGCGCAGGACCGTCCGCCGGATGGCGGTGAGCGGCCATGACGAAGAAGGTCGAGCGGGCGCCGCGGCGCCTGAGCTCGGCCGTGACCTGCTCGAAGCGCCAGTAGGGATCGCTGCCTCGCAGCTTGTGCAGAGGAACGGCCGCGAGCGCCCTCGCCTCGCGAGAGGCCGCTTGAGCGTGGCCCTTCAGGACGGCGCCCTTGAAGCGCGCCACCGAGCCGACGATGGCGCGACGCGTCCAGCGCCAGGGAACGTCCACATCGGTCGAGAGCGCGACTGCGAAGCGGGCCCCACCCCAGCGGCGCGGCTCAACACCGAGCTTCCGGCGCAGGCGCTCGAGCGGCGGATCGAGCGGATCGAGCGAGGAGAACACTCCCAGGAAGCGCCCGTGCTCGTCGCGGCGCCCGCTCAGCTCTTCGACGCGGGCCAGATCGAAGAAGGCCGCGGCTAGATCGTCAGCTTCGGGCCGCTCGCCTCGCGCCACCTGCTCCCAGGCTTGCTCGTTGTAGGGAACGTCGTCGCCGAAGCCGATCTCGGTCGCTCCGATCGTGTCGAGCACCCAGCGGGCTCGCCGCTCAACCTGGGCCGGTGTCACCGGCGTCCTGCCTCCGGGGTAGCCACACCGCGATGCTAGCGACTTCCCTCACCCGATCTACAGACGCGCCCTGAGGGTCTATCCCGTTAGGAATGCGCGGTCGAAGGGGTTGGACCGTGGATGCCAGGGGTCGGGCGGGCCGTGAAGGCACACTGGTAGTGCGCCGAACGGTCTGGGCGGCCACTGGCGCCGCGGGGCGGCCGCTTCGGTCGTGTAGGCCTAGCGGGATAGGCCCTATACCGGTGCGCGCTTGCTCAACCGGATTACCGGCGACGATAGTAACTTTTAGCTGTGCGGCTTGGTGAACCGGCCCTGAAAGGCTATTAGCCGTCCGTTCAGCGAGAAGAAGTAGCGCCGGTTGGTCGCAATCCCTGGCGAGAATTTGCCCATGCCCATATGCCACACGATCTTCCCATCCGAGGTGCGGGCGGCGTAGGTATCGCCCTCCAGCGTCGAGAAGAAGACGAGATTCCCGACCACGAGCGAGTGCGCGAGGATGCGGCCCGAGACGCTCACTCTCCAGAGAAGCGCACCTGTCGTAGCCCTGAGCGCGCTCAGACTGCCCGCGAGATTCCCCACGAAGACACGGCCGCTGGCAACGGCAGGTGTGGCGTACGTCAGCGCTCCGAGATTGTACGTCCAGAGGATGCGCCCGCTTGCAGCCGAGAGCGCGACGACCTTGCCCGTGCGAGCGACCGTGAAGATCCGCCTTCCGTCCGACGAGGGGCTGGCATAGAAGCTCTCGTATCTGAGGTAATCCCGCCGCACCTGTACGGCCCAGACGCGGTGGCCGTTACCGCGACGCACGCAGACGATCAGCCCGTTGTAGTTCGTAATACAAACCCGACCGCCAATAACCGAGGGGCTAGAGTTGATACGACCACCCGTGTCGTACACCCAAAGCGGCCGCCCGCTGCGGGCTCTCAGGGCGTATAGCTTGCCGTCGTGGCCGCCGACGTAGACGATGCCCCTGACGACGACGGGCGACGATTCGACTGGGGCGCTTGTCTCGAGCTGCCAAAGCAGGCGACCATCCGAACGTCTGTAAGCAGTCACAGTCCCGTCGTAAGAGGTGACGAACAAACGGGGGCCGGCAATCGCCGGCGTCGACGCCATGAGTCCCGCGGCCTTCCGCGCCCAGATGATTTTGCCGGTTTGGGCATCGATCGCCAACGTCCGTCCCCGCTCGAGGTTGACGTAGAGGTACCCGTAGCAGTAGCTCGGCGGGTATTCCATGAGGTCGTGAAGCCCGCGCGTCCAGAGGATCTTGCCCGGCCGCCCGAGATTCACATCCGGCCGAGCGAGAGTCCGCATTGCGTCTCCGCCGAAGTTGTTCCAGCAAGTCTCATCAACTCGAGCGCGGCGGGTTTTTTTTGGCGGGCGCGACGCGTGTGTCGAGGTATCAGACGTCTTGATCGTCACGCTCTCGAGCGAGCTGACCGAGCCACCGGCGCCGGGACTGCGGAGGTGGAGAGCAAGCAAGGCCCCGAACAGTGAAATACAAAGCAGGACAACGATCCCCAGAGGTATGAGGAATCGTTTTTTCCTAATCCAGCGAGGAAGCCTCCGCAAACCGCCCGAGTATACCGGCGGGTTTTAGAACCCATTCCGGTAGGGATGTGCTCCTAGGCACGCATTACTCCCTCTGCGCGACCCGCGGCAAGCACGCCACTGCCATCGCAAGAGCTCCCCAGGTGATCGGATCCTCGAAGAAGCCGCTGTAGGAAAGGGAATGCACGAACAGCACTCCGAATACGGCGGCAAGAGAAAGCCCGATCGTCGAGTCGCGCTTCCACGCCTTCCGCAGTGTGACGAAGGCCCCGGCGAACCAGGCCAGGTAGGCGGCGAAACCGACGATTCCGAGCTCGGCGGCGACGGTTAGCGGTGTTGTGTGCGAGGTGTCTCGCTTGGCGGAGCTGCGGGACGCCGACTCCTTCTGGGCCGCAAGCGGCTGTGAGCCGACGCCTACTCCGATCAGCGGATTACTGCGAAAAACATCGAAAGTGATCGAAGCGAGGTGCGAGCGCCCGCTGGTCAGATTGCGCAGAGAGTGGCCTTGAACGTTGACAGCCATGAGCCCCGCCCCGGCGAGCGCCAGCATGGCGGCGCAGATCGCGATCGCCCGACGGGTGCGGCGACCGCCGACGACGAGCGTGATGCCGACCACAACAACGAAGAGGGCAGCGAGGCTCGACTGGGAGTACGAGTAGTACAGGCCCATCCAGATGAAGGCGATCAGAGCCGCCGCGATAGCGAAGAGCAGACGCCTCCGCCACATCAGCACCACGAGCACGCTCAGTGCGAGCGCAAGATGCCGCCCATAGATGTTCGGGTCGTAGAAAAGAGAGTTGGTTCGGAAGAAGCTGGTGTAGATGTTCGACACCTCTAGGGAGCGCGAGAAGTAGACGCGCTGGGTCGCTTCCTCCCACAAACCGAAGGCCGAAAAGGCAATCGCTTCTCCCACTAAAACGAACGCCAGGGCTCTTGGAAGCCACGATCGACTGGGCTCGTGGACTACGACAGCAACGAGCGCCAAGAAGGGAAAGAGAAAGGCGGCGAGTTCTATCGATCCCGCGCGCACGTCCTTCGCCCAGAGCAGGGAGAGCGCGTACAGGCAGATTAAAGCTGCGCTCGGAACGGCGAGCGAGCGCTCGATGCGGCGCGCCGGCGCACCACGGAAGAGCCTCCACGCAAGCGCAAGCGCGGCCGCTGCGAGCACTCCGTAGAGCGGTAAGAGCAGCCTTACATGCTGCGAGCCGAGCGATATGCCGATGCGGAAAGGTGCGACGAGCAGCAGCAGCAGCGGTGCGATTCCCGCGTAGCGCGTGAACAGAAAAGCGAGGGCTACGACGACGAGCGCTACCGCAAGGAGCGCGCCGACTCGCAACGGCGAGGCGACGAGAAGCCTCAGATCGTGCCCGGGGACGAGCGCGAGCGCCAGCCCCGCTTCAGCCGCCGCCAACAGAGCCAAGCCCGAGAGGATCACTCGGTTCCCACCAAGCAACACCGGGAAGCTCGCGAGTGCCCCTAAAACTGCGGCCACGTAGGCTAGATCGGTGTGAGACATAGGCTTGCGCCGCAGACACTAGCTGCCTTCCGGCAGAGATTGGCGCAACATCTCGAGATCGGTCTCGTGCGTCAGCCCGGTCGAGCGACCTTCCTTAACGGTTGAAGAAAAACCACGGGCGCACCGATATCACCGGTTTAATTACCGCGCCCGCGCGTCCGCTCGTTCGGCCGTATGCTGGCGCAGTCTTTCGTCTCGCTCCGCAAGATCTCCAGATGGCCACGAAGGTTCTCATCGTCAGCTTCTACTTTCCCCCGGCGGGCGGCGGCGGCGTGCAGCGCTGGCTGAAGCTCGCCGGCTACCTGCCCGAGCACGGAATCGAGACGCACGTCCTTGCTCCCAACGATTCTCGCTGGATACAGAGCGACCCCGAGCTACAGATCCCGGCGCAAGTTCACGTCCACCGCGTTCGTTATCTCGGCCCGAGTGGAATCCGGCCGGCCGAGCAGCTGCTCGGCGTGAGCAGGCCGCGGCGGCTCTGGCGCCGGGCACTACTCACGCCGAGGCGCCTGCTCCTTCCCGACGAGAACGTCAGCTGGGTTGCGAGCGCTCTTCCGGCCGCACTACGGATCATCCGGCGCGAGGGCATCGACGTCGTGGTCACCACCTCGCCCCCGACCTCCGTGCACATGATCGGCGCGCTACTGCGGCGTCGCACCGGGGTGCGCTGGATCGCCGACCTACGCGACTCGGTCGTTGCCAAGTCCGACCGGCATTACGAGCGTGCGCTCGTGCGTCTCAAGGAGGGAGTAAACCGGAGGCTCGCCCGCACCATCGCCCGTAAAGCGGATGCGATCGTTTGTGTGACGCCGACGATCGCCAGGGAGATGACCGAGCTCGGTGCGCGCGGCGAAACGCGGGTGATCCCGAACGGGGCCGACTTCGACGATTTCGCGGAGATCGAGTACGAGCCCGGCGAGCGCTTCCGCATCACTCACACCGGAAACTTCTTCGGCAAGCGCGACCCACGTCCGTTCCTGCTCGCCTTGGCTCAAATCGACGCGCCGATCACGGCTCGCTTCATCGGCGAGTTCAGGACGGCCGACAGGTTGTGGGCCGAGAGCCTCGGCTTGGGCGAGCGGTTCGAGCTGATTCGCTTCCAGCCGCACGCGCAAGCGATAGCCTCGCAACGAAATTCCGAGGCGCTGCTGCTCTTGATTCCCTATTCCGGAGGTCGCGGCACCGACGTCACCTCGGGGAAGATCTACGAGTACCTCGCGGCCAGGCGCCCGATTCTCGCGGCGGTACCGCCAAAGGGCGCGGCCGCCGAGCTGGTGCGCGAGGCCGGTGCCGGTCTCGTCGTGCCTCCAGACGACAGCGATGCCATTCGCACCGCTCTCGTCGAGCTGGTCGAGCGCTGGCGCAAGGGAACGCTCGGCGACGTCGAGCTCCCGCCCGATCTCGTCCGCAGCATCGACCGCAAGGAGCGCATGCGCGAGATCGCCGAGCTGGTCGAGCGGATCGCAGCTCTCTAATCGGCCGAGCGATCGACCGGGCTAGAGCCGACCGAGATTTTTCACGTAGCGGTACAGGTAGACGAGCGCCGGCTTGGGATCGCGAAGCGAGAGGATGGGCTCGACGAAGGGCGGCCGCGCCAAGACAGGGCGCTCGCCTCTCATGAGCGTGATCGCCCAGTGCTTTCTCCGGCCCTCGCTGGTGCGCGGCTCCGGCGGCCTGCCGATCAGATCGAGGTAGGCGATGTGAGCCAGATTCACGCCGCAGGCGGCCGCGAGCGTGTGCCACATCCAGAGCCGCGGGTTAATCTCCATCAACTTGAACTGACCGTCGCGGGGATCGCGCTTGAACTCGACCTGCGAGATACCGGAGAAGTCGCAGACGTGCAATAGGCGAAGCGAATCCTCGACTAGCTCGGGTACCCAGAGCGACTCGCCGTGCCGACAACTGCCGACGCCACGCGGCACCAACTTGCGGCTGCGCGGCGTTTGGCGAAGCTTGCGGCCGCAGAAGACGCCGAGCGCGCGACCGTTGGCGTCGAGGTAACTGCCCACGGTGTAGAGCTCCTTGTCGCCGCCTGGAACAACCTCCTGCAACATCGGGGCATAGGGCTCGGCCTTCGCGTAGGCCTCGTCGAGGTCGGCCATCGAGTCACAGCGAAAGACGCGCCGCTTGGGGTAGACCTTGCGGAAGGCGATCGGCTCTGACGGCTTGACGAAGAGCGGAAAGCCGAGCTCGCTCGCCGCCTGCCGGGCCTCGGAGGCCGAGCCGGGGTAGAGCGTTCGCGGCGCAGCAACGTTCGCCTCAGCGGCGCGGGCAAGCTGCCAGCGCTTGCGCTGGAGCACGTCGAGCTTCTCGGCGTCGGGGCTGGGGCAAAGCAATTTGCCGCCGAGATCGGGCAGCGTGCGAGCGACCGAGGCCAGCCCGTCGTCGTGAGTGGCGAAGATCGGCGTCGGCGCAGGCAGCAGCTCGGTCAGCTCGGAAAGGAAAGCTGCGAAGCGCTGCTCGGCTGCATAGGGGTCTGGGCAAAGCACCGGCAACCCGTAGCGCGAGCGAAGCCCAATCGCGTAGGGACGATGGTCGAGCGCCAGCACCCGTACGCCCGAGCGAGCCAGCGTCTGGATCGCACCGAGGCCGTTGACCCAGCCGACCTCGAGCACGATCGCCGGCGCCACGGAAGAGCCGTCGAGAAAGCGCTCGATGCGCGAGCGCGTCGCCTGATCGATGATCTTCTCGCTCACCAGGGGGCGATCGTACCGGCTGCCGGAGTCGCGTAACCCTTGGAACTCGTTTCCCAACAAAGCACTCGGCCGCTAGGTCGACGAGTCGTCCTCCTGAAACGAGTTCTCGATACGATCGATCGCCGACTCGGTATCTCCCGCACCCCGTATTGATGCCCGCGACTGAACAAAAAGCGACGAAGCTCGACCGGCGATGACCGCTCGATGATCCGCAAGCAGATAGGTCGCCTCGCTCAACAGTCCCTGGTCTACGGAATCGGGGGCATAATCTCACGCTTCGCCGCGATCTTCCTGCTCAAGGTCTACACGCACTTCCTGACCAGGGCGGATTACGGGGCGGTGGCGGTTCTTCTGGCCGCCGAGGCGGTGATGGTCATCCTCCTCCGAGCGGGAATCCAGAACGCCTTCTTCCGCTTCTACTACCTGACGTCCGACCCGATCAAGAGACGGACTGTCGTTCGCACCTCCTTCTGGTTCACGATGATCGCCGCGACTGTCGGGCTCGTGCTCGGACTCGTCTTCGCGCCCGAGATCGCGACTGCCTTGGGGCTGGAAGCCGGGGACATCAACCTCGTCCGGGCGGCCTCCGTGTTTCTCTGGGCTGACATGAACTACCAACAGCAAACCGCGTTCTTCCGCGCCGAGCAGCGCTCGATTTCGTACGCCATTGCCAGCGTCAGCAACGTGGCGATCACCATCTGCTCGACGGTGCTGCTCGTCATTGTTTTCCGGCAGGGCCCGCTGGGCCTGATCGTCGGCAATTTCACCGGCACCCTCTGTGTGTACGCGGCGCTTCTCGTCTATCGCCTCAGGCTACTCGGCTTCGAGTTCGACCTTCGCCTCTACCGCGCGATGGAGCACTTCGGCCTGCCGCTGCTTCCCTCGGCGCTTGCCCTGTGGGCGACCAAGTTCTCCGACCGCTTTTTCATCCTTCACTACCTTGGCAAAGACGCGGTCGGCGTCTACTCCTTCGGCGTCATGATCGCCTCGGCGCTGGTGTTGGCCATCACCGCCTTCCAGCTCGCCTGGCCGGCCTTTGCCTATTCGATCGAAGACGACGAGGAGGCTCGCCACACCTACGCTTACGTGCTCACGTATTTCCTCTTCTTCATGACCTGGGCGGCCGTCGCGATATCGCTGCTCGCGCCCTTCCTGGCCCATCTACTCGCCGGCAAGCCCGTCTTCCGCCCGGGTGCCCGTTTCGTACCGGTGCTCGCCTTCGGCAGCGTGATCTTCGCCGGCTACTCGGTGGTGGTGATCAGCATTGGCCGCATACGTAAGACCGGCGCAAACTGGACCATCACCGGCGTGGGCGCGCTCGTCGACGTCGCCCTGAACATCCTGCTTATCCCGCGCTTCGGCGCGATCGGCGCCGCATACGCGCTACTTGGCGCGTATGCGGTGATGTTCGTAGGGATGAGCTGGCACGCACAGCGGCTTTTCCCCGTCCCGTACCAGTGGCGTCGAATAGTGACCGTGCTGGGCGTCGGGGCCGGACTCGTTCTGGCCGGCAAGGCCCTCTCGGTCTCGGCTCCGCTGGGCCTTGCTATCGCGGCCGCCTATCCCGTGGTGCTTTTCTTCTTCGCTTTCTACCTGGCCTCCGAGCGGGCTCAGATGGCCAAGCTCGTTCGCCGCTTATTGCGCACGTAACCCGCCTAGCCCTCTAGTCGAGCCGGCTCTCAGCTCACGATGATGAGCGCGCCTGCCGTGTACGGCCCGGAGCGAACGATCACCCGGTAGCGGCCGGGCGTAGTCGGAGCGCGTAACACCAGCGAGCGGCTTGGAGTCAACCCGGTTCGCCCGGCGAAGCGCCAGCGCACAAGCTTACGATCGGTCGAGATCGCGAGCCTGAACGCCTTTCCGGCGCGCACACGGATGCGCCCCGGCCGCAGCCGAAGGATGCGTACGCGTACAGGGATCGGTGCGGTCGCAGCCGATTCGTTGCCGACGGAGTCGACTCCCTTCAAGGTCAAGTCGTGCCAGCCCGTAACAAGACGGCCGTCGACCTTTCCCTTCCAGTCGAACTTGCCGGACTTGCCCGCCCGGAATCTCGTCTTCTCGACCAGCTTCCGGTCCTCGAAGAGGAGAATCTGAGCGCGCTCGTTCACGTGGTAGCTGATGTGAAGGGCATCCTTGCGGTGATCGCCATCGGGTGAGATCGTGTGCGAGCTCAGCGAGACCGAGGTGATCGCGGGCGCCTTGGTGTCGAGCCGGATGACGTTTGGGAGCGCCGGAATCGTCAGTCGCTCATACGCGAGGTACACGCGCACGCGGTATTTCCCATCCGAGACGAGTCGACCGGTGTTATCGCGCCCGTTCCAGATCGAGTGAAGCGGGCCCGACGGCTTGTCCTCACCGCCGAGAAGCTGTCGAATCTCCCCACCCCGCGGCCCGATGATCAAGAGAGTGACCCGCTCGCTTCGACGAAGCGAGAACGCGACCCTAGCCTTCGACGTGTTGCAGTGGCAGGTAGGCGAGAACAGCCTCGTCACGTGCGTGCTGGTGATGGGCGACGGCTCGAGCTTCAGGAGCTCGGTCACCACGAAGGCGACACCGGTTGCCACCATCAGAAGCGTGACGAGGGCGGGTGGGCCAAAGCGCTTGAACACGGGCAAACTGAGTTTACGTGTCGTCCAGCCTCGCGTGGCAGGAGAGCAATAACTCGCTCGACAAGCCTATTACCTAGTGGTAAGCTGAGACTCGCTCTCGAGCTGCCGCCAAAGTGACCTCAACCGTCGCCACTATTCTCGTCTGCGAAGACGACCCGAGTCTTCGCCTCTTGTTTCGGCTCACCATCGAGCCGCACGGCTATCGCGTCGTCGAGGCCGGTGACGGCAGGTCCGGAATCGAGCTGGCACGGAGCGCCGAGCCCGATCTTGTTGTCGTCGATATGCGCCTGCCCGACTGCAGCGGCGTTGAGGTCGTACGAGCGCTCAGGGTTGAGCCTGTGCTCGAGAAGACCCCGATCTTGATGGCGACAGGAAGCATGCAGCCCGGCGATCGATTGGCGGCGGAGGACGCAGGTGTAGACGCCTTCCTCTACAAGCCCTTCAATATGGCCAGGCTGATCGCAGAGATCGAGCAACTGCTCGAAAGGCGCGAGACCGGCGACCCGAGCCTCCCGCTTCGTCGTTTGCACTGACGACTGCTATTTCAAAGCGGGACGGGCCGCGGTTTGGAGTGGCGCGACGACTTCACACTGCTCACAGTGCTGATCGAACGGCAGCCCGTGGATGCAGCGCGGCAGCGGAATCGACCAGGCGTGAAGGCGAGTCGCGGTATCGACCTGCCGCGTCGTGACTGCGACTCGGACCCCGCTAAGCGGGCCAGCGAACTCAGGTAGTTCACTCATGAGAAGGCTCATGCGGGAGCTTCTCCTTGGGGGCGTAGGTTGTTTTCCGAGCCAATGCGACTCGGCTTAATACACACGCTAGCCCGTTTAAAAACGCTTCCGTAGCACCAAACAGGTGGTTCATATCCCTCGAATGGGGGCTAAAGCCGCGAAGCGATCGGAACGGCCTCCTAGGCAAACCGATTTTTGGCTAACCGGAGCCGTACCCGCAACCGGCAATCGCTTCGCCGAGAATGAGTCTCCGGACTCGAATTTCGTATCCGCTTGCCGAAGAAGGGAGGGCGGTCTCTATCAAACACACCCGTCTTGGAAGGCTGACAGATGATGATCTGGCTAGTCGCAGCGACAACGGCTTTCGTCGCCCTTGGCTTCATCGCTACGGAGTACGGACAGCACCACCACTAGTCGCGCCCTCCTCGTCTGGGAGCGCGAGCGGAGCAGCGACCGCGATCGCTAGGAACGCCCAGGTCATCGGATCTTCGAAGAAGCCTGCGTAGAAGAGACTGTGCACGGCGATCGCCGTCAGGCCCAACGCGCAGGCAAGCTGAACGCGTCCCGAGAAACTCGGCCCGGCGCGCCGGAAAGTCACGAGCAGAGCGGCGCCGAGAAGCCACAGGAAGAGCGCCAACCCAATCACCCCTTCCTCCGCGGCAACTGTTACCGGCGTGGTGTGCGAGGCGGCTTTGCGCAGGCTTCGCCCGGACAGCCCGATGAGATCGGCATAGGCGCGCCTGAAGCCACCGATACCGACGCCGATAAGCGGGTGATCGGCGGCGATTTGAATCCCGTGCTCGACGAGGGTCGAGCGAGTCGAAGTGATGCTGCTCAAATCGCTCTTCGTCCCGTCGAGCACCCGCGCTCGCGCTTGTGGCGTCACCAGCGCGATAGGAACGATCAGCATCGATAAGGCCACAAGCGGAATCGCCGCACGCCGGCGCCAGGCGACGAGGGCGGCGGCCACGACCCCCACGACAAGAGCCGTGAAGCTCGACTGCGAGAAGGAGAGCGCAAGCCCGATCCAGAGCGCAGCAATCACGACTGTCGCAACGGCTAGCCAGGGGCGCCCGACGCGCGTGACCACGAGCGCGAGACAGGCGAGTATCGCGAGCACGAGAAAACGTCCGTAGATAGATGGATCCCAGAACACCGAGTTGACCCGGAAGAAAGGCGCATAGGCGTTCGAGTTGATGACCTTCGGGTTCCAGAAGATGTCACGCGTCTCGTACTGATAGACACCGACTAGCGCGAAGACGAGAGCCATTGAGACGAGCTGCACGAGGAGACCCTGGAGCAGCCGTCGCGACCAGCGCAGGCGGGCGAGCGCGAGCGCGAAAAAAGTGAACGGCAGCAAGGCGGCATCGAGCTCGGTCGACCCTCTTCGGATGTCCATGCTCCAGATGAGCGAGATCGCGCTCCAAACGACGAACGCCGCCAGCGGCCACGCGATCGGCCCCAGTTCTCGCGATCGCTTGTCGCCCCGGTAGATCTCCAGCGCGAGCACGATAGTGGCCGCCGTGATGATCACGTAAAGCAGAACGAACGAGTTGTAGATCGAGCCACTCAGCTTGAATGGAAGGCGGGCCGGGACACAGGCCAAAGCGAGAATCGGCAGTAGCGGTGGCAAGCGCAGTAGCGCGACGACGAGAACCGCTGTCGCCGCTAATACGGCCGCGGCGACGGTCACCAACGGCACGAGGCCGGTATGCGGCGCGAAAGCTGCGGCCGCAAGCCCGCCTCCACACACCACGAGCGCAAGCCCGAGAAGCCGTACACCTCGATGCCTGCCTAGCAGTAGCCCGACTACTCCGAGCGCCGAAAGCGGTCCGCCGATTTGCGCGAGCGCGTCCATAGCCTTCCTGTCAGCGCCTCACGCTCCGCACCGAACGAGCCCGCCGCCACCGCTTCTTGCAGGGTAAAGCCGTCAAAGCCGAGCAAGTGTACAGCGATGGGTCGGCACAACGGCGAGGCCGTCCACGAACGTTTTCGGGGCGAGAGCTGTTAAGGCGAGAGCTCTTCGGCCATCCTGGCGCCGGCGCGCCGGCCGAGAAAGCGACGGCTTCCCCAGACTGCAAACCCGAGAACGCCCAGCCCGACTCCCACGAGAACAGCGATGTCGGTCCAATTGCCCGGCAGGGGTTTGAGCAGCTTGAAACCGCTCAGTAGGAGCACGACCGAGAAGGCGACACGGAGCACCCTGTCTGGGATGCCAACGCTCACCTGACTCCCGATCATGATGCCGGGAATCGAGCCGGGGAGCATCCAGAGAAGAGCGTGCCAGGAGACGGTACCGCTGACGACGTGGCCCAGACCCGCCACCCAGCAGAGAGCGGCCGCGTGGAAGATGTCGGTGCCGACGATGCGCCGAGCCGTGAGCGGGAAGGCGAGGAGCATCACCAGCCCAAAGAAGGTTCCGCTGCCGACGGAGGTGAGACCGACGACGAAGCCGCCGGTCGCTCCCAGCGAGAGCGCGATCGCGCGATCGCGCGGGCGAAGCAGGAACGCCTCGTCGCTTGCTTGGACGCCCCTCTTGACGAACGTCTTGATCAGAAAGCCGATCCCGCCCAGGATCAGCGCCGCCGCGATGATCCGCGTCTGCAGGTCGGCGGCGCCCTTGCCCAGGCGGTGAGAGAACCAGACTCCGACCAGCGACATCGGCACCGAGCCGCAGAGCATCCAGAGGACGAGTCGCTTGTGGATGGTTCCGAGCACGTGATGGCGGGCGGCGCCGAACGACTTGAAGATCGCTCCGTGCATCAGGTCGGTGCCCACGGCTTTGCCCGGATCGAAGCCGAAGACGAGGATCAGAAGCGGCGTCATGAGCGAGCCGCCCCCCATCCCGGTCATCCCGACCAGTGTGCCCACGCCGAGGCCCAGCAGCACGAACTGCCAGGTCCCGCCGCTCACCGGCGGTGGGCCTCTATGAGAACGTCGGCGACCTCGCGCCGCGTGAACTCGATCGGAGGCTCCTCACCCGCCGCGAGCATCTCGCGCACCTTCGTGCCCGAGAGCACGACCCTGTCCTCGGCGCCGTGCGGGCAGGTCTTGGTCGAAGCCATCGAGCCGCAGCGCCGGCACCAGAACGAGTGCTCGAACATCATCGGCTCGATGTCGAGCTCGCGCGGCGCGAACTCGTCGAAGATCAACTGGGCGTCATAGGTCCCGTAGTAGTTCCCGACTCCCGCGTGGTCGCGGCCGACGATGAAGTGCGAGCAGCCGAAGTTCTTGCGGCAGATCGCATGCCAGATCGCCTCGCGTGGACCGGCATAACGCATCGCCGCGGGGAAGGCCGACAGGACGACGCGGTCGGGCGGGTAATAGCCCTCGAGCAGCTTGCGGTAGCAGTCCACGCGCACGGTCGAGGGGATGTCGTCCGACTTGGTGTCGCCGACCAGCGGATGGATGAGCAGGCCGTCCACGGTCTCGAGCGCGACCTTGGTCAGGTACTCGTGCGCACGGTGAATCGGATTTCTGGTCTGGAAGCCGACGACGCGACGCCAGCCGCGCTCGGCGAAGGCCGCTCGGGTCGCGGCCGGATCCAGCGCCAGCTCGGGGAAGGGCGGTGCCTGGCGCTCGAACACCATCATCTCGCCGGCGAGGTAGCGGGGCTTCTGGTCGAGCAGGCGGGCGACGCCCGGGTGGGCGCCGTCGGTTGTGCGGTAGCAGAGCTCGGCCTCGCGCTTGACGTCGTAGTCGAACACCTCAGCCACATCGAGCACCGCGTAGAGACGTCCGTCTTCGCCGGCCAGAACAACTCGGTCTCCCTTCGGCGCCTCGTCCACCGCCAGGCAGACGGGCAGCGCCCAGGGAAGCCCGTTCGGCAGGCGCATGCGCTCGAGCACTGACTCGTACTCCTCGCGGCCCATGAATCCATTGAGCGGCGAGAGGGCGCCGCTGGCGATCATGTCCAGATCGGCGAGCTCGCGCGAGCTAATGGTGACCGTCTCGAGCGATTCGACGCCGTCCGGGCGCGGGCCGGTGCGATCGATCAGCTCGCCGCCGTGCGGCTTGATGAGCTTGTCGAGGGCGGAGCTCATGCGCTCACCTCCGCCCCGATCAGTCCGAGCTGCTCGAGCTTGGCGATCACTTTCGCAGCCGCCTGCTCGGGTGTCAGCTGCTCGGTGTCGAGGGCGATGTCCGGGTTGACAGGAATCTCGTAGGGATCGTCGACGCCCGTGAAGCCCTTGATCTCGCCCGCGAACGCCTTGGCGTAGAGGCCCTTGACGTCGCGGCGGGCGCACTCCTCGACCGAGGCGCCCACGTACACCTCGACGTAGGGACCGGACTCCTCGACCAGCGCGCGGTTCTTGCGGCGAATCTCCTCGTAGGGAGAGATGGCGGCGGCGATCACCGCGGCACCGTGGCGCGTGAGCCGCGAGGCGACCCAGCCGATTCGCTCGATGTTGGTGTCGCGGTCTTCCTTCGAGAAGCCGAGGCCTTTGGACAGATGAGTGCGCACGGTGTCGCCGTCGAGGTACTCGGCGATGCAGCCGCGCTCGTCGAGGGCCGGACCCACGAGGTGCGCGATCGTCGTCTTGCCCGAGCCCGAGAGGCCAGTGAACCAGAGCGTGAAACCGCCGCCGCGCGAGCGATCCGACTCCGGGTGCTCGTGCGGGTAGATGTGCTCAACAGTGCCCGGTGCCTGGCCACCAGCCGTGGCGCCCGGGGAGACGTGCTTCTCGGTCATCAGTCCCTTTCCGTGATCGATCCGTCGAGGTGAATGCCGCATTCCAGCTTGTCGGAGCCCGCCCAGCGTCCCGCCCGCTCCTCCTCGTCCGGCCGCGTTGGGCGCGTGCAGGGGATGCAGCCGATCGAGCGATAGCCCATATCGTGGAGCGGGTTGTAATCGATCTCGTTGACCTTGAGATAGGCCCAGACACGCTTCTCGTCCCAGTCGGCGAATGGATGGATCCTCCAGAGGCCGTAGCGCTCCGACCACTGGATCTTCTTCAGCCCGGCACGGCTCGGCGACTGGTCGCGACGGACACCCGAGATCCAGGCTCCGTACGGCTCGAGCGCGCGCTCGAGCGGCTCAACCTTGCGAATGTGACAGCAGCGGTCGGGATCGCGTTCCCAGAGGTTGGGGCCCTCTTGCAGGTGCTGCTCGGCGACCGAGATGATCTTCGGCCGGATCAGATTCAGGTCGTAGCGCTCGACCAGGCGGTCGCGTAGTTCGTAGGTCTCGCGGAAGAAGAGCTCGGTGTCGAGCTCGATCACATCGACCCGCAGGCCCAGCTCGGAGAGCATGTGCACGAGCGCCGAGGACTGCTTCTGCCAGGAGCAGGTGAGGCAAAGCCGCTCTCCGAAGGTCTCGGCCGCCCAGCTCAGCAGCTCTTCCGCTGACAGCGGCTCGAGCTCGTGCGCCAACTGCTCGGCGAGCTCCGGCGAGTACTCGAGGTCGGGTCGCGGGCTACTTGACAAGGATCGTCTTTAGCGTGTCGGAGCGAAGCCCGAGTCGAAGTGCCTCCAGACCCAAAGCCTCTTCGGGTGGGATGTTGCCGAGATTCACCTCGGGGCCGTAGTGGCCGATGATCCAGGACTGAGCGTCCTTGAGCGGCGCCTCGAAGATGAGATCGTTGATTGGGACTTCGTGCGCGATCTCCTCGACGAGCCCCGACCGCATCTCGCCCGACGGCCGGAAGATACCGGCGGTGCCGCCCTCTCTTCCTTCCGTGATCACCTTCCAGGAACCGGCGGCGATCTCTTCCTTGATCCACTTGACCCACTCGTAGGGCGCGAATATGACCTCTGCGTCCTTCGAGCCGACTTCGGATAGGACGGTGAAGTCGCGCGCGAAGTCGGCGATCAGTTCGAGCTTGAGCTCGCGCGGAAGATCGATCGTGCCGTCCGAGATCTCAACGTGCGTCAAGCCTTTGGACGACATCCAGCTCTTGTATCCATCGAGCTTGCCCAGGGTGTAGGAGACTTCGAAAAGGGTGCCGCCACAGACGACCGGGGTCTCCAGCGAGCGGTAGAGGCCGATCTTCGCCTCGAGATTACAGGTGATATACGAGGAGCCCCAGCCGAGCTTCACCACGTCTATGTAGTCGCCGGCGACCTCGTAGAGACCCTCGATCGCGGCGAGAGTCAATCCCTTGTCGAAGATGTGCGTGATCCCCTTCGTGCGCGGCTTGCTGCCGCGGGGTGGGAGTGCGAGGAATCCGTCAGAGGCTGACATCGATGATCTCCAATCTTTTTCGGGCAGTTTCCTGAACGTTGTGACGAACGAAGTTTCCATGACTGTCGATGCCGACGGTGAGAGGATCGGAAGCACGGATCTCGGACTCGCCAGCGGGGAACGTGAGTCGATGCACTGACATCTACTCCTCCTCCCCCCGGGCCGCGTCGGCGGCGCGGGCAAGCTCGAGCGCCAGCTCCTCGACCGTTTTCGGATCCATGAACACTTCCAGGTTGCCATCCATCCCATGCCAGAGGGCGAGCGAGACGTGGCCCTCGTCGGTCGCATGAACATAGACGAGAACCTCATCGCCGGTGTCGAGGCTCTCGAAACGGAGCACTCCTTCGCGCGACCGCTCCCCGTTCTCGTTCAACTCGCTGCCGTCCACAACTGTCTCCTGCCGAATGGAATCTAGTCTGCTCCGGTCGTGCGGCTCCCAGGCGCGAAAACCGCCACGAAGGATAGCTCGTAGAACCCCTGCGTAGTTAAGAAGCTGTTATTCCTCCAATGCGATCTTCTAATCGTAACCGGCCCGCGCACAGCGGCGCGGCGCCGCGACATCGCTTCGAGTCGCGGCGCCGCGGAAAGACGCCCGTCAATCGATCGCCGGGGCAAGCTCGCGCTTCGATCCGAGATGCTCGTGCCGTTCGAAGCGCATGACGGGGAGCCAGTCGAGCCAGCGAGGCAGATACCAGTTCCAGTGCCCGAGCAGCTTCATCGCCGAGGGCAAGAGAACGCCGCGGATGATCGTGGCGTCGATGAGCACCGCCACGGCCAGGCCGAAGCCGGCCTCCTTCATCTCGATCAAGCGCAGTCCGGCGAAGATCCCGAAGACCGCCACCATCACCACGGCCGCCGCGGTCACGGTGCCGGCGGTGGAGCAAATCGAGCGCTCGACCGCCGTCTCGGTTTCGACGCCGCGGTCGACCAGCTCCTTGATCCGGCTCAGGATGAAGACGTGGTAGTCCATCGAGAGCCCGAACAGGATCACGAAGAGGAAGAGCGGCAGCCAGGAGACGATCTTCCCGGTCGACTCGAAGCCAAGTAGCGAGTCGCCCCAGCCCCACTGGAAGACGGCGACCAGCACCCCGTAGCTCGCCCCCACCGAGAGCAGGTTGAGGACGATCGCCTTGAGCGGGACGACGATCGAGCGGAAGGTGACGAGCAAGAGCAGGAAGGCGAGGCTGAGGACGAAGGCGAAGACGATCGGCATCCGCGCCTTGATCATCGCGTTGAAGTCACTCGTGCCGGCCGTCTCGCCCATGACCGCCACCGTGGCGCCGGGGATCGTGCCGACGGTCGCCGGGATCAGATCCTTACGGAGCGTCGAGAGTGCGGCCTTGGAGGCGTCGTTGGTTCCGTTTCCGGCTAGCGGAACGCCGATCGAGGCAAGCGTGCCGGCGGAGTTGATCTTGACGTCGATCGGCTCGAACATCTTCCCGCTCGCGACCGCCTGCCGGCGCAGGCTGGCGATCGCCTGGGTGGCCTGCGCAGAGCGCAGATCGCGCGCCTCGACGACGACGTTCGCCGGCACCTGCGCGCCCGGGAAGGCGGTATTGATCGCCTTGTAGGCCTTGACGGTCTGGAAGCTCGAGGGCAGGTCGGCCATGCTCGGAAGCGCCGTCCGCATGCTCAGCGCCGGGAATGCCAGGCAGAGCAGGACGGCCGTGGCGCCGAGCGCCGACACGAGCGGGTGCCTGAGCACGGGGTGCAGGATCGCCGACCACAGGCGCGAGTCGCCGCTCCGCTTCCCGTTGCGGCGCAGGACGGGTATCCCTCCCTTCTCGATCCTGTCGCCAAGCCTCGATAGCAGCGCCGGTAGAACAGTCAGCGAACCGACCATGGCGCCCGCGACCACGACCATTGTCGCAACGCCGATCGAGCTGAAGGTCGAATCGTTGGCAAGCAGCAGCCCAGCCATGGCGATGAGCACGGTCAGCCCGGAGATCAGCACGGCCTGACCGGAGGTGGTTGCCGTCCGCTGGAGCGCAGCGCACGCCTCGAGGCCGGCGGAGCGCTCCTCACGCTCGCGGCGGAGGTAGAAGAGCGAGTAGTCGACGCCCACCGCCATTCCGATCAGCAGCACCATCGGGGCCGTGATGTCCGAGGCAGGGAGCACGTGGCTGATCATCGCGCTCAGGCCCAGAGCCGCGAGCACCGCCGAGAAGGCGAGCGGGAGCGGTAGGCTCGCGGCGACGAACGCCCCGAAGGCAATCAGCATGATCGCCAGCGTGATCGGCAGCGAGAGGACCTCGGCGCGGCGGAAGTCTGCGTCCACAGCCTTGTTGCCCTCGCGCGTGGCGCTCATCTCGCCGAACTCGAACAGCTTCAGGTCGGGGTGCGCCTTTCTCACCTGTGCGACCGCCGACTCGACGCCGGCGACCTTCGTCTCGGCGTCCTTCTTCACGAGCTCGACGTCGACGAGCATCGAGCGCCCGTCCTCGGCGACGGCTCCACCCGGCCGGCCGAGCCCGATTGGCGTACGCACACGGCTGACGCCGTCGGTGGTCTCGAGCCGCTGAACCAGGTCCGTGACGCCTGCCCGGAAACTTCCGTCCGAGACCTTCAGCGTCGTGCTCTGGATGAGCAGATTCTCGACCGGGGGGCCCTGGAAGTCGGCCTTGTCGAGCATCTTCTCGGCGCGGCCAGCCTCGCCCGTCCCGTCTTCATCTCCCGCCATCCGCGTGCCGACGGCACTTCCGACAACGATCGCGATGAGCGCGAACGCGAGCCAGCCGAAAAGCGCCTTCTTCCAGTTCCGCGCGCTCCAACCACCGACACGCCCCGCGAGATTCGTCTTTCCCATCTCTTTTCACCCCAAGGTCGCTTGCTGTAGCCCAAGCGTCACTCCCCGGAAATCGCGCGGGAATGCGGCAGGCCTGACAGAGGCGGTTCGGGGAGCAGGCGCCTTTGGGGTGCGGATAACCACACCCATAGCTCCGCGGTCGCCGTCGCAGTCGCGAGCGGTGTTCTCGTGACCTTCGATGATGAGGAGCGTGCGCCCGAGATTGCGGCGACGGATATCAGTCGGAGCGCAGGAAGGCGAGCACGGCGAGCACACGCCGGTGCTGTTCGGGCGAGGCGGGCAGGCGCAGCTTGGCGAAGATGCTCGTCACGTGCTTCTCGACCGCGCGCCCGGTTACGACGAGGCGGGCGGCGACGGCCGCGTTGCTCAGACCCTCGGCCATCAGCGAGAGCACCTCGCGCTCGCGTGGAGTCAGCTCGTCCAGAGGATCTCGCTGCCTGCGTCTGCCGACCAGGCGGGAGACGATCTCGGGATCGAGCGCCGAGCCGCCCTCCCCCACCCGGCGAACGGCCGACAAGAACTGCTCGACATCGGAGACGCGGTCCTTGAGCAGGTAGCCGACGCCCTCAGCGCTCTCGGAAAGAAGCTCGAGCGCGTACTCCGACTCCAGATAGGCGGAAAGGACGAGCACCCCGGTTTGCGGTAACTCCTTGCGAATCTGCTTGGCAGCGCGCAAGCCCTCATCGGTTTGAGTGGGCGGCATGCGAATGTCGACCACCGCGACGTCCGGGCGATAACTGCGCACCTTCAGTATCAGCTCATCCGCGTTTCCCGCCTGGCCGACGACCTCGTAACCCGCCTCTTCGAGGAGATGCGCCATCCCCTCCCTTAGGAGCACCGAGTCCTCGGCTACCACGACGCGCACGAAGTCACCACCTTGGAAATGACAGTCCCTCAACTGCCGAGCAATCTCTAGCGTAGCGAGGCGACATCCCGGAGGCGGCCCTTCTCATTCCGCAAGCGCGGCGATCGCGGCGCCCGAGAGATCGCCCTTGGGCACGAAGCCTCGCGCGCCGCTCTCGGAGATGCACGCCCCGTAGTCACCGGCGTCGCGAGAAGACGTGAGAACGATCGTTGCGCCCTCTCCCCGTTGTTGGAGCTCCTTGGCGACCACGAACCCGTCGATATCGGGGAGCTGGATATCGAGCAGCACGAGATCGGGAGAAAGCTCCCCAACGAGCTCGAGCGCGTCACGGCCGTTCGCCGCTTCGCCCACGACGACGAAGCCCTCGGCCTCGAGCAAGTGCCGGGCACTCGTACGAAAGGCCTTGTGATCGTCGACTATCAGAACGGTGGTCACAAGCTCATCGTGGCACACGTATCGACTCTCGCCGGTACGGCCACCCACACACTTGGCGAGGTAGCGGAAACGACACGGGACTAAGGGCCCATCCCGTTAGGGATGCGAGATCGAACGGGTTGAGCCGTGGATGCCAAGAACTCGTCTCGGAATGAAGACCCGTCGACTGGGTGCGATCGGTGGATACGAGACAAGGACGCAGGGAGCGCTCGTAGCCGGGGCTACGGGTGCGACTGAGGACGCGGTATCGCGCCGCCGAGCGCGGCCAGGCGGCGGA
>Ga0066798_10000366_pt1 | contig 24400 bp, 24 predicted proteins | sample PersoiDNA2013203_FD_70961 | JGI IMG/M metagenome (GOLD analysis project Ga0066798, IMG submission 70961) | Permafrost soil microbial communities from the Arctic, to analyse light accelerated degradation of dissolved organic matter (DOM) -... | ecosystem: Environmental > Terrestrial > Soil >... | reverse complement strand
GTTGCTTAGGGTTGCTCGGAGCTTCTATTTGCCGCCGTCTTTGCCGCCGAACGAAATCTTGCCGCCCTGCAGTTGCGCCGTGCCACCGCCGAGGTCGCTGAGCACTTGCCAGACTTGCCGGGCAATGCGCATTTCAACGCCTTCGTAGACCATCTTGGTGGCGACGATGCGGGCCGATTCGGCGGCCACCAGGTCTTCCTTCATCTCGGCTTGTTCGGCGACCAGATCCTTGACTTCCTGAGCCAGGATTTTGCGCGTGTATTCAGCCTCTTCGGCCACGCCATTCTTGCCCTTTTCGGGGTTTTGCTTGTAATGCGCAATCTGTTTGATGGTGCGGTCGAGGTCGTTGAGCTTTTTCTGGAACTCCTGTTCCTTGACGCGCAGTTTTTCTTCCAGGTAAGGATCCAGGCCGACTTGTACCTTGGTGGTGTTGCCGCTGGATGAACCCAGGCCAGTGGCCTTGATCAGCATGGTGGCCTGGGCCCGGCCGCCGATGATCTGGCCTAGCTTGGGGTTGCCCTTGCCGACGATGATCTCGTTGCCGGCCAGCATTTCGCATTGACGCGCATTGCCGGCAATCATGATGGATTCGCCTGCTTCGATCAGTGCGCTTTCGGCAAACAGGGCTTGTACCGAACCCTCGCTTTTGATGCGTGCAGCAATTGCGGTGGTGACGCCTGGTTGCGCTTCGGAGTGGCCGATGATGCCGCCTTTGACGAACACATTGCCACCGGCATGAATTTCAGCGGCTTCGACCGTGCCATGCACGAAGACATCGCCGGTGACATGCAGGCGCATGCCGGTCTTGACGTCGCCCTTGATCTTGACAGTGCCGGAAAAATCGAGATTGCCGGTACTCAGGTCAAGGTCTTCGATTTCCACGATGGGGTTGATGCGCACGCCGTTGGTAATCAATGACGGTTGGCCGGCAATGGCGGCCAGCAGCAGGTCGGGATCTTGCTCATCGACTTCGGTGCCGACACAATCCTTGTTGAAGGTCAGCTCTTGCACCGGCTTGGCCAGCACGGGCTGGCCTTTGATGTTGATGCCATTGATGCCGGGTACGGTAGGAATCCGGCGCATCAGTGGATCGCCGACATTGATCAGCAACAGGTGGCCGAGATCGGCATAGCTGACCACGGCGTCGTCGTCGATTTCGGCCAGTTCTTCTTCCTTCTGGTCGAGCAGACTTTCAAAGCGCGCCTTGTCACCCTGGATCGCATCGTCGCCTTGGGCAATTAACAGCTTGGCACAGTGACCAGCACTGAGCGCACCGCGCAGTTTTTCGTGCAGGATGCCGTGGGTAATGCCTAGTGCGCGGACTTCATTGATCACTTCCACGGCTTTGGCACGACCGCCTTGTGGCGGCACCAGTGTGAGATAGGCGGCCATGAAGTCGTTGGCGACTTCGATGACGAATTCGCCGTCGCGGCGTTCGCCGATCTTTTGTGTGTGCGCTTCCTTGGCGGCTGCCGCTTTGGCTGCAAAATCGTTGAGCGTGGCTTCGTCGATGTACAACTTGGTGTAACCGCCGTCGGCCACAGCTTGTTTCAGCATCACGAGATTGGGGACTTGCACGCCTTCGGCAGGGGTGAATGTGGCAGTCAATTCTCCACTGATTCTGTCAAATTGAAACGACAGCGATTGCGGCTTGGTTGGTTCCATGATATTTCTCGGAAGTCTCTGACCTTCAACACCGACAGGAATTCCGCATCCTTTTGCTTAATTGTTGTGTGGCAAGATGATCGTGCAAATTTCGGCGAAGTACAAGGACTCTTTACATGATAACCATTGAATTATCAAGATGATAAGCTTAGAAAAAAGCGCAGAAGATGCCGTCAACGGGCGCTATGTCGCAGGCCGTCGCAGTACGTTGGTGAGCATCGTTGTGAATGTTGTATTGACGGTTTTGCAGGTCGTGACCGGTTTCCTGGCCGGTTCGCAAGCCTTGATTGCCGACGGTGTGCATTCGCTGTCGGATCTGGTGGCGGATTTCGTCGTGTTGTTTGCAGCGCAGCAAAGCCGCAATCCAGCGGACGCCGATCATCAATATGGGCATCAGCGTTTTGAGACTGCGGCCTCGCTGGCGCTGGGGGCGACCTTGCTGGTGGTGGGGGTGGGCATGCTGGTCACGGCGCTACTCAAATTGCAGACGCCGAGTGGGCCGCAGGTCCATCTGGCGGCCTTGTGGGTAGCGCTGGCGACGCTGGTGAGCAAGGAATTATTGTTCCGCTATATGTTGGGTGTGGCCGAACGGGTGCGTTCCAGTATGCTGGTGGCCAATGCTTGGCATGCGCGCTCAGACGCGGTGTCGTCATTGGTGGTGGCGTTTGGCATTGTCGGTAATCTGCTGGGCTTCCATTTGCTCGATCCGATTGCCGCGCTGTTCGTGGGTTTGATGATTGTGCGTACTGGCTGGGTATTTTTCTGGCGCGCGCTCAATGATTTGATGGACAAGGCGGTGTCGGTAGAAGAATCACAAGCGATCCGCAGTACCCTGCTCGGCACGCCGGGCGTGTTCGGTGTGCATGATCTGCGCACGCGCAAGATGGGCGACATGATCCTGGTCGATGTGCATCTGGAACTCGATGGCAATCAAACCGTGATCGCCGGTCATGCCATCGCGCTGCTGGCAAGGCAGCGGGTGATGCAAGGACACCATGTGCTTGACGTCATGACCCATGTCGATCCGGTGCAGCAGGATGGCGCCGAGACTGCCGCGCGCTAGCGGCAAACTTACCAGCGCAACAACAACGGGCCCAACAGCCATCCCAGCGCGGCAGGAATGAGCATGCCCAGCACATACCAGAGCGCCCAGAACGGCACGCCCATTTCCGGACAATGCAGGCAATACGCCATGGTTGCCAGCGAGCTGGCCAGCAGACCGGTCAACAATCCGGCGGTGCGCAAGCGGGTCGGGGCCAGTTGCCGTACCGCCCATACCAGCGCCACACAGGCAGGTATCGACAGCAGGGCGATATTGAACGGGCATTGCTTCCAGGTCACGCCCATGATCAGCGGATAACGCTCCATTTGCGGCGTCGCCAACAGGATGACCAGTGCCGCCAGCCAGAGTACCAGTACCGGCAGCGCTGGCGCCAGCCAGTAGCTGCCGATGGCAACACCAGGTCGGCTGGCGCGCGTGAGCAACAGCAGCGACGTCGCTGCCAGCACTAGTGGCAGCGCCATCTTCAGCCAGAACAAGGGCGTCATTAGCATCAGGTGGATATCGGCGCGCACGCCAAACAGCATCAGCATCAGCAACAAGGAGCCAGCGCCGCCGAGCACGATGGCGCGCGTGAATACCTTGCGCTGCAGATGGCGATCGATGGGTTTGATGCCGGCCGACAGCAAGGAAATGAAGGCGTCTGTTTTCATGTTAGCAAGCGTATTTTGGCGGCCAGCGATTTCAGGCCGCGATGAATGCCGATCTTGACGGCGGATTCGGACAGCCCTGTCAGTTGTGCGGTCTGGGCCACCGACAGTCCCTCTAATTTGACATGCTGGATCGGCAAGCGTTGCTTGTCCGGCAGTTGCTCTAGCAACACGCCAACGTCGCGCTTGGCACTGCTTTGCTCTTCGTCAACACTGGCAAACAGTTCATGATGATCTTCGAGCGGCTCGTTAAACGCATCGTGGCGCGAACGCACGCGCAGGAAATCCATCAGCTTGTAGCGTGCAATGGCATACAGCCAGGCTGTCAGCGGTTGATCGGCACGATAGGTATGGCGGGCATTGTGGACCGCCAGCAAGGTTTCCTGAACGATATCCTCGACTTCGTCGTGCAGATGAAACAAACGTTTTCGGATATAGGCGCGCAAACGTGTACTCAAGGCATCGAGAAAGGCGCGGTAGGCCGTTTCGTCGCCCTCGAGGCCGCGCAACAGCAATCCTTTGAGCTGTGCTTCGACGGCTTGCATGGCAGGTTTTGGTATTGCTGGCATCATCGAGCGGCGTGAGATGGGCGGCGCAGATTGAGGGGGAACCGATACTGGCATGCTGTGGGCGAGCAGGCTGCGCACGCTGGTGGATGCCAGGACCGCCGCATCGTAACAGATTTTCCCATGTATACCGGACCAGCTTTGCGCAATTTTCATCAGGCTCAGATTGCTGGCCGGTACAGGATAGAGATCAAGTGTATGCATAGTGTCCTCGCCTAGACGTTCATTGCACGTCGTATCTCACAATGTTCGTCGGGCAGCGACCGCCGGTTACAGTGGCGCACAAATAAAATTATTTTCATGGGACTGTAACCGCGCGCCAGAAAACACCGAATTGACTATCAGATCACCTGCACAGCAAGCTTTTTTGGGCTGGTATCTATCCAATACCTATCTGCGTTTTCATCTTAAGGAGCCTGACCATGAACACTATCAAACTTGCTACTGCCGCTGCTACCTTGTTTGCCCTGACTACCGGTATTGCCATGGCGCAAAATGCCAAGCCAATGACACCTGCTGCTGTTGAAAAGTGCTACGGCGTATCGATGGCCGGGCAGAACGATTGCAAGGCAGGCGAAGGTACGACTTGTGCCGGCACCGCCAAAATGGACTATCAGGCTAATGCCTGGAAGAATGTCCCGGCCGGTACCTGCACGTCGATCAAGACACCAAAAGGCATGGGCATGCTCAAGGCAATGTAAATCTGCCGGACCACGGAGCAGCACATGACAACGACACTCGGTGCAGGACTGGGATTGAAACCTCAGCATTTCGACGCGGCGCTGGATTGCCGTCACGCCGACATCTGGTTTGAAGTCCATCCGGAAAACTACCTGATGGACGGCGGCCCGCGGCTGGCATGGCTGGATGCAGTGCGCTGCCAGCATCCACTGTCGCTGCACGGCGTGTCGTTGTCATTGGCGGGCGCGCAACTGCCGGATGCCCAGCAGTTGCGCCGTCTGGCCGAACTGGTGCGACGTGTGCAACCGGCATTGGTGTCGGAGCATTTGGCCTGGTCGACCTTGGATGGCCGTTATTATCCCGACTTGTTGCCCGTGGCGCGTACCAGTGCAGTGCTGGCGCGCACGGTGGCTAATATCCAGTGCGCGCAGGAGCGCTTGCAATGCCGTATCGCGATTGAAAACCCGTCGCACTATTTGCGCTTGGACAATCACGCGTGGAGTGAAACCGATTTTTTGAGCGAACTGGCCAAACGCAGTGGTTGTGGCTTGCTGGTCGATGTCAACAACGTCCACATCAGTGCCCACAACCTTGGCTATGACGCGCGCAGCTATCTCGATGATCTGCCGGCTGACGCCGTCATGGAAGTGCATCTGGCCGGGCATACGGTCGATGCCGATGATACAGGTGGCGCGCCCCTGCTGATTGATTCGCACGATGCGCCGGTCGATGAAGTCGTCTGGCACCTGTATCAATATCTCATCGCGCGTATCGGTGCACGTCCGACCTTGATTGAGCGCGATGACAAGATTCCCGAATTTGCCGAATTGCTGAGCGAGCGTGAGCGTGCCCAGCAAGTGTTGACGCCACAGGGAGTGCTGGCATGACAACGACGGCGGACAGTTTTCAGCGTGATTTCATTCACGCCATTTATCACGATCCCGATAGTCACGATCCAGTTTCACCCGCCTTGGCGGCGTTGACTAGTCAGCCCGGTTTCAAGGTGTATCGCAATACCATACTCAAGGCCAGCGTTGATGCGCTGGCTGCCAACTATCCAAGTATCGAACGGTTGGTCGGCAGCGAATGGTTTCGTGCGGCCGCCTTGGTGTATGTCACTGCGGCACCGCCGAGCAATGTTTGCCTGATTGAATATGGACATGATTTTTCGGCGTTCCTGATGCAGTTTGCAGCGGCTGCCGAATTGCCTTATCTCAGCGATGTCGCTTGTCTCGACCGTGCCTGGACCGAATGCCACATCGCCGCCGATGAGGCTGCGCTGGATGCCACGATGCTGGCGGCGATGGCGCCAGAGCACTTGTTGAGCAGTGTCTTGCCGCTACGCGCTGCCGTGCGTTGGCGCTGGTGTGCAGCCCATCCGGCGTACGCCATCTGGCACGCCAACCGCATTCAGGATTACGCCGACGATGAAATCGAATGGCAAGGCGACGGTGTCCTGTTGAGCCGCATCGACGGTGAAGTTGTCTGGCAGCAAGCCAGTGCCGGCCTGTGCGCGTTTCTTGACGTGTGTGCCGCGCAAGGGGATTTGCAGAGTGCGGTCGCCGCGGCGCTGCAGGTCGAACCGGCCTTAGATATCGCTGCGCTATTGAGCAGCTTAATTCAGGCGCAGGCATTCAAGGCGCCTGCACTTACCTCAATCCAATAAGGAACGCGCATGTCTACTCCAGCCACCTCATCGTCATCGCCAGCCGTTCGCCCTGGCAGCATCGCCGCCTATTGGCAACGGGCTGTGGCCTGTGCACAGAATTTGATCAGTGATTCATTGCTGTCGTTGATTGCACGGGTGGCCATGGCCGCCGTGTTTTTCTTGTCGGGGCGCACCAAGGTCAGTGGCTTGCTGACCTTGAAGGAGAGTACCTATGTCCTGTTTCAGGAGGAATACAAGCTGCCGCTGGTGCCGCCGGAACTGGCGGCGCATCTGGCAGCTTATGCCGAACACTTCTTTCCACTGTTGCTGATTCTCGGCTTGTTCACGCGTTCGGCCGCGCTGGGTTTGCTCGGCATGACTACCGTCATCGAAATCTTCGTCTATCCGGATGCCTGGCCTACCCATCTGACCTGGGCTGGATTGTTGCTGTTTCTGGTGGCGCGTGGTGCTGGCAAGTTTTCGCTGGACCGGCGTTTCGGTATCCTCTGAGCGTGTTATTGCGCGAACAGCCAGCGACGCACCAGTTTGGTGTAGCGCGGCATGACTACATACACCATCAATCCCACCATCAAGCCTGAGACGCAAAACGCATTGAGAAAGCGATTCTGCGGCAAGCCCAGGTCGTGCAGCAGCGGCAGCACGCTCAAGGAAATACCCAGTGATAGCGGATAAATCGCCGACCAGGTCAGCAGAAACTGTTTCCAGCGCACCGGTGCCTTGGTTGGCGCACCGTCCTGCATGAACAGAAAATCGAGGCCGCTGCGTACCACGAATTGATCATCGTCGGCCAGCAAGGGACGCACTTGTTCAATCAGTGTGGCGCGCGCGGCCGAGCCCATCCAATGATGCAGGCATTCCTGCGTGACGAAGCGCAGGATGATGGTGTAGGTGGTGGTAAAACCGTCGATCGGCTTGACCACCTGCCAGTCGAGCAAGCCCTCGGCATGTTTGCTGATGGCGGCAATGTCGCTCAGCCAGGCGTCATATTGGGCCTGTTGGCCGGCGCGGATGCGATGCGTGATGACAACGGTGGCGCCGTGTTCGGTGATGCCGGCGGAATTGGTTTCTTTGGTCAATGTAGTGGTCATTTGGTGAGTGGCACTGGCCGATAAAAGTGAATCTGATCGCGGCCTGATGATTTGGCTTCATACAGGGCCTGGTCTGCGGTGCTGACAAACGCGTCGGCAGAATCGCGGTTGCGTAGCGTGGTCAGGACATCGACACCGGCGCTGATGGTGACGACACCGGTGCTATTGCCAGCATGTTCGATTTTCAGTGCGCGGATGGCGTAGCGAATCGCTTCGGCCACTTGCAGGGCACCGTCCAGGTCGGTATCGGGCAGCAGCACGGCAAACTCTTCGCCGCCATAGCGCGCGGCCAGATCGCCTGAGCGTTTTTCGCAGGATTTGATGATGTCGGCCACCCGGCGCAGGCAATCGTCGCCGGCAACATGGCCGTAGAGGTCGTTGAATTTCTTGAAGTGATCGACATCGATGAGGATGATGGCCAGCGGTGACGCTGACCGTTGGGCGCGTTGCATGGCGGCGTCGATGACGGCATCAAACTGGCGCCGGTTGGCCAGGCCGGTCAGTGCATCCTGTTGGGCCAGGCGCTCCAGCGTGATATTGAGTGCCCTCAAGGCGTCGCGCGCATGTTTGGCTTCTTCTTCGGCGTGGATGCGCATGCCGATCTGTTTGACCAGGCGGGCGCCCAGAATGATGAACAGGATCACGATACCCAATGTGATGATGCTTCTGACGATGAACAGGCGCCGCCAGCTAGTCAGAATTTCGTATTCAGACAAAGCTGCCGTGACAAACACTGGGTAGTTGTCCAGACGGCGGTAGCCGTTCATGCGCACAATGCCGTCCTGGGTCGATTTGATAATGGCAGAGCCATTGCCGCTGCCGGCAAGATACAACTGGAACAAGGGCCCTTTGCTGAGGTCCTTGCCGAGCGAATCCGGCAGTGTCGGCTGGCGCGCCAGCTGGATGCCTTCATGCAGCACCAGTGCGATGGCACCTTGCTTGCCAATATCGAAGGTGTGGTAAAACTCGGTGAAATAACTGACCGAGAGTGTCGCCAGAATCACTCCTGCAAACTGACCATTCGCATCGTTGAGCCGCCTTGATAGCGGGATCACCCATTCACCCGATGAACTTGCCTGAAACGGCACGCCGATGTGCGGACCGGCATCGGCGTGGTGCAGATGAAATTGAAAATAGCTGCGCGTCATGGCATTGAAGTTTTCTTCATTGTGGACCAATGAGGAGACGATGCGCGCACCATGCTGGTCAAACACGGCCAGACCTTGCAGTTGCTGCAATTCCTGCACGCGCAGCACCAGCAAACGATGCAGTCGCGCCAACTGGGTAGTTCCCGTGCCATCTACCTGGATCCGTTCGGCCAGGCCCAGTACGGAAGTATCGGCGGCCTTGAAGGTGTCGTTCGCATGTTGGGCCAACGAACGCGCCATATTGTCGGCGGTGGTGGTCGATTCGGCCAGTTGGTCGACCCGTTCTTCCCAGATGGTCCAACCGATCAAGGCGCTCACGGACGCGCACACCAGCACCAGGAACAACACGGTTGAACGGGTCAGTGAGGCATTCTTGCTGGGTGAAAGAATGGAGAGTGTGGGGCGCATGATTGTTTTGAATGGAAAATGGGCTCAGACCGGCCAACGCAATTCAAACAGGCTGCCAGCCTTGTCGCCTGGCCGGCAACTGGCGCTGCCGCCATGGGCGTGGGCAATTGCACGCACCACCGCCAGGCCAAGGCCACTGCCGCCGCGTTCTCTGGAATGCCCGTGTTCGCCGCGCTGGAAGGCGTCAAACACCCGTTCTGCCATGTCTGCCGAAATCCCCGGTCCTTCGTCCTCGACGCTGACGACGCAGCATTCCTGTTCGATGCGTGTCTGAATACGCAAGGTGCCGGGGGAGGCATAACGGCGTGCATTTTCGAGCAACGCCAGCAGCGCTTGCCGGATGCGAACCGGATCACAGCGCATGACATTGGCCTTGATCTCGGTGTGCACCTGCAGACCTGCAGCGTGCAATCCTGCTTCCAGCAGATGGACTACTCCGGCAATATCGGCGGAAAGATCGACTTCGCTCAATTGCAGTTCCAAATGTTGGCTATCGGCCAGGCTCAGTATACGCAGATCTTCAATCAGGCGCGCCAGCCCTTCGATTTGTCCCAGCAAGCTCCAGAATTGGGCCGGGCTCGGTTCAAACACGCCTTCGGCCAGACCTTGCAGGCGGCCGCGCAGTATTGTTACGGGGGTGCGCAATTCATGGGCGATGGCGGCATTCCAGAAGACTTGCTCTTGCGCCAGGCGTTGCAGCCGTTCGGCCATGAGGTTGAAATCGTCGACCAGCAACGCCGCTTCACCCAGCGAGGCATCGACGCTGATGGCGCGCGCACTGAGTTCGCCTTTGGCGATCTTGCGCAGGCTTTCGGCGACCGAGGTCAGGGGCAGCAGGATCCGTTGCGACAATTTGACGGCGACGGTGGCTGCCAGCGTCAATGCCGACAGGGTAGTTAGTATCATCCAGGCCCATTCCGGTGCTGATGGCGACATATCTTCGACGGTGGAGATCGTTGATGGCCAGTACGCCAGAAACAGGGCGTAGAACGCATAGGAGCCGAGGATCACCAGCAGCACCGAGCCCAGCACCACCGCCGTCATCGACAGCATGATTTGCCGGCTCAGACCGGTCGGCAGTTTCATGCAGTGCTGCCGAACTTGTAGCCGACCCCGCGCACATTGGCCGGTACCCCTGAGAGTCCGAGCTCTTCCAGTTTGCGGCGCAGTTTGCTGATATGGCTGTCGACGGTGCGCTCCAGCGTATCGCCTTCGGGCAGGCAGTTGCTGAGCAGTTCGCCACGGCTGAATACCTGGCGCGGCGCTTTCGCCAGATGTGCCAGCAATTTGAATTCGGTCAAGGTCAAGGGCAGCGCATGGCGCTCGGAACCGACTAGGACAGTGGCTTCATGCTGAATCAGATCAATTTCAAAAATATCGACGCGCGTCACTTTTTGCTCGGTGCGAACGGCGCGGTTGGCCGTACGGCGCAGCACCGCCTGGGCACGGGCAACCACCTCGGCCGGATTGAATGGCTTGACGATGTAGTCGTCGGCGCCGATGCGCAGGCCCATCAGTTTATCGATGTCTTGATCCAGCGCGGTCAGCATGATCACCGGGGTGTCACCGCGATGGCGCAGTTCGGATAGCACGGCCCAGCCATCCAGGCGTGGCATTTGCACATCCAGCAAGACCAGATCGGGTTTGAGGCTCAGATGTAGCTCCAGCGCGACCCGGCCATCGCCGGCGCAGACCACACGCATACCGCTGCGGCGCAGGTAAGCCGTCAGAATTTCGGCGATTTCCGGTTCATCTTCCGCAATCAGTACCAGTGCTTGCTGTGCTCTGGCATTTCCCTGCGCTGGGGCTGAGGCATGTGCCAGGCCAGTCATCTTCATTGATCACCGTTATGTCGAGGGTCTCCATCATATATCAACAAATCTACTGAAAAAATCAGATGCGTACCTCGTTTGATTTGTGATTTAAATTCCACAACTTTCTCTTGTGATGCGGGTAGGCAGATGAGGTTGGGGTTAGTGCAATCAGAGCGCGGGCACGGGATAGACAAATGCCAGGCCAAAGCGATGCGCCAATTTCCCTGTGACCGTAATCACGGGCTGCATGACGGCATCGGGAAAACGATGCTGTAGTCGTTGCGGGATGGCACTGCCTTCTTCCTTGATATCCCACACCAGTGCGGCACCAGCCAGGCGCACGTCGTGTTCATTGATCCACGCACTGATGCGCTGATCGCCTTGCGAAAAAATCACGGATGGCCGATCCTCGGCATAGAACGCGACATTGCCGGCGCTCCAGGTGTCTCCTGCCACATACTTCAATGGCTGCCGGGTGGCAGAGAACCATTGCTGGTTGATGTTGCGTCCCAGTGACTCGCCCGGAAAATGCACGACTTGTTCATTGCCGGTAATGGCGGTGCCATAGGTTTTGGCGACCACAAAATAAGTGATCGGCAGCAGGAACAGTATCCACCAGGCGCGTGTCAGATAGCGCCAGCGTTTGGCCGTCAATGCCGGTTGCAGCAGCATGATCAGAAACAGGCCGATGAATGACCATAGTGGTGCCCCCCACATGGCCCGCAAGGGGCGCATGGCCAACGCAGAGAGTGCCAGCGACATCACGATCGGCCCCAGCGCCAGTGTCGTCAGATAAGCCATATCGAAATTCTGCCAGCGCAGTTTCATCCAGGCTTGCGCCGTGCGCCAGCGCCATAGCAGCGCGGCTACCACCAGCATGGGCAGCAGCGCCAGTAGCTGGGCGCCGAGGAAAGCGCCGGTGTCCACGAGGAAATCGGTGAGCAGTAACGAGGTTGGCGCTCTGGCGCCGACGTATTTGATCGAGATGAAATCGCTGGCGACAATCCAGTAGAGGTGCGGTAAAAACAAGAGTGCGGCTGTCAGGAGCAATATCCAGGGGCCTTTCGATGCCAGGCGGCGGCGCGAATAAGGATGGGCCAGCGCAAACAAGGCCAGCGGCAGGATATAAGCCCCCATCGAGTAGCGCGACCACAGCCCCAGACTGGCCACGATGCCACACAGAAACCAGTCGATCAGGCGATCGGCGTGGATCGCCTTGTGCAGCAACCAGCCGAACAAAGCGGCAAACGGCATTTGCAGCAAGATGTCGTTGAACTCCAGTGTCGGTAGATTGAAATAATAAATACCTTCCAGCAGCAAGGCGCCGATCAAGGCCTCTTTTTCAGCGCCGATACGTTTGCCAAGTTGCCAGACTGAAAAAAATACGGTCGCAATACAAAGCTGGCTGGCCAGATAACTGATCCATAGCTGTCTGTTGGACCAGGAGGTGATCAGGTGGATCACCCAGGGGAACAATGGCGGATCTTTTTCATATCCCAATTGCCATTCCTTGCCCCAGGCCAAGCCTTCGACCATGTCCAATGCCACATTGCTCTGAAATACCATTGGCAGGATGGTCCAGACCACCAGGTGGGCCAGCACGGCCAGAAGGAAATAGGACCTGAGTGCGTATCGTGCCGGAATGCTATGTGCGGCGGACTGTTTGATGGATGCGGCGTCCATACTGGTGGTGTTTGTTTCGACTTGTCGGTCATTTGCCAGCCGCAAGCCTTCAATCAGTGACATGTAGTTTCTCTGAGGGATGTAAGAACAGGTTGAGGAAATACTGCCGGCTGGTAATTGGTAAATTGCATTAATGGCAATAACTGGCTGGTCCGAACGATAGCTGGAAAGTGTGGCGATTTGATGGAGATTGCGTGGATTTAGGCGATTTCCGCTGATGGTTGATCTCGTTTAATGCTAGAGCCTGCAAGGGATGGGCGTGTTTTTGTGGTTTTTTATGATGTCAAGTCGTTTGGGTAGGTTGTAACGGTGTGGGGGCCCAAATAGTGGCCACAGTCGCCTGTCTTATTGATGCTATGCAACTGGTTGCAGACCGTGTTTAGCTGCGCGTCGTTGTGCGCAACAGAACGACCTGTTGCTCAATCTGGCGCAAGTCCAGGCTGCAAGTCGAAGTCAGAACGAAGGATGTAGCTCATCCAAAAGTACAGTATTGAGGTCATTACTTAGTACGATTCCGAGAAACTTGAACTCATCTAGACTTCTCCTCGTTGGAATTGCGCCGTGCGGCAGATTCGCACCAGCAAGTGCGTTATCGCTAACAACCAGAAGGGAAAACACGATGACTAAATTACTGGATGTGGTCCAGGCAACTATTGCCGCGGTATTGATGAGCTTGTTGTTTTTCATCCTGTTTGTGTTCGCCCTGACCGATCCGCTGGAAAAGATTGCGCGTCTTGATGCGGAGCATGTCATGGTAGCCACGCCGTTTTCCAGCCAGTCGGACCATGCCTAGCACTAACCTGCCATGGCATCCATGCAAGATTGCGTTAACAAAAAATCGCTGACAGCCCCTGAAATCGCCCGGATGTTTCAGGAATTCGATGTCCTGTGGGAGATGCCGAGCACGCCGGAGCGTCGATCAAGAATGGAATCGATCCTGCAAATGGTAGAGCAGCATCAAGCACCGGTTGTTGACCGCGCCAAGGCCAAGTGACGCAACAACTGCGCCGTTTGTGCAGATTGACTGGGGATCCATTGTTCGTGAAATCAACACCAAGAAAAGACCGCATTCGGATTATTTTGCAGATCAGCGGATTGCTGCTCGGATTGCTGATTATATGTACGGTTTTTCTGATCCTGCTGGATTGTCTCTATTGAGTATTGCCAGTGGTCGCACAGATCGACTGTACTTTGGGTTGCGCTAGAAGCTGCCCTTGCGCGGTAAAATCGGCATCGCATCGATAGCATGCCGGTGCCAGCTCATCTAACTCCGATCGGACAATCAATTGCACCTTACCTCGAAATGGCCGTATGTCCGCCAGCGTCTGGCGGGCGCCAGGCATCTGGGGATGTTTTGGCGTTTTCTGTTCGCCATGTTTTTTTCTTCGCTGATTGGCATGGAGTTGTTCATTGCCACCACCAGCGCCTACAGCGAATGGAGACTGCGGCACGTGGTGGCGTCCGACAGCTTCCCCGGATTGCTCCAGCAGGATTTTGCTACGCTGGCGCCGACGCTGGAGCTGGCCCGAATTGATCCAACACTGTGCCGTTCGGTGCTGCAATCACTGTTGGTTTCCAGTGCCGCCTTGAAGAAGATCGCCAGCGGTGACCCAATTTTATTGATACGTCTGGCGCAGACCGGGCGCTTGAGCCTGGGTTATCAATGGAATGGACAAACAATTTGCCGTTACCCGGCCAGCCCTATGCCTACCATTGGCAATTCGCAGGAGCAGTTGCATTTTTCCAGTGCGGAGATGTCGGCCTCGGCCGTTCCTGCAAGGTTGACACTGGATCTTCAGCCTTTGTCGTTTCTGACGCTCATGCAGCAGACAATCAAAGAAATGCCATGGAACATCCTGTTGGTGTTTATCGCCTTCATGAACTTCTGTTGCGCCATTACGCTGGCGCCGATTCTGGTCCGGCGCATCAAACGCGCCGAAAAGGTCGCCCGTGGTTGGACCGAAGGCAATATGCGCACGCGTATCAAGGATCCGCGTCACGATGAGTTTGGCAATCTGGTGCGTTCCTTCAATCAACTGGCGGATTCGTTTGTCGATGTGATCAAGGTCAAGCAGGAACTGGCGGCGTTTGAAGAGCGCAATCGGCTGGCGCGCGATTTGCACGATACCGCCAAGCAACGCGCATTTGCCTTGAATCTGCAATTGACCGCGCTGGCCGCGCTCGGTACCAGCAACCTGGCGGAAACTAACCGATTGGCGAGCAGCACGCTGTCGCTGGTGCATCATTTGCAGAGCGATCTGTCCAACGTGATCAAACGCTTGTCGGCGTCGACCATCGCCGAGGTTGGCATACGCGAGGCTTTGCGTCAGGAAATTGCGAATCTATTCGATGGTGCCGGCATCGTTTGGGAGATTCGGATACCGGATGAGGTTGATGCCGTCTTGCGCGACACCTCGCAGTTGGCGCAGCAGCTCTTGCTGATCGCCATCGAGGCCTCTGCCAATGTATTGAAGCATGCATCAGCCAGGCACATCGTGGTCAGTCTGGTGGAATCCTGCGACGAATATATGTTGTCCATCGAGGATGATGGCAAAGGACTCGATAGCGTACCGACGCCCAGTCTGGGCATGGGCTTGACCAATATGCGCTTGCGCGCACGCGGGTTGCCCAATGGCGAATTTTCCATCGTCAACCGGGATGGTGGCGGCGCCGTTGTGGCGGTGCGTTTTCAACTATGAGGTCGATATCAACATGAAGCCATCCGTGATGCTGGTTGATGATCACGCCATCGTGCGTGAAGGACTGGCCAGCCTGTTGTCCATCGAAGGTAGCTTTGGCGAGATTGTGCAGGCCATCGATGGCAGCCATGCGCTGGCGCTGACACAGCAGTGTCAGCCCGACCTGATCGTGATTGATCTGCTGATGCCAGGATTGCTGGGCAGCGAAGCGATCCGCTTGTTGCGCACGATGACGCCGGCTAGCAAGATTGCTGTGCTGACCTCATCCGAGGATGAGGCACTGGCGCTGAGCGCCTTGCAAGCCGGCGCACAATCATTTCTGGTCAAATCGATGTCGGGAAGGGAAATACTGGATGCCTTGAAGCGCATCATCGGCGGTGAGGAAATCATTCATCCGTCGGTGAGCAATGGCATTTTGCGCATGTCTTTGAAGAAAGGCAGCGAGCGCGGACCGTTCGAGTTGCTGACGCCGCGCGAGATCGATGTGCTGAGCGAACTGGCCAAAGGCGCCAGCAATGCCCGCATTGCGGCGGCGCTGAATATCACCGAGAGAACGGTCAAATCGCATATCGGCAATCTGCTGTCCAAACTCAATCTGACCGATCGCACCGAAGCAGTGGCGTTTGCCTGGCGTAATGGCCTGATGAAAAATTGATGACGCCGGTCCCAGGCTTTCGCACATCAGAGGGAACTGCCGCGCAGGCCTCGTGATAAGAATAAATTGGTCATGTCTGCAATGCTTTAGTTTCACGAAAGCGAGAAGATTGCTCAATTCAAACATCGCTACAGGAACGGATCTCCTTATTTACTTTTGCTTGCCCTCGCCGTCGTGCGATGACGATACCCGCTGCGATAACGGCAATGCCAATGACGTTGCCCAATGCATCGCATCGTTGAACAGGCATGTTGCCCACACCAAGGTAGCGAGAGGTTCGAGATACACCAGGGAGGCGACATGTGGGGCGCACATTTTGCTGCATCAATACCATGGGCCGGTCTGGCACCGATATGCGGACAGGGATTTTGCTACATCTGCTTGAGCATGACTTTAGGCGTCTCACGTGTTGCCAGCCCTGGAGGGAATGACTTCAGCTGGTGAGTCTAGGTTGCCTTGGCGATATTTACCTGGACCGACACCGAAGTGCCGCTTGAAGACGCGGTTGAAGGCCGCTTCCGATTGATAGCCTACGGCTTCGCCCACCGCCGCAACCGATATGTTGCCGCGTTTAAGCATGGCGCCAGCCTGCGCCATGCGCGTTTGCAGTAGCAGCGCCGCCGGTGTGGTGCCTGAGGCCTGCTGGAACAGGCGCGCCAGCGTGGCGCGCGACATATTGCATTGGCGCGCCATGTTGTCCAGCGACCAGTTTTTTTCCGGCGCGGCCAACATGCCGTGCAGCGCCGGCTGCAGACGGCGTTCGGCCAGCACAGCATAGAGCCCGGACACCGTCGGTGTTTGTTCTAGCCATGCGCGGATCAACAACGCAAACAGCACCGAGGCCAGTTGCGATACCACAATGTCCGCTCCTGGACGGACATTTTCCGTTTCCTTGCGGAGCATATCGATCAGGGTCCGCAAATCGGCAATACTGTTAGCTTCGTCATCACCGCTGTCTCGGATCACGACCGTCTCCGGCAAGGATGCGACCATCGCATTTGGCACACCGGGAAGCGACGTAAATTCACCGCATAGGATGTCGGTCACGGGACCCTCTCCGTTGTTGAGCCGATGTGCCAGTGACGACATGGATGGCATCAGGCGCACCGCCGAAGCATCAGCCGGTGCGCCGGTGTAGAGACGATGCGCCCGGCCGCTGGGGAATAGAACGACGTCGCCGGCATTGAGCGCGATGGCGCTATCATCCGCGGTGTCCAGCCACGCGGTTCCGGTTAATATCAGGTGGTACGGCATGATGTCCGGTGCCGCCGCCGGATGATCAATGATCCACGGTGCGCCGAAATGACAGCGTACGTCGAGCGATCCGCGCATGGGATAGAGCGACAAGAGTCGGCTTAGCGTATCCATTGGTGATAAATATTGAGACGAAAAGGCAAATTATAGTGCCATTCAGGCATTAATCGTCTTAGGTAATGTTTCTATACTGGGTTCATGTCAGCACGAGCTTGGCATTGAACCGATTACCAATAAGGAGTCATCATGAGCCGTCTCTATACACAAGCCATTTCCGCCGTCAGCGGCCAGTCTGCCGAGTTGTTTTCAGCGATCAAGAGCGCTGTGGGCATGGTGCCCAATGCCTATCAAGTCATTGGCAATAATAGTCCGGTCGCGCTGGAGGCCGCGCTTAAGTTGGACGCCGCCTTGGGCAAGAGCAGTCTGGAAGCGCACGAGATCGAAGTCGTCAAACTGGCAGTCAGTGAAGCATCAGGTTGTGACTATTGCTTGGCCGCGCATACCCTGATGGGCAGGAAGAAGGGGCTGAGCCGCGAGACCATGCTCGCTGTGCGCCATGGTCAACCCTCGGGTGAGCCGCGTTTCGATGCACTGGCCAGCTTTGTGCGCACGCTGGTGTCGTCCCGCGGCACGGCTTCGCCCGAGGTATTGGCTGCGGTGAAGCAGGCCGGCTACAGCGACGCGCAGGTCGTCGATACCCTGCTGACGGTGGCGAGCATCACTTTCACCAACCTGTTCAATCGCGTCAATGACACCCAGTTGGACTTCCCGGCGGCAGACTGAAGTAAATGAGGGGAGCCGCTTGTGCAGCAGCGTTCTATCGACGCTACGCCACCTCAAGAGGTGGCTTTGCACGGGCCGAGGCGGCAACTTCATGTGAAAGTACAGTCCTGATTTTGCTCGGAATTTTCTCATAATCTACGTGCCCAAAATCAATGGCATACCGGCACGACTTCGACAGATTTTATTTATCCTTATCAGTATCACTACCAACTGGTCTCGCGTTCCGCTGTCGATGAAATCTTGTGGATCGATAGATCGGCGCCTTCGAATTCCTGTTCGGCATCGAGGCGGATACCCATGGTTTTTTTCAGTATGCCATAGACGATCCAACCGCCGAGCGAGGCGATGGCGACGCCAAGTACCGTACCACATAGTTGCGCCAGAAACGAGACGCCGCCGATGCCGCCCAGTGCCTTGCTTCCAAAGATGCCGGCCGCCAGTCCACCCCAGACGCCGCACAGGCCATGCAAGGGCCAGACGCCGAGCACGTCATCGATTTTCCATTTGTTTTGGGTGCGCGTGAACATCCAGACAAAAATCGCGCCGGCGATGCCACCGGTGACCAGCGCGCCGAGCGGATGCATCAGATCGGAACCGGCGCAAATCGCCACCAGTCCTGCCAGCGGACCATTGTAGACAAAGCCGGGATCGTTGCGACCCAGCAGCAGCGCCACCAGCGTGCCGCCAGCCATGGCCATGAGCGAGTTGAGCGCGACCAGGCCGTTCATTTTGTCCAGCGTTTGCGCGCTCATGACATTGAAGCCGAACCAGCCGACCGTCAGAATCCAGGCGCCCAGGGCCAGAAAGGGAATGTTCGAGGGCGGATGCGCGGCAATCGCGCCGTCCTTGCTATAGCGGCCGCGCCGTGCGCCCAGCAGCAACACCGCAGGCAAGGCAATCCAGCCACCCACGGCATGGACTACGATGGAGCCGGCGAAGTCGTGGAATTCGGCGCCGAAGCTGTTCTTGATCCAGGCTTGCACACCAAGGTGATGGTTCCAGGCAATGCCCTCGAAGAACGGATACACCAGGCCAACCAGCACCGCCGTGGCGATCAACTGCGGATGGAATTTCGAGCGTTCGGCAATGCCGCCGGAGATGATGGCTGGAATTGCCGCCGCAAAGGTCAGCAGGAAAAAGAACTTGACCAGTTCAAAGCCGCTTCGGGCAGCCAGTAATTCTGCGCCGCTGAAAAAACTCACGCCGTAGGCAACGTAATAGCCGACGAAAAAGTAGGCAATGGTCGAAACGGCAAAGTCCGCCAGAATTTTGACCAGCGCATTCACCTGATTTTTGCGCCGTACCGTGCCTAGTTCCAGAAAAGCAAACCCGGCGTGCATGGCCAGAATCATGATGGCACCGAGCAAAACGAATAGTGCATCAGCACCATTTTTGTGATTGTCCATGCAAAAACTCCCAATAATCGTGCAGTGAAATGTGAGAAAGCACGTAATAAAGCAAAAATCATTCCATTTCGGTGCAGATTTCTAATGAATTGAATTTAAAGGAGATTTTTTACGGTGTTGAAAACACGTAAAGTACGTGCACGAAAAATGTGCGGTTTGTGGTGGGGTAGAAAAAAATGTGCGATGCCTTGGTGCACCCGATGAGGAGGGTGCATAGTTGCTTAAATGCATGAAAAAATGCGCCCGCACGGCGTAAGCGGGCGCGGGCGAATCCGGCGGGTTGCTAGGACGAGGTGATCAACGTTTAGAAGCCAGCGCTACCGCTATTGCCGCCCATACCACCCATGCCGCCCATGCCACTTCCGCCACCCATGCCACTGCCACCGTCCATGCCGGAGCCACCTTTGCGTCCCATGCTGCTGTTGTCCTTGCTGGCGCTGCGTTCAGACACGCGTTGCATGCGGTCGACAATATAGCTTTGGGCGATGGCACGTTGCTTATCATCGAGTGCATCGGCAACTGCCAGCCAGAGTTCGCGCAACTGACGGTTTTCGTCTTCGCTCAGTTGCGATTCGCGCGCCACGGCGGCGGCTAGGTCGCCAAATTCCATTGCTGGTTTGGCCAGTGCATCAGCGGTTCGGGCCTGCAATTGCTCGCGTCGTCCTTGGCGCTGGCGGACCAGTACACGGGTACGTTGCAGGGTTTGCTGCCAGAGGATTTGCTGGTTGGGATTGAGATGCAGGTCGTCTTTCAGTTGTGTGACCATGGGCAGGATGTCGCCCGGTTCGATATCCATCAAGGCCATGGCATGGGCAGTGTTGACCAGGCCGAGCGCTAGCAGGCCGGTTGCCAGCAGGCGCGAAAAAAGTGAGGGCAGGCGGACAAGCGAGAGCGGGGCAGAGGTCATCATGGATCGGCGTAAAGGAAAATGCCGATTTAATCAGCTCCGGCGTGGGCGTGGTGCTGGCGAAGCAATTGGTAACACTTCATTGACGCTGTTTTGCGGATGCCGATTTTCTCAGGCCGGGCCGGATAGCTTGCGACTGATGGCTTGGCAGGTAGTCAATAACGGCGTGACATAACTGGCGTGCACATCGGCTGCTTTGCGGTAGAGCGGAATGCTGATGCTGATGCAGGCTAGCGGCTGGCCATCGCGGTCGAGGATGGCAGCGCCGACGCAAAAGATTTGCGCTTCGTTTTCTTCGCGATCTTCGGCATAGCCGCGTTGTCGGGTCGCGCTAATTTCCGCCTGCAGGCCGGGTAGGTCAATGATGGTGTGCTCGGTGAATTTCTGCATCTTGACTTTGCGCAGCAGCGCCGCGCCAGTGCTGTCGTCGAGCGCCGCCAGGTAGGCCTTGCCGACCGAGCTGGAATACAGCGTTACACGTGTGCCGATGCGCGAGGTCATGCGCACTGCCTGCGGGCTTTCCAGCTTTTCGATATACACCATGCCATTGTCGCTGGGCACGGCCAGATGGACGGTTTCGCGGGTGGCGTCGCGCAAGGTGTGCAGGGCATCGATGGCGGCGCTGCGCAGATCCGATTTGGACCAGGATTTGCTGGCCAGATTGATCAGGCGCGGTCCCAGTTCAAACAGTTTGGTGCGCGGGTTTTCGATCACCATACCTTCGGCCATCAGTGCCGCCAGGATGCGATAGACGGTCGGCCGTGGATAGCCGCTTTGCAGACTTAGTTGGGCAATCGTCAACGGCTCTTCCTGATCGGCGATCAGTTGCAGCACCACCATGAATTTGGAAAATGCGGCAGTGCCGGCAACTTTCGGGTTTTCTTCGACGGCGCTAGCGGGAGTGGACATAGGATGCGGATGGCAGTAATGAAGGCAACGGTGTGGATCACCACGGCCGCATTATAGCGGACCAGAAAACCTGCTCCGGTGTTCGCGGAGCAGGCTTGGTACTGATTGTGGACAGCTTCCTACGAGATCAGGTAGCCGCCGTCGACTGGCACCACCGTGCCGGTCATGAACGAGGCCGCTGGTGTGCAAAGGAAGGCAGTGACATTGGCAACATCGGCGGGTGTACCCCAGCGTCCCAGTGGCGTGCGTTGCAGTATCGGTCCGGCGCGCGCCGGATCATCCTGTAATGCCTGCGTCAACGGCGTGGCAATCCAGCCGGGAGCCACTGCATTGACGCGGATGCCATCGATGGCATAGGCAATCGCCAGTGACTTGGTCAATTGCGCAATACCGCCTTTGCTGGCGCTGTAACCCGGCACCAGACCGCCACCAAAAAAGCTCAGCATCGATGCCAGATTGACGATGCAGCCCTGGCTCTGTTTGAGTAAGGGGCGCGCCGCGCTGGATACGCGCATGGTGCCGGTGAGGTTGACGGCGATCACTTGTTCGAATACCTCCAGATCATGTTCGGCACCGCGCTTGATGATGCCGGCGCAATTGATCAGGATATCGAGTTGTGACACGCCGGCCAGCAGCGCTTCGACGCTGGCCGACGAGGCGACATTGAGTTCGGCCAGGGTGATGTCGCTGCCGGTGAATTCATCCTCGGCAAACGGTGGCAGACCGGCGGCGATTACCTGGGCGCCCATGGCAGCCAGTTGTCGCGCAATGGCGCCACCGATACCCTGGGTGCCGCCGGTGACCAGGGCGGTCTTGCCAGCGAACAGTGCGGGAGTAAATGTCATTGTGTTTCTTTCCTTACAGTAAATCAGGCGCGTGCCGCATTGCCTTCGATCGGTTTGTTCACCACGAACATGTACACCAGCGCGGCAGCGAATGCGACTACAGCGCTGATCAGCAAGGCGTTGATGAACGAGTGCGTCTTGTCGACCACGACACCGGTAATGACCGGTGCCAGCGAGCCACCGAGATAGCCGCCGAAGTTTTGCAGGCTGCCCAGTGACGCTACCAGCCGACGCGGAATCGCCACGCTGACCAGCGCCCAGGCACCGCCACTGGCCATATTCACGAAGGCCATGGCCAGCGAGATATAGACGATTGCCATGACGGTGCTCGGTGTGAAGGCGGCAGGAATCGTGAAGGCGCCGGCACCGATCAGACCGACGCAGATTGGCCATTTGCGGCTGCGGATCGGGGCCATGCCGCGCTTCATCAGGCCGTCGGCGATATAGCCGCTGCTGAGCATGCCAATGGTGCCGAAGATGTAGGGAATCACCACTACCCAACCGGTGCGGGCGATGCTTAGATGACGTTCATGTTCCAGATAGGCCGGCAGCCAGGTCAGGTACAACCAGACCATGTAGATCACGCCCATGAAGCCGAACAGCATGCCCCAGGTGGTGCGGTATTTGAACAGGCCTTTCCACTCATGCCAGGTCAGTTTGGCATTGGCGTTGGGATCATTGTCATTGCCGTCGGCCAGGTACAGGGTTTCCGATGGCGTCAGTTCGACTTCGTTGCGGTTGCGGTAGAAGAGATACCAGCCGACCGAAACGGCAATGCCCATGATACCCATGATGACAAACATCATGCGCCAGCCGAATGACAGCATCAGCACGGTCAGAATCGGTGGCGCCAGCGCAGGACCGATGGTGGAGGATGCGACGAAGATACCGGTCGGACCGCCACGTTCACGGACGGCGAACCATTCGCTGACGACCTTGGCACCGGCTGGAAATTGCGGTGCTTCACCAAGACCGAGGAACACCCGCGCCACCAGAAATTGATGCAGCGAGGTCACGAAACCGCCGGCCAATTGTGCAATCGACCAGACCAGCATGCCGGCACCCAGCATGAAGCGTGCGCCGAGCTTGTCGAGCAGTGCACCGATTGGTAATTGCGAGAAGGCATAAGCCAGCGAGAAGGCCGATAACAGCAGACCCATTTCCGAGGCCGACAGGCCCAGTTCCTGACTGACGGAGTGATTGGCAATGGACAGCGTGCTGCGGTCGAGATAGTTGACGATGCCGGCCAGCATCAGAAACGATAATGCCACCCACTGTATACGTTTGAGCTTGTTGCTCTTTTGGACTTCCATGATGTCTCCTGTTTGATAAGAGGCAATGCAGGCAGATCTGCATTCGCCGCTGGCGCCGTCTGTGCGGCGCTTTTTTGTGAAACTGCGGTTGAAAAGTGCTGGTTAATATTCCAGCGAAAACAGCTTGAAATAATGCAATTTTGACGCCTCAATAAGTAGCGCGTCCTCCCGATAAATCGAACACCGCACCGGTGCTGAAGCTGCAGGAGCCGGAGCAAAGCCAGACCACCATTTCGGCGACTTCCTCGACTTCGCCGAGGCGTGCCATCGGACTCTTGCTGATCATGGTGGCGACGTGCGCCGGATTCATTTGTTCCAACAAGCTGGTCTTGACGGCTGCGGGTGCCAGCGCGTTGACCAGGATGCCGGTATTGGCAAGTTCTTTGCCGAGCGACTTGGTCAGGGCTAGTACGCCAGCTTTCGAGGCGCTGTAGGCGGATGCATTGGGGGTGCCTTCCTTGCCTGCCAGTGACGCGATATTGACAATGCGACCGCGACCGGCAGCGCGCATGGCCGGCACCACTGCACGGCAGGTGTGAAACACGCCGAGCAGATTGACGTCAACGATGCGGCGCCATTCAACGATGTCGTATTCGTCGAGGGCGATAGTGGAACCGGCATAGCCGGCGTTGTTGATCAGGAAGTCGATACGGCCGTAGCTGGCCAGCAGCCGTTGAGCAGCAGCGGCGACCGACGCGGCGTCGGTGACATCGACGCTGTCTTGAAGGAACGGCGAAGTGGCGCTGGTCTGTAGATCCCAGCAGACCACGGTCGCGCCGCCTTGTGCCAGGCGCGCACCGATGGCAGCGCCGATGCCGCCATTGCCGCCGGTGACCACGGCGACACAGCCGCTGAAGTCATACTCGGCGTTGAGGTAAGCTGATTGCACAGACATGGGCGCTCCGCTCATCGGACGAACTGTTGCACGAAATCAGCGCCGAGACCGACCTTTTCGTAATGCGCCTTGCACATCTCCAGCTTGGTGAAAACGTCTTCATAGCCTTCAAAATTGCCGTAGGGATCGCAATAAAACATCACGCCGGTAATGTGGAAATAGGTAATCATTTCTTCCACGTCTTCCGGTACATAAAGGGTGTGGGTTTCGCCGGGCGGCTCGAAGACATAGCTGCCTTGTTCTGCGATCCAGTCATGTTCCAGATAGCGCCAGCGGCCCTTGAGCACCATGCCATGCACCGG
>Ga0066798_10000361_pt1 | contig 24601 bp, 20 predicted proteins | sample PersoiDNA2013203_FD_70961 | JGI IMG/M metagenome (GOLD analysis project Ga0066798, IMG submission 70961) | Permafrost soil microbial communities from the Arctic, to analyse light accelerated degradation of dissolved organic matter (DOM) -... | ecosystem: Environmental > Terrestrial > Soil >... | reverse complement strand
CCAGACGCAGCCGGTGTCGAGTCCGATCAGGTTGGGGCGCAGCGTCAATCCCAGTGATGCCCAGTGGCCGAACACGCAGGTGACATCGGCAGTCTGGCGGTCGGGCATGTCAAACCACGGCACATAACCCGGCGGCGCAGCGTCGAGTCCTTCCTTGATCTTGAAGTCGATGCCGCCGTCGGGCGTGCAAAAACGCATGCGCGTGAGCGTATTGATGATGCAGCGCAGGCGGTCGTAACCTTCCAGTTCATCCGACCAGACTGCCGGTTCGTTGCCATACATGTGGCGCAGGAAATCAATCCAGTCCGGACCACGCAACATCGTTTCGACTTCATGCGCCAGCGCCATGGTCTTGGCAGCATCCCATTGTGGAAACAGGCCCGCGTGGAACAGCAGGTGGCCTTGTTCGAACAGCGCCAGCGGACGGTGGCGCAGCCAGTCGATCAGTTCGTCGCGGTCGGGAGCGTTGAGGATGCCGCCGAGGGTGTCGGTGCGGTGTTGCGGGCGGATGCCCAGGGATACCGCCAGCAGGTGCAGGTCGTGGTTGCCCAGCACCGCCTTGGCGCGCGAACCCAGCTCGCGCAGGCGGCGCAGGGTTTGCAGCGATTGCGGACCGCGGTTGACGAGGTCGCCGACGAACAGAAATTGGGCATCAGGGGTAGCTTTTTCTATCAGGTCGAGCAGGTTTTGCAGTTGTTGGTTGCAGCCTTGGAGGTCGCCGATGGCGTAGGAAGACATTCTTTTTGAATCCGTGAAAGTGTGTCATGCAATGGCAATGTCGTTTATAAAATCGACGCTGCAACCATTGCCTGTTTGACTTGAGAAAAATACCATCATTGTTTTTTGCCGTCGATGTTACAACGATGTTCGCGTGCATGTTGGCTTGAAATATCGCAATGCTTTTTTACCGGAATTTTCTTTGCGAGGAACTACTCGTCAGTATGTTTTTGGGCGCAATCGCGTCAGAAATTTTAATTAAAGCTAGATCGTTAACCACATAGGACAATCCTTGTGTCTATTTTTATACAACTTGTCTGTCGTTTGACTTACTGATGCAGCCTTTTGATTCAGATCTTGGGGTAAAAGCGATGTTCTATTGGTAGAATGCTCTCATTGTAAAAATACCTATGCAAAATGAGATGTTTTTGGCTATTTTTTTCTATAAAAACATCTAAAAACATATCAATTTAATAATATATTTAACTTGTATCTTATTTCAATATGTTTTGAAAAAGATTAAGAAGGAGTGCGAAATGCAAGGCGAAAGATTTTCATGTCGACAGTAAGCTCACCGAAAAATAACGGCAGCGAAGGAATATTTACTATTGGTGAATTAGGAGAGGTGGTTTGTCGCCGATGGAAGCTGATAAGTGTTTGTATCCTGGTTTCTTTGGTGTGCGCTGTTGCACTCTATGCGATAGTTCCTTCCAAGTGGAAGGGTACCGTCACGTTCCAAATTGGAAGACTCCCGCAAAAAGCGGCAAATGAAAGTCCTTTGATAGAGTCGTCAGATCAATTGGTTTCAAGAGTTGAAAGCAAGGAGTTTCTTAATCAAGTGTTGGAAAGGGCCGGGATTCCAGCGTCAGAGTTAGAAAAACCAGCCGCTGTTTTGTTGGGGCAGTCGCTGAAAGCAATTGCCATTCGCAATGCTGATTTCGTCCAGGTATCATTTTCTGCTTACACAACTGATGGACTCAAGACATTCGGCTCTGCCATTGCCCAGGAAGTCTTGATCGCTCACGGTCGTGTATCGTCACCAATACGGCAACGACTGGCTGCGGATCTCAAAAGCATATCCAAGGATATCTCTCAGGCAGATCAAGATCGCCTCCGACTGAATGCCGAATTGAATGCGTTGAAGGCTGCGCCGGGCGACCGCCAGCTCGTGACCAATATTACTTTACTTGGCCTGCTGGAAAGTAATTCCACGCATCAAGATCGGCTGCGTAAAGTGCGCGCCGATCTTGACAGAGATATGGCTCCGAGCAATCTCAGCGATTCAACAGCCACTGCAGTGCAAATTGATCGTTTCCCTTATTTCCCAAAACTGGGTGTGTTTCTTGCACTGGGCGTTATTTTTGGTGCGATAGCGGGGCTGATCATTGCATTGATTGCGAGTCGTCGTCAAAAGTTGCCTGCATAGGCCTGATGTGCAACGAGCGTCATCAAGATCTTCTAGATTCATCATCACTATTTAGTACATTTTATGCATAAAAGAATTGTTTCCGTAGTGGGCCTCGGTTACGTCGGATTGCCCGTTGCAGTGGCTTTTGGCGCTATTTCTCGAACAATCGGTTTTGATATTAACGCGCAACGCTTGTCGGAGCTTCGTGCGGGTCATGACAGAACAAATGAGGTTGATCCAAAAGATTTGCAGGCAACCGATATTTTTTTTACTGATGACATCGCGCAACTCGCGCAGGCGGATTTTCATATTGTCGCAGTGCCTACGCCGGTTGATGAGGCCCACCAACCGGATTTGTCTCCGCTGGAGCGTGCGTCGGAGACCGTCGGGAAGGCCTTGAAAAAAGGAGATATTGTCGTCTACGAGTCGACAGTGTATCCGGGGGTGACAGAGGAAGTTTGCGTGCCAATTCTGGAACGGGTTTCAGGCCTCAAATGTGGTCCCGATTTTACCGTTGGCTACAGCCCTGAACGGATCAATCCTGGTGACAAAGAGCATATTTTTACAAAAATCACGAAGGTAGTTTCTGGTCAGGACGCGGCAACCCTTGATGTGGTAGCGGACGTATATAGTTCTGTGGTGACTGCAGGAGTCTACAGGGCAGCATCCATTAAAGTGGCGGAAGCTGCCAAGGTGATCGAAAACACGCAGCGCGATCTCAACATTGCATTGATGAACGAGTTCGCATTAATTTTTGATCGTATAGGAATTGATACCCTCGAGGTGCTCGAAGCGGCCGGCACGAAGTGGAATTTTCTGAATTTCAGACCTGGATTGGTGGGCGGGCATTGTATTGGAGTAGATCCTTACTACCTTACGTACAAAGCTGAAATTCTTGGCTATATTCCTCAGGTCATTTTGTCAGGGCGCCGTATTAACGACAACATGGCGGCCTATGTCGGCCAGCAAACCATCAAGCAGATGATTCATGCCGGGCACCCGGTAGCCGGCAGTACCGTGACGATACTGGGCCTTACATTCAAAGAAAATTGCCCGGACCTGCGTAATTCAAAAGTTATCGACGTCATAAAAGAGCTGCAAGAATTTGGCGTGAAAATTCAAGTCTGCGATCCTCATGCCGATCCCGAAGAGGCGCTTCACGAGTACGGACTGGTGCTGACGCCGATTGCTGAACTCCTGCCTGCTACGGCAATTATTTTTGCGGTTGGACACAAGGAATTTATGGGTTGGAGCATTTTCGATTTGCGCAAGTTGCTAAGCGAACGCCCTGTTGTCATCGATGTGAAAGGCGTATGCGATCCTGTGGCCGTTGTCGATGCAGGAATAAAATTTTGGCGTTTATGATTGATCAAGAAATGAACCGTTACGAACAAATTACCAACGAACTCAAGATCGCTCCCAAAAAATGGTTAATTACCGGTGTAGCAGGATTTATTGGCTCGAACTTGCTGGAGACTTTACTCAAACTTGATCAGCATGTGGTCGGCTTGGATAATTTTGCTACTGGATATCAACGTAATCTCGACGAAGTAAAGAGTCTTGTCACTGCTTCTCAGTGGGCACGTTTTCATATGATAGAGGGTGATATATGCAATCTCGACGATTGTCATAAAGCCGTCGCTGATGTGGATTATGTACTCCAGCAGGCCGCGTTGGGTAGCGTTCCGCGCTCCCTGGACGATCCTATTCGGACTCATCAAACCAACGCAGATGGATTCCTGAATATGTTGGTCGCGAGCAGGGACGCCAAGGTAAGCAGATTTGTATATGCTGCATCCAGTTCAACATACGGTGATCATCCAGGATTGCCAAAAGTTGAAGACCGTATTGGAAAGACTTTGTCTCCCTACGCGGTCACCAAGTATCTCAACGAGCTCTACGCTGATGTGTTTTCGCGTTGCTACCAACTTCCTACGATAGGGCTGCGTTATTTTAACGTGTTCGGCTCCAGGCAAGATCCGCAAGGAAGTTACGCAGCAGTGATCCCGAAATGGTTTGGCGGATTGTTGAACGGAGACGATATTTTCATCAACGGAGATGGTCAGACCAGTCGGGATTTTTGTTACGTAGCCAATGCAGTACAGGCCAATATTCTGGCTGCCACGACTGACGACGAGAGCGCGATAAATCAAGTCTATAACGTGGCCGTAGGACATCGGACCACGCTCAATCAACTCTATGACCTTATAAAGGCTTTGGTTGTAGAGCTTGGCGTTGAGTCGACTGCAGCACAACCTGTTTATCGCGATTTTCGGGGTGGCGACGTCAAGCATTCGCAAGCAGATATCGGTAAAGCCAACCAGAAACTGGGCTATATGCCTACGCATGACGTAAAGCAGGGGCTTGCGATTATTGCTGGATGGTACCAACACTTTTTCGCGTCCGCCAAATGACCATTCATCAATTTTGCAAATCGACATTATTCGAATGCGCATGGCAGAACCCTCGTAAAGTGAATCGTGGTCGATATTAAGTATAGAAATACGATCGCGGAAATAATCCTGTTGTCGATGATCTTGATGGCTGGGCTGGCCCTCTACTTGCTCTTCTTTGACAAGTCTACGGTTTTTGTGATTTATTCTGGCTCCCTTTTGCTTGTGATCACTCTCATATTGTCGACGTTGGGCAATATGCTTTTTGCTGCCAGATTATTTCTTTTGTTCATCGTGGGGGCCTATCCACTGGCAATAAAATTGCTCGGGGAGAATTTGTATTTTTCCGTGTTTGAATTCGGCACCCAGACGCTTGAGATAGCTACCACGATGTATGCGCTGAGTCTGGTTGCAGTGGTGGGAGCATATATTGGTTGGAAGGCGGGAAGCGGAGCAAGTACCGGTTCGAGCCGATCGACAGTAGTAGCGGCTCTGCCAGAATTTGACGATTACTATCGCTGGATTTTTTTTCTTGCAACTGTCTTCACGATCTTTGCGGGCTATCTAATTGTGAGTTCCTCTACGGGGACCATCCTTGATTCTGCCTATGGCAGCGGTACCGAAGGTGTTCCTGTCATCGGTAGTGCGAGCGCGATTGGCGGTATCAGCTTGTCTGTGATGTTTTATTGCGGGCTGGTAGCACGGAAAAAGACTTACAACTTCATTATTTTTCTGGCAGCAGTTTATCTCTTGATCTGGTGTCAGATTCTGCGTGGACTACGGCAAGATGTGGTGGGGGCGCTGTTTTCATGCCTGATTTTATATTTAATATTCGAGCAAAAAAATGTTGGCATTAAACTGAAATACATACTTTATGTTTTGCCGCTGTTCCTGTTGCTTGAGTTGTGGGGATTGGTAAGAAGCGGCCTAAGCATGTTTCTCGCTGGCCGTCTGAGTATTACAGAGATGTTCGACATGGGGCTCGGCAACGCGACGGTCATACCTGGTGTGGTGTACTCAGGCACGCTTGGGCCTATCGCGACAACCTTTGCCAATGTCATCGCCTTGTTCAACAGAAATTCCCTCGATTTCCTGTACGGCTCAAGCTACTTTGATTACTTGTTGAGAACGCCTCCTGAATTCTTGTATCCGGACAGGCCGTTGGATTATGCAACCATGTTCCCGCAGTATGGGCTATCCAGTGGAGGTGGTTTTTTTGAACTGGCTGAAGCTTATTTGAACTTTGGTTTGGTGGGGGCGTTTATTGTGCCTCTGTCAATCAGTTTTATAATTGCCTTTGTTTATTTCAGGGCGCAGAAAAACTTCGGTATTTTTTATATTTTCGTGTTGTCCTCGATACTTTGTGTTTGGGTACGAGGCTCTTGGTATCAGACATTCGCGTTTTATAAATCCTTTGTATCGGCAATATCTTTGTATTGCGTAATTCATTCGCTGGCAATTCTTCTGGCGCGAACGCGAGCCGTATCGACCGAACATCATCGTAGTTAGCTGATTCTTGCTACATGTTTCTTAAAAAACCTAAGGTTTGCCAGATTTCGTAACTAGAAGAAGATTTTATATGCGAAAACGAGTACTTGTCGTATTCGGATCGGCGGTAATGCAGAAGCTGTCGGTTTTAATAATGACTGTGGCAGCAGCCCGCATAATTGGCGCTGAGGAGCTCGGGAAATTTGCCATCGTCTACGCTACTTGCGTAAATTTGACGGGGTTTATCGGGGATGGGTTAGCGGCCACTGTAAACAGCCATGTGCCACTGTCGCAAAAAAGAACATCATCATCCCAATACGATATGGCTGGAATGCTGGTGTCCTTTTGTGTTCTCCTGGCTATTTCGTTGTGTCTTCTCATGCTCATAGCCGCGCCTATGCTAAGCAGAATAATAAGTGGCAATGCTGACCTGGCCCCTTATGTCCGTATCTCAAGCTTAATCACGTTATTTCTGTTGCCAAACACAGTCGCCAATGCACTACTTAACTCGTTTGAAAAAGCTTTGCCTGCTGCGGTCGCCGCAGCGGGAGGAACTCTGAGTGCAGTCGGTCTGGGGCTGTTGGGAGCCCTGTATCACGGTGCGTTTGGAATGTGCCTGGGCTTTGCGGCTGGAACAATGTTGTCGACGTTGGGCTACTGCATTTTGCTGAAAAAATATTTTTCCCGAATATTCGTTCATATTCGCTATCTGAAAATGTTTTTCAAGTCGGGCATCTTTCAGTCGTTTACCTTTCCGACGATGGCGACGATGGCATTGGGAGGGCCGGTGCATTGGCTATGTATGAGCATGCTGGGATCATCCGTTGCAGGAATGCGGCAAATTGCCATTTTCAGTGCTTTTTTTCAATGGTATTCGATCCTGACGTTTATCCCTGCGTCGTTGACGAATTTCACTATTCCATGGCTTGCAAAAGTGAAATTGGATAGAGAAAATCTTTTTCGTGCTTATGCGTTGAAAGTGCTGCTCGCGAATATTGTTCTTGGGGCAGGATTGTTGGGGTCAGTGTTTATGTTGAAAGACCATATTTTGGCTCTGTATGGCAAAGATTTTGTTGGCGAAGGGAGCGTTCTGCTTTTGCTTGCTGTATGTGGATTTTTCGCGTCCCTGATTACAACGATGAACCAAATTTCATGGGCATCCGGGAAAACGTGGGGCAATCTCCTAACTGCTTTCGCATATGGAATTGCGTATGTTGCAGGGACATTTGTTTTTGTAAAAATTTTGAATCATGGCGTAATCGGTCTAATAATTTCTATCTTGATTGCGAGTTTGATTCAGGGGTGCATACAAGCTAAATTTGCTTTTTTTTCCAATTCAAAATAAAGGAGACACATGAGCGACTATACATTTTCTCGCATAAATGCAGGCAACTTTTCCGATCTTGTGCAGTTGATGGATACCGTAAATGAAACTCCGGCAGACGTGGTACGTCTCCGGCAGAAGTACGACACCGCAAAGTTTGGCGCACAAGATCTGGGCTATTTGGCCTATAAAAACGGCGATTCGGTTGCTGCCGCTTACTACGGTGTTTTTCCGCTCAGACTGTCGTTAAATGGAGAAGTCATCTTAGCGGCACAATCCGGAGATACGATGACGCATCCGTTGCATCGGGGGAAGGGGCTCTTCATAGAATTGGCGAAAAAAACCTATGCCTTGGCAAAAGCTGAGGGAGTTAAATTTGTATTTGGTTTTCCAAATAGCAATTCTTATCCTGGCTTTGTGAAGAAGCTTGGTTGGAAGCATCCTTACAACATGATTTCGCTGAATATTTTCTCAGCTACCTTGCCCCTAAATTTATTGGCAAAAAAAATTCCATTTGTCGCGCGCTTGCAAGAAAAATGGCTGAATACATTGTTGCAATTATTTTTCAAAAAAAACGAACTATATCCGGGGCCTTACTCATCAGTGACAAGTAGTGGCGCTGCCGGTGTCTTGAGGAATCATGCGTTTTTGGACTATAAAAAGAATTGCGGACAATCTTTTCAATCTGGACAAGCATTTTTTTTCGTCAAGTATGACGGAGACATTAACATCGGTGACGTAGTAGATCTCGGAAATGGCACTGATGCAAGGAGGATGATACGAAAGTTGCGATGGGTCGCTGCTTTTTCTGGCATAGCACGAACAAAAACTTTTTGTTCGCCTGAATCAAAACTAGCGTCTATTTTGGCAGATTGTAGCCTGCGTCGGGATAGTTTGGCGTACGGATATGTACCGTTTGACGAGATTCCCGGCCTGGACAAAATTCAGTTTACATATATTGATTATGATACCTTTTAGAAGTTTTTTTCGTGGTGCATTTCTGAGCACCGCAGGAAGCTTTCGTGCGATAAATCCGGCAATTCATGTGCTGAACGGGCACATCATCGGGGCCGACATTCGTCAGGGAAAAGACCGCTTTCGAGATCTTCTGACTAAATTAAGTCGTGTGGCGCAATTCATTCGCATTGAAGACGCTTGTGAAATGATTTCCCGTCAGCAGCAGGTATCTGCCCCTTTGATTGCGTTCACGTTCGATGATGGTTTTGAGGACTGCTACAATGACATCGCACCGGTGCTGGAGGAGTTTGGCACCAACGCTCTCTTCTTTATCAATCCAAACTTCGCGACTGGTGACGAGATTTATGTGGATGCTTTTTTAAGTAAAAACGTACCCGACATCCCACGCAGGGCGCCTATGAATGTCGCCATGATCCGGAACCTGGCAGAGCGAGGCTTCATCATTGGTGCTCACACCATGGATCACGAAAAATTGACGTCTGATGTGCCGTCTTTTTTACATCATCAAATCAATGATTGTAAGGGGGCGGTAGAAGAAATTTCCGGTAAGCCCTGTGATTATTTCGCATGGACATACGGAGGATATGCGGATATATCCGAGGCCGCAATTCAGCTGGCGGTGAATCAATACAAATATACTTTTAGTTCGGATCGCTATTCTCAATATACGTGTTTTAACGGGAAAATAATTAACCGTAGACATTTTGAGTGTGATTGGCCTTTTTCCCATCTAAGGTATTTCTTATCCTCGAGTCGCCACTATTGACCAATACGATCATTTCTCAATAGTGTTTCGTACATCGAATTCAAATTAATTTTTCTGGGACGTATATGTGCGGTTTAGTTGGGGTAGTGTCTTGGCCAGGGCTGCAAAGCGACAGAAGTAACGATGTCAATGCCGCCCTGGACGCCATTGAGGCACGGGGGCCTGATGGGCGGGGCGTCTGGCAGGACGCACAATGCCATCTGGGGCATCTACGGCTGTCGATTATTGATTTGAGCGATAAAGCATCGCAGCCAATGCTCTCCACCGATGAAGAGCGCTATGTCATTGTATTCAACGGCGAGATATACAACTACGAATCCATCCGGCGTGAAATCGGTGACAAGTACGCCTGGCGCACCAAGTCGGATACCGAGGTCATTCTTGCATCTTATATTCTTTGGGGCGCTGATTGCCTGAAGAAATTCACAGGGATGTTCGCTTTCGCGATCTGGGATCGTGTCGAGAAATGTTTATTCCTCGCACGCGACCGCGTTGGTGTGAAGCCGCTGTATTTTCATGCAGGAGACGGGGTTTTTGCGTTTGCATCGCGTCCTCGCGCGCTCTACAAGGTCCTTCCCGATTTGCCGCGAGAGTTCGATAGACAGGCCCTGCGGTTTTACCTGGAAGCCGGATACATCCCCGCGCCTTTTTCGTGCCATAGCGCCGTCAGGAAATTGGAGCCGGGTCACTATCTGCGTATCAGCGCATCTGCCTCGGAGAAGGTCTGCTATTGGTCTTTGGATGAGGTGGATACCGATACGTCTTTGAGTGACCGAAGTGAAGAGCAGTTGCTCGATGAACTTGATGGGCTGATCGATAAATCGGTCCAGTTGCGCATGGTCAGTAACGTGCCCGTTGGCGCCTTCCTGTCAGGAGGGATCGATAGCTCGTTGGTGGTCGCGTATATGAAAAAACATGCGACTGCACCTATCAAAACATTCACCATCGGATTTGACGATCAGGCGTTTGACGAGAGCAAACACGCACAAGCGGTCGCAGATCATTTGCAGACAGAGCATGTTTGCGAACGATTGTCGCCTCAAGACCTGTTGGCACTGATGCCCAAATATCTTGAGGAGTATGACGAGCCTTTTTTTGATTACTCGGCATTTCCGGTAATGGCGGTTTCCCGGTTGGCGAGACAGCATGTGACCGTAAGTTTGTCCGGTGATGGCGGGGATGAGGCCTTTGGTGGATATCACTATTACCGAATCGCACAAAAGCTGAGCCTCTTGCAGCGCTGGCCGAAATTTGTTCGACGCGGTCTTTCGCAATTCCTGTGTGGATTGCCATCGCATAAATTCCGTTTGCTCGGTGGCGCTCTCCAGGTCTCGGGTGAGGCAGAAACCTTTGCCTTCATGCGTAGCGTCATTAAAGACTTCAAGCAGGTAATGACAGTACAGATGTCTTCCGAGACGCGTTCACTGTCCGATTTGTTTGCGCAGCGCGCGGCCTCGTTTCCCGACAACCTGGAGCCCGGCGAAGCAGCGATGCGTTTGGACCTGGCGTTTACGCTCGTAGACGATTATTTGCAGAAAGTGGATGTCGGCAGCATGGCGTTTTCACTGGAGGCAAGGGAGCCCTTGCTCGATCAGTCCATTCTGGAATGGGCCGCCAGGCTGCCTTTGAAGTGGAAGGTGCGGGGGCGCATCAACAAGTATCTGCTGCGTAAATTGGCGTATCGCTATATTCCTCAAGAAATATTGGATCGTCCCAAAATGGGCTTCAGTGTTCCGATGGCAAAGTGGCTTCGTTCCGATCTGAAACCCTGGGCTGAAGCGCTGTTGGCTGATCGTGCCTCGATGCAAAAGATCGGCCTGGAGCACGCAGAGGTCATGCGGGTGTGGACAGATCATCAGAATGGCCACAGAGATGCACAAAGCTGTCTTTGGTCCATATTGATTTTGCTGCAATTTACTCAGAGTTTTGATGCGAAACAATGAAAATCGTTATTAATGCCCTATCTGCGAGAATCGGCGGCGGACAAACATATTTGAATCAGTTGTTGCGGCGCCTGCCTGATATTGATGATTTGGAAATATTGATTTACGCGGCGAAGTCTCTGGATATACCCGATCATCCGGCGATTACTCGCCTCGAATCCGGGCTATCCAGTGAGAATCCGATATTGCGGACGTTGTGGGAAAAATACGTACTTCCGCGCAAGTTGCGTGAATTGAATCCCGACATTTTTTTCTGTCCTGGCGGTGTGATGGCAACGCGTGCCCCCAGGCAGTGTCGTACGGTGACCATGTTCAGAAATATGGTGCCTTTTGACAAAATGGTTAAAAAGCAAATGCCTTTTGGTTTGCAGCGGATCAGGGTGGGGCTGCTGGAAAAGGTCATGCTGAAAAGTATGGCCGACGCCGATTTGGTCATATTTATTTCCGAATATGCCCGGAGCGTCATTGAAGCGCGTATTCATGTAAAAAAAGCAATAACCATCCCTCATGGAATAGCTTCCCATTTTCGCTCCTATGATCCAGGCAAGCCGGTGCTGGATGTCGTGCCAGACAAGCCCTATGTGTTATACGTTTCACGATTTGAATCGTATAAGCATCACTATGAGGTGGTTTCTGCGTATATGTCCTTGCCATCCGCTTTGCAGGACAAATACGATTTGGTTCTGGTTGGAGAAAATGACAACCCATTTGGGGAGAAAGTCCGCGATTTGATAAGTAGTCGAGGTTTTGCCGGTAAAATTCACATGGTAGGTGGCGTAAAATACGCAACTTTGCCAAATGTATATCGCCAAGCAGAACTGATTGTCTTTGCGTCGTCATGCGAGAACTGTCCCAATATTTTGTTGGAGGCGTTGTCAGCCGGAAGACCCATCATTTGCTCATTCATCATGCCAATGCCGGAATTTGGCGGAGATGCTGTGGCGTATTTTGATCCGGCGAATGTCGACAGCATCCGGGATCAAATGTCTTCGTTGCTATCGGAGCCGGCCTTGGCAGGTGAATATGCTGAGCGTGCGGAGCAGCAGGGGAAAAAATACGATTGGGATGTCACGGCACGACAGACCTGGTCCAATATCTTGTCGCTATGACACCAGCGTTTTCCCCTTACTCTTGAAGAGAGTGTATATGGCAACGGTCTTTGATGATTACTCACAAATACTGGCGCATAATTTTTAGTATCTTAAATATGCTCCATTTGCACATATGCGAATGTGATCATAAATTTTTTAATATGAGCAGACTCTAATGTTTGAAAACAAAATATTATTAATTACGGGTGGTACTGGCTCGTTCGGGAATGCTGTATTAAAGCGATTTTTAAGCACGGACATCGGAGAAATTCGCATATTCAGTCGTGATGAAAAGAAGCAGGACGACATGCGGAAAAAATACAATAACCCCAAGCTGAAATTCTATATCGGTGACGTTCGCGATTACCAAAGCGTGCTGAACGCGACGCGCGGTGTTGATTACATTTTTCACGCAGCCGCGCTCAAGCAGGTGCCTTCTTGCGAATTTCACCCGATGGAAGCGGTGAAGACGAATATTCTCGGTACTGATAATTTGCTTGAGGCAGCGATCCAGAATGCCGTACGTCGAGTTGTGTGCCTCAGTACGGACAAGGCTGCCTATCCAATTAACGCCATGGGTATTTCCAAGGCGATGATGGAAAAAGTCATGGTCGCGAAGTCGCGCAATGTGGACGACGAAAAAACTGTCATTTGCGGTACTCGCTACGGCAATGTGATGGCGTCTCGCGGATCTGTAATTCCTCTGTTTGTGGATCAAGTCAGGGCGGGACAACCGATCACCATTACCGACCCGGCAATGACGCGTTTCATGATGACGCTTGAGGATGCCGTGGATCTGGTGTTGTATGCATTTGAACACGGTCGCAACGGCGACATTTTTGTTCAGAAGGCTCCCGCCGCGACGGTAGAAGTGTTGGTGCAAGCTCTGTTGTCGATCCTGAAAAAGCCGGACCATCAGGTGAATGTCATTGGCACACGTCATGGTGAGAAACTCTACGAAACCTTGTTAAGCCGTGAAGAAATGGCGGCGGCCGAAGATCGGGGAGGCTATTTCCGTGTGCCGCCGGATCTGCGCGATCTTAACTACGGCAAATATGTCGAGGAGGGGGAGCAAAAAATCTCCCACTGCGAAGATTACAATTCGCACAATACGGAACGCCTGGACGTCTCTGGCATGCAGAAGCTGCTTGTAAAACTGGATTTCATCCGCGCTATCGAGCGCGGAGAGAATGCTGTTGCGGAAGGCTGATGAAATGAAAGTGCTCGTTACCGGGGCCAATGGCTTCATCGGCAAAAATCTGATAGTGCACCTGCGGCAACGCAAGGAGGTTGAGGTTCTCACGTTCGCGAAGGGCGACTCTGTCCAGATGCTCACAGAGAAAGTGGCTGTTGCGGATTTCATCTTCCATCTGGCAGGAGTCAATCGGCCGAAAATGGAAGTTGAATTCGCCGAAGGCAATACCGACCTGACCCGGGTTTTGTGCGAAGCCGTCCGGGCCTCAGGCCGTCCGGTGCCGGTCGTTTATACCTCATCTATCCAGGCAGAGCGGGACAACGCTTACGGCGTCAGCAAGCGCATGGCAGAGGATGTTCTGCATGGGTTGATGTCTGTGACGGGCTCCCCGGTCTACATTTACCGTTTGCCAAACGTATTTGGTAAGTGGTGCCGGCCGAACTACAATTCGGCAGTAGCGACGTTTTGTCACAACATTGCCCACGATGTGCCGATTCAGATCAATGATCCGGCTGCAGAGATTCAATTGGTGTACGTGGATGACGTCGTTGCTGATTTTCTCTATGTTATGGATGAGCGTCCGCCGAGTATAGGTTATCAGGAAGTACGGCGGGTCTATAACATCACCGTTGGCGATTTGGTGCAGCGTCTGAACACATTCAAAGGTAGCAGAATATCGGGGATCACCGAATCGGTTGGTACCGGTTTGACGCGCGCATTGTATTCGACCTTTATTACGTACTTTACGCCGGAACAGTTTGCTTATCCCTTGAAAAAGCATGAGGATCCGCGCGGCGTCTTCGTCGAAATGTTGAAAACACACGATTCGGGTCAATTCTCGTACTTTACCGCACACCCCGGTGTTACTCGAGGTGGCCACTACCACCATACAAAGACTGAGAAATTTCTGGTTATCAAGGGTAAAGCGCGTTTCGGCTTTCGACATATCGGTACCGGTGTGACCCATGAATATTGCACCAATGCAGACACTCCTGAAGTTGTGGAGACTATTCCTGGCTGGTCACACAACATCACCAACATCGGTGAAGAAGAAATGATAGTGATGTTATGGGCAAATGAAATTTTTGACCCTCAGCACCCAGATACGATTACGTACAAGGTTTAACGATGAAGAAATTGAAAGTCATGACGGTGGTCGGGACGCGACCAGAAATTATCCGTTTATCCCGTGTTATGTTCAAGTTGGACGAGCATTGCGAACATGTGCTTGTACATACGGGACAAAACTATGACTACGAGCTGAATCAAGTTTTTTTCGATGATCTTGGCATTCGCAAGCCCGACTGTTTTATGAATGCAGCAGGTGAAACCGCTGCGGAGACAATCGGTAAGATCATTGCCTCTGCTGATAAGGTCATTGAAGAATATGCGCCTGAGGCCGTACTGATTTTGGGGGACACGAATAGCGCCCTGAGCGCCATTTCCGCCAAGCGCCGCAAAGTGCCGATTTTCCATATGGAAGCAGGTAATCGCTGTTTCGATTTTCGCGTTCCAGAAGAAATCAATCGGCGCATCGTCGACCATACTGCGGATATCAACCTGCCCTATAGCACTATTGCTCGGGAATATCTGTTGCGCGAGGGGATTGCTCCCGATCGTATCATCAAGACAGGTAGCCCGATGTACGAGGTTCTGAGCCACTATCGCAAGGGAATCGAATCGTCGGATGTGTTGGAACGTCTGGGGCTGGACGAAGGTAAATTCTTTGTTGTGAGCTCGCATCGTGAAGAAAATATCGATACCGCAAGAAATCTCTCGAAGCTTGCGGGCGTTCTGAATTGGATTGCTGAAGCGTACGACGAACCGGTTATTGTTTCTACGCATCCCCGAACGAAAAAAAGAATTGACGCCGCAGATCTCACTTTTCATCCGAACGTTCGTCTGCTCAAGCCGCTGGGCTTCAACGATTACGTGAAACTGCAGACTTGTGCTAGAGCGGTATTGTCCGATAGCGGCACAATTACAGAGGAGTCGTCGATCCTTAATTTCCCTGCTATCAATATCCGCGAAGCACATGAGCGGCCGGAAGGTTTCGAAGAAGCCGCTGTAATGATGACGGGACTTGAAGTCGAGAGGGTTCAGCAGGCCCTGTCCATCATCGCTTCGCAGCCCCGCGGCGAAACGCGGGCTCTGCGCATCGTTGAGGACTATGCAGTTCCTAACGTGTCTGACAAGGTATTGCGCATTATCTTGAGTTATACCGATTACGTGAACCGGGTCGTATGGAAGCGAGATTGGTAATGCTCATGCGCAGCTGGTGGAGTTGAGAGCGTGAGAATATTAATCGTCACTCAGCATTTTTGGCCGGAAAACTTTCGGATCAATGATTTGGCCGAGAGTTTTTCGGAAAAAGGGCATCAAGTTACGGTGCTGACAGGCTTGCCAAATTATCCAGAGGGAAGCTTGTACCCGGATTTTGCGAAAAATCCAGCTGGTTTTGAGCGTTATAAGGATGTGGAAATTTGTCGCGTTCCGCATGTCTTGCGGGGGAGGAGCAGAATACGCCTAGTAGCGAATTATATTTCCTACTTTCTGAGCGCAAGTGTGATCGGCGCCTGGAAGTTGCGTGGACGCAAATATGACGCGATCTTTGTTTTCGCAGTTTCCCCAATTACCGTAGCCATACCGGCGATCGTCTTGGGGAAATTAAAACGTACTACCGTGTTCCTGTGGGTGCAGGATCTTTGGCCTGAAACGCTGTCCGCCATCGGTGTGATACGGTCTCCTCGGGTGCTGGGTATCGTTGGGCGATTAGTCAGCTGGATCTACGATAACTCTGACCATATTCTTATTCAGTCTCGCGCCTTCGCGGCCTCTGTTAAAAAATATTGTCGAGGTGCAGAGAAACCCGGGAAGATCATTTATTTTCCCAATTGGGCTGAAGATGTTTTCAGCAAAGGTTATGCAAGTAACCAACATGTTATAACGCGCAGGGATGATTTGTTTACGGTCATGTTTGCGGGCAATATTGGCGAAGCACAGGATTTTCCTGCTGTGCTGGATGCGGCGGAAATGCTTCGTGACAATCAGCGGATACGCTGGGTAATTGTTGGCGATGGCCGTGCCAGAGACTGGGTGGCATCGGAGGTGGCGCGTCGCGGCCTGGAGTCATGCTTTCAATTGGTTGGGCGTTTTCCAGTGGAAGCGATGCCGGCATTCTTTCAATGCGCAGATGCGATGCTGGTTGCGCTAAAAGACGACGAAGTATTTGCCCGGACTGTTCCTGGCAAGGTTCAATCCTATCTGGCCGCAGGCAAGCCCATGGTCGGGATGATCAACGGCGAAGCGCGCAATGTTATCAACGAGTCTCGGGGCGGAAGATCCTGCGAGGCCGGGGCATCGTTTGAGTTGGCAGAGATTGTCAAGGCAATGGCTGAATTGCCGAGGGAAGAACTTGAAACAATGGGGGCCCGGGGGCGGCAATTCTATGCAAATAACTTTGCAAGGGACAAACTGTTTGCGGAGTTGGAAAGTTATTTTTCTCATGCGCAGCGCGGTAACTCCTGATTTATTGATGTATTCAGGCTGTTCAAATAAAAATTGAAATTACAAGCTGCGTTCTTATTTTCTCATCCGTTTAGTTTAGATACCTAAAAGCTGATCGGTGTCGGACTAGGTTCACTGAAATCGGTTGTCATATGAAAAGATGTTTTGATGTGGTTCTGGCGCTCATTGCGCTGATTTTTCTATCCATCCCTACTGTGCTGGTGGCGCTGCTGGTCAGGGTTACGTCTGTCGGTCCGGTGCTCTACTGGTCTGATAGAGTCGGCAAGCAAAACAAAATTTTTAAGATGCCGAAATTCCGGACGATGTTAGTCGATACCCCAGCAGTGGCGACACATTTATTGTCTGATCCCAAGAAGTTTTTGACGCCGGTGGGTTCTTTTTTACGAAAATCCAGTCTTGATGAGTTGCCTCAATTGTGGAGCATCATTGTGGGCGACATGAGTTTCGTAGGTCCCCGGCCTGCACTTTTCAATCAAACTGATTTGATTGAATTGCGTACGCAACACGGAGTGGATGCTTTGACGCCGGGACTGACGGGATGGGCTCAAATCAATGGACGAGATGAGCTGCCTATACCGGAAAAAGTAAAGCTGGATGTTGAGTATCTGAAAAAAAGAACGTTTTTGTGGGATCTTCAGATTGTGTTTTTGACATTCCTGAAAGTGCTCCGCAGAGACGGCGTTACGCATTGAACAGTATGTTTTGTATTTTCATTTTGAATGTGAACGCCGTTTTTTAACGTCCTGCAATCCACTCACCATTGGTCCGATGTCAATAGCCTATTTGCGATCCAGAGTAATTCAATGAAACCCTTTGCCTATTTCTCGCGCTTACAAAAGCAAATAGTCGCTGCAATAGTGGACTTGATTTTTTTGCCGCTCACATTTGCCATGGCGGTCTCCCTGCGTTATGACGGTTTGAGCAGTCTATTGTGGGGGCAATATGCGTTGCTGATTATCGCGGCGCCCTTGGTGTCTATTCCGATTTTTATTCGTCTGGGTTTATATCGCGCAGTTATCCGTTTTATCGACCATAAAATTGTATATGTCGTGATACTTGGTGTTTCCTTGTCGATCGTCGCACTCGCTGCACTCGCTGCGTTTACGTTGACGGGAGGTTTTTCGCGCGCGGTATATGCCATTTATTGGATCAGCGCAATCTTATACGTGGCTGCCAGCCGATTTGTTGCAAGAGGTTTGATGTTGCGTATGTCGGGGGTGTCTGGCGCAACTTCAGCTATTCGCGTAGCTATCTACGGCGCGGGACAGGCAGGATCGGAATTAGCAAGCGCTCTGCGTACCAGTCAGGAATATACGCCGGTGGCCTTTATTGACGATAACAAGGATCTTCATCGCGCCACGATTGCAGGCGTCAAAGTGTTTGGCGCCGACGACTTGGCTCACGTCATTGAGCGCTACGATGTCAAGGAAATATTGCTGGCGATGCCGTCGCAAAGTAAGGCGCAACAAAAACTGATTCTTGACCGGCTTGAGCCGATGAAGGTGAAGATCAAGGTGACGCCACCCATTAAAAGTCTCATCAACGGGGAGTTGCGAGTTCAGGATTTCAGAGACATCGAAATCGAAGATTTGTTAGGACGCGATCAAGTGGATCCAGATCCTAAATTGATTTCCACGTGTATCGCAAACAAGTCTGTGTTAGTCACCGGCGCCGGTGGATCGATCGGCTCAGAATTATGTCGGCAAATTGTGCGGTTGCGTCCTGCAAAACTGATTCTATTAGAGATGTCTGAGTACGGCCTGTATACCGTTGAACAAGAGCTGAGCGCGCTGCAGCAAAGTCTGGGACTGGACATCGAATTGGTGCCTTTTTTAGGGTCTGTCCTGGACACGGAGAAGTGCATTCGAATCATGAGTGCCTACGCCGTCGACACGGTCTATCATGCGGCGGCATACAAGCATGTGCCTCTGGTCGAACATAATCCTATTGAGGGCATTCGCAACAATGTATTTGGCACCTTGAGTGTTGCCCGGGCTGCGACTGTTTCGAAGGTAAAGACCTTTGTATTGATATCAACGGATAAAGCCGTGCGTCCCACCAACGTTATGGGATCGACCAAGCGTTTGGCTGAGTTGATATTGCAGGGGTTCGCCCGACTGGAGACTCAGAGGAACGGCGTAAGATTTTGCATGGTGCGTTTTGGGAACGTGCTTGGATCATCGGGTTCCGTGGTTCCGCTGTTCCGCAAGCAAATCATGGCCGGTGGGCCGATTACGCTGACACATCCGGAAATCACGCGCTATTTCATGACTATCCCTGAAGCGGCGCAATTAGTCTTGCAAGCGGGAGCAATGGGGGCCGGCGGAGACGTGTTCGTGCTTGACATGGGCGCTCCGGTGAAGATCATAGATCTGGCCAAACGCATGGTGCATTTGAGCGGTCTTGAGGTGTTGTCTGAGTCGACACCGAACGGGACTATTGAAATCAATCACGTCGGATTGCGGCCGGGGGAAAAGCTTTACGAAGAATTGCTGATTGGTGAGAATGTCGAGGGCACGGAGCATCCTCTCATACTGCGCGCGCAGGAAGCGGAAATTCCTTGGCCTGTTTTAGAAGAGCTGTTGGCGAAACTGGACGAGGCGTGTCGGGAATTTAATCACAAAGCTGTGCGCGATTTGTTGCTCCAGATCGTCGACGAGTATGCGCCTCAATGCGATATTGAGGATTTTCTTTGGAGAGCTGGGACGACAGAAGTCGTATCTTCTCGTGGCGCAGTTCACAAACTCCATGGAGGGAGCGCGTAAACAAAGCGGGAAGCTATTGAGTTGTGTCTTTCAAATTCAGTTCTCGTCTGTATTGTTTCCGGCGTCGTGCATTTCTCTTTAAGTTATGCCTGAAGCTTGACGTCGTATCGATCAAAAGCATTCTCTGTGCGTGCATACCATCAACGGTGTGTTTAGCTGCCCGAAGTTCCTTGGTGCCACTTTGCTCACCAGATGAACAGAGGGCGCTTGCAATGACTCTTCGTTTTTACGCGTGGTAGATTTTCTGCGATGGTAAAGCGACCCTTCATAAGTTGGGAAATTAAATGCTTTTTCTGAAAAATAATAAACTCTTCTCGGGCCTATATTTATTCTTGGTGTTGCTCACACTGTTGGCAATATACAAGCTCGGCTTTAAAGAAGCTGCGAGTCAGATTGCTGCTCAGCCTGAACGCCTGAGGGATATTACTTTCCGCATCTGGGACAGTTATTCGCTGTCTCGGCATGGCTTTCTTGTCTTTTATTCGCTAGAAGATTTTGACAAAAAAATTGCATATTCGAGTCATTCGACAGCGTATCTGTTTTATATGTATGTGTTGTATAAAATAGAAATGCACTTTCCCACTTTGCAAATGCGCGTGGTGGGAGCGTTGCTGGACATGATCTCGCTTGCTGGCGTGGTTTTTTTCATTATTTCGAGAGTCGCCGAGAAGCGTATCGCTCTCATGCAAGGTGCATTGATTCTGCTGGCCGTCGTTTTCATGGTATCGATGCCCGGTTTTTGGATATCTGCCGCTCGCTTCAATGTGGACAATCCTTGTCCGCTGATCGTTGCAATGATTGCGTTGATTTCTTTTTTTGTTTGGCAAGATAACGCGCGCGGCAAAAGAGTTTGGATTTCAGTTTTACTATTCGCCATATTTTCTCCAAGTTCATGTGTGCTTCTTGGCGGGGCGTTGTTTCTGTGTGCGTTCCATCGGGATAGTGTGCAAAAGGCGTACATCAAGCTCGGAGCAGTAGCTGTGTTTCTTGGGGTGGCTTTTTACCTGCAGGCACCTGTGGTGGCGAAGATGCTCGGCTTTGCCTCTTCCAATAGCGGCTGGTTATTTAGAGCAGGACTTGATGGCGGGACCATCTACTTTTCCAACGCCATCATGTCTGTTCTGTCGCCGCAGCTTCCGAGGCCGCTGCATATAATTGCTGTCCCCGTTTTGTTGCTTATTGGGCAGTATGTTTATCTGTATTTGCTTGCGCGAGCAGAGAAGACCACTGATGTAGAGCGTGATCTGCTTAAGGGTTTTCCTAATTCGGGTATCTTTTACCTTTTGATTTTCTCTCAGTACATCTTCAGCTGGTTGCTGTGGCCACAGGCAATTGCCATTCATCCTTATCTTTTTGACTACTATTTTCTTGCACCATTTTCGATATTAATCATTCTTCTTTTCTTGAAATTTCCATCGTATTTTGTCCTCTTCCGAGGTTGGGTGCTGGTCTTGCTATTTTGCATATCATTCAATTTTCAACAAGTGGCGCAAGCGAAGTGTAGCGGTTGCTATTATCCAGCCTGGAGTGCAAACAAATGAGGCAAGGTTGGGGATGGCAGTTTTTTTGTAAGCGTTGATGGCACATCGGCGCAAATAATTTCGAAGGAATGTAATGAAGGCGATTATTCTTGCTGGCGGGAGCGGGTCTCGTTTGTATCCGCTTACCAAAATATCCAGTAAGCAACTCCAGGCTGTGTTTGACAAGCCCATGATTTACTATCCTTTGACGGTGTTGATCGCCTCAGGGATCAGAGAATTTTGTTTGATTTCCACTCCTCACGATCTGCCGCGTTACGTCCAGTTGCTGGGTGATGGTTCACGTTGGGGAATCAGTATTGAGTATCGCGAGCAGCCTCGCCCCGAAGGGATCGCGCAGGCCTTTATCATCGCGGACGATTTCGTCGGGGATGACAGTGTTATCTTGATGCTGGGGGATAATATTTTCTCGGGAGGCGACGATTTCCCGCGTGCTATGGCGACATTTACCGGCGGCGCCACAATCTTTGCGTATCACGTCAAAGATCCGGAGCGTTACGGTGTAGTTGAGTTTGATCGGAACGGTCATGCGCTATCGATCGAGGAAAAGCCGACATCCCCCAAAAGTGATTATGCCGTGCCTGGAATTTATATTTACGACAACCAGGTTTTGAAAATTGCCCGCGGACTGACTGTGTCTCCTCGCGGTGAGTTGGAAATTACGGACATTAACCTTGAATATATGCGGCAAGGGAAGTTGCGTGTGCATCGACTCAGTAGAGGGTTTGCCTGGCTGGATGCAGGCACCAGTACCGCGTTGCAGGAGGCGTCCGCCTATATCGAGGCGATTGAGCGTCGTCAGGGAGTGAAGATCGGCTGCCCGGAAGAGGCTGCGTTCGTGCGCGGTTTTCTCGCGCTTGACGAGTTTGATGCATTGATAGGCGAAATGCCTAATTGTGAATACCGGGATTATTTGCTTGGCGTGGCATCAGAAGCTCGCCGGCTGGAGGTTTGACGTGACGGATCAAAGAATTCAGTTCAATCGCCCTTACATGACGGGTAAAGAACTTTACTATATTGCAGAAGCCAAGTTTGGAAACATGCTGGCAGGCGACGGACCATTCACAAAGCGCTGCCATAGCTGGCTGGAGCAACATGTGGGTTGTGACAAGGCGCTGCTGACGCATTCCTGTACTGCGGCATTAGAAATGGCCGCTTTGTTGCTGGACATTCAGCCGGGCGACGAGATCATCATGCCGTCGTATACCTTCGTCTCGACGGCGAATGCCTTCGTATTACGTGGAGGCGTGCCGGTATTCGTTGATATCCGCGAAGACACTCTCAATCTGGATGAGCGTCTGATAGAGGCCGCCATCACACCGCGTACCAAGGCGATCGTACCAGTGCATTATGCCGGCCTTGCCTGTGAAATGGATACGATCATGGCTATCGCCGAACGTCACAAGTTGAAAGTAGTGGAAGACGCCGCACAAGGTGTGATGTCCAGCTACAAAGGGCGACCGCTTGGAGGCATAGGCGACATCGGCGCTTATAGCTTTCATGAAACGAAGAACGTGATTTCCGGCGAGGGCGGTGCGCTGCTGGTGAATAACCCTGAGTTCGCAATGCGAGCGGAGGTCATTCGGGAGAAAGGCACCGATCGTAGTCGCTTCTTCCGTGGCGAAGTTGATAAATATACCTGGCAAGAAGTGGGTTCGTCTTTCCTGCCTGGCGAGCTGATAGCCGCTTTTCTCTGGGCGCAGTTGGAGGAGGCTGAGCGAATTACCCGTGAACGCCTGGCCATCTGGCAGCGCTATCATGACTTGCTGGCGCGTCTTGAGGCGCGAGGCTTGCTCCGCCGGCCTATCGTGCCGGCAGACTGCCAACACAACGCACACATGTACTACGTCTTGCTTGCCCCGCAAATTGATCGACAGCAGTTACTCAGTGCATTGAAGCATAACGGCATTAATTCCGTGTTTCATTATGTTCCGTTGCATTCATCGCCTGGCGGGAAGCGATATGGCCGCGTGCATGGTGCAATGTCAAATACAGATACCCAGTCCGAGCGGCTCGTTCGATTACCTTTATGGTTTGGATTGACGAACACTCAGCAGGATATGGTTGTTGATGTGCTGGAGAGGGAAATCAATAAGCTTCTGTGATCTTTGGCAGGAAATGGCTCGCCCTCGAGGGCGAGCATTGTAAAAAATAGCCACGGGGATGAGTAAGTCGCACGGATACCAGAAGGATAAGCCAAAAAATCACTCATATAGTCGAGCGTGAAATCGTGTAGTGATGGCCGAAAATCAAAACGGCGACAAAAAAATTGCTTCCGGGCGGTGGCTGTGTATCTGTTCGAAGCGCGATTGCTCAGAGTAAAGGTATTTGCTTTCTGCTCCTTGAGTCAATCCGATGCACGCGATTGCGGCCCTCAAAACCAGCTTGCTCAACTATAATCCCGCGGTACGACTGGCACGCGCATTTCGTGTATCGGCAAGTTGTATCGAAAACAAGCCGTTCAGTATTCATTATTTAAATGAAAAAAATAGCTATCGTTCAGTCTAACTATATTCCCTGGAAAGGGTATTTCGACCTTATTGCCTCCGTAGACGAATTCATTCTCTACGACGATATGCAATATACGCGACGTGACTGGCGCAATCGGAATCAAATCAAGACTTCGCAGGGTGTCCAGTGGCTGACGGTTCCCGTTAAAGTCAAGGGTAAGTACGACCAAAAAATCAGGGAAACCGAGATCGATGGGCAAGAATGGTGCGCCTTGCATTGGAAGGCGCTGGAGCAGAACTATCGCCGTGCAGCTCACTTCGACGAAATCGCAATTTGGTTGAAGCCGCTTTATTTTGTTGATCCTTGTTCGCATATTTCAACGCTGAATCGACGCTTCATCACGGCTATCTGCAACTATTTGAGTATCAAGACCGTTATCGGCGACTCATCGTCCTACATACTGCTGGACGGGAAAACCGAACGGCTGGCGGATCTTTGCACGCAAGCCGGGGCGACGGTATATATTTCCGGCCCCTCGGCTAAAGACTATATTGAGCAAGATGAATTTACCAGACGCGGTATCCAGGTAGAGTGGGCGAGTTACGCGGGATATGCTGAATATCCGCAGCTTTGGGGAGAGTTCACTCACGGGGTCACTATTCTCGATTTGCTATTCAACTGCGGGAACGACTCCCATCTTTACATGAGGAATGTTGGTTCATGAAGCTTTCTATCGTTGCAACACTCTACAAGTCAGCAAGTCATATCCACGAGTTTTATCAGCGAGCAAGTTCTGCCGCGCGGCAGCTCGTGGGGGACGACTATGAAATTGTTCTCGTCAATGACGGGTCTCCTGACAACAGCCTGGAGTTGGCTGTGCAACTGAATGAACGCGACAGCCATGTAGTGGTCGTGGATCTTTCTCGCAACTTTGGTCATCACAAAGCCATGCGGGCAGGACTTGAGTATGCCCAAGGCGAACAGGTCTTCCTGATTGACAGTGATCTGGAAGAGGA
>Ga0066798_10000358_pt1 | contig 24920 bp, 13 predicted proteins | sample PersoiDNA2013203_FD_70961 | JGI IMG/M metagenome (GOLD analysis project Ga0066798, IMG submission 70961) | Permafrost soil microbial communities from the Arctic, to analyse light accelerated degradation of dissolved organic matter (DOM) -... | ecosystem: Environmental > Terrestrial > Soil >... | reverse complement strand
GCTTGACATGCTGCTTCGCAGCGTTGTGGGAGGCGCTGCGCGCCTTGCACTGCAAGTCATGTGCAGCGCGCCCAGCCCATCGGGTCCAGGACATGATGGTGACCCATCTACGGCCACAACACATTTGTCATAGGCGGCGCTCAACTCAAACCCGCTCTTAAACTGATCGGGCCAGCCCTGCGAAGATTTCAATCCCCTATCTCGATTGTCTTGTGAGGCGGTTCAGTCCAACGTGGTTTATCTGACGCCGGCCATCTGTCGGGCTATCGGCCAACATCCAGGCGGCGTCCGATAAACGCTATTCGTCGTGTCCCAGGATCTCGCAAGCACAAAAAAGGGCAGTAACGTTTACACCAACATCGTTGATCGTTGTGTGGTGAGCGACACATTGCAAATGTTGGTCCGCGCCGATTTACCTGTGTGAATCAAAATGATTCGCGCATGCTATCCTTCTGGCATGTGCGATCATTTCGGTCGCCCTAGCCGAGGCTATGGCCTCAGGAGCGACTTGTTTGAAGAAATTGCCCGCAGACTTGGCACAGGCTCAACAGGAGCGCCTCGCTTTTCTTGAACTGCGGGCGTTCTTCACTGGCGAGCTGCGCCGGGGAGATATCGAAGCGCGATTTGGCGTAAAGCCTGCGGCTGCCTCGCGGGATCTGAGCGCGTATCGCGAATTTGCCGAAACCAATCTCATCTATGACACGGCCGACCGCTGCTACCGGCCAACTCCCGAATTCCGTCCCCTGTTCGAGTTCTCCACTGAGCGTGTTCTTGCTTGGCTGCTGCAAGGGTTTGGCGACGGGCTTGATTTGAAGCAGCGGATGCCGGCTCCCTGCGAGGGACCTGGCAACTTGGTGAAGCCCGACCTCGAGGTGTTGGGAGCCATTACCCGGGCCATGTGCGCGAAGCGAGCGCTTCGCGTGAGCTACTTGTCGCTGTCCTCTGGCGGCAAGCGTCGGGAAATTGTGCCGGTGGCCCTGGCAGACAACGGCTTGCGTTGGCATGTGCGGGCGTACGACCGCGAACGTGGGCGGTTCAGTGATTTCGTGCTGACTCGATTGTCGAAACCTCAGCAGTTGGATGCGCCTGTCGCCGAGCGTGAGCTCTTGGCGGCTGACGAGCAGTGGGCCCGGATCGTGGACATGGAACTGGTTCCCCATCCCGGCCTGTCATGGCCCAAAGCCGTGGAGGCCGACTACGGCATGGTCGGAGGTGTTCTGCGCATCAAGGCGAGGGCAGCACTTGCTGGATATGTTCTGCGGCGGTGGTCTGTTGATTCCACGCCCGATCACAATCTTGACCCTGCCAACCACCAGCTTTGGCTGGCCAACGCTCCGACCCTCTATGGCGTTGAGAGCGCGGTGTTGGCCCCCGGTCTTGGCGGCCTCCAGAAAACCGCAGAAATAGCTTCAAAAAGCGTGCCGGGCAAGGCAAACACGTCATCGAGATAGATCAAAATGGACACACAACGTCATCGCCATAGCAAAGGACCATGCGGCCAATCGCGTGGCCCTTGCGGAGCGGACATATTTGCGCCAACGCGGATACGCGTTGACCAGAGGGGGCGAGAGGCCGGAATGGCCATCGCTGGAAAAGAAAAACACGAAGGCAAAGTATGAATTCACCTGTGCCGGCCAGCCCGGAATCGGCGGCTCCTCCTGCGAGCGCGTGGGTCCGCTTCTTGCGCTCCTACGGTCCCACGCCGACCAATTTGAACCTGTACGACGAGCACGTCACGGGCGCGCTTGGGCGCGCGAAGGTCAAGCCGATCACGCTATCGAGTCCGTTGCTCGAGAAGATCAAAGAGCGTGTGGCTTCCGGCAAGCCCGGATCCATCCTGATCGCGGGCACGGCAGGCGATGGCAAGACCTACCACTGCCGCAGCCTTTGGAGTTTCCTGGGCGGGGCGGACAAGGAATGGTCCAACGATTCCACCGTGAAGATGCTCACCCTTGCCGATGGCCGCCGGGCGGTCTTCGTCAAGGATTTGAGCGAGCTTAGCGACGACCAAAGCGACCAAGCCCTGGCGCTGATGGAGCAGACGGTCTTTGGCAACGTCGACAACTCCATCGTCGTGGTGGCCGCCAATCATGGGCAGATACTCAAACGCTTGGGAGATCTCGGCATTCGCGAGAAGCGTGTTCACCCGCTGCGCAAGCATATCCAGGACGCGTTCTTGCTGGTCGGCACGCCCATGGACCGATTGGCCATCTTCGACCTGAGCCGCACGACCCACCGCAGCTCGCTTGAAGAAGTGCTCAAAGCCGTTGCCGGCCACGATGAGTGGGAGAACTGCTCGCGATGCACCCGGCAAGGTGATGGCCGCGTATGCCCCATCGCGGAAAACCGCACCCGGCTGTTGGGCGCGGCCGATGGCGGCGTATTCGCCCGCAGGCTTGGCGATCTGGTGGAAGTCGCCCGCCTCAACGGCTCGCATCTGCCCGTGCGCGACATGTTGGCGCTCGTCTCCAACATGATCTTGGGGCACAAGGACAAGGACACCAAGGAAGGCCTCATGGCCTGTTCGGACATTGCCCGCATCCAGGATGCCGGAACGATCGAAAAGGGCAGCCTCTACGGCAACGTGTTCGGGGCCAACCTGCCCCGGCGGCGCGCCATGGATCGGCCGGTCTTCAAGGCGCTGGCTTCCTTTGGCATAGGCGACGAGACCACTAACAGCGCCGATGGCCTGTTGGTCTATGGCAATGACGATGCGAAGCTTGCTCCGAACTTTGCCCGTCTTGTCGCCAACGACCCTGTTTATGGCGCGACGGCCGCCTTTATGGCTTTGCAGAAGCAATACCTCGAGGGCGAAGACAGCGCCCGGCTCGATGGCGGAGCAGATGAGTTCATGGAGCGCTTGGTCTCCCAGCGGCGGCGGCTCTTTTTTACGTTGCCCGATGCCGATAGCGACTACGGGCACTGGGGCATGACGGCGTTCCGGTTTGCCGGCGACTACCTTGCGATGTCCACATCGCTGTTCGCCAAGAAGGTTATGGAAGAGGGCACCCGCGAAATGCTTGTGCGCGGACTCAATCGCGTGATGACGGGATTGTTGATCGACAACGCCGACAAGATTTTCGTGGCCAGTTCCGGCGGCTTTACGCAGTCCAAGGTCAGCGTGCTGTGCGACACCGAAGCGCCGTCGCGCCGCGAAGGCGGAGTGGGATTGATCGTCAAGCACGATCCGCAAACAGAGCGCCCGCTGCTGGACATCGCATTGGCTCCCGGCGCAGGCAATTCCGTGACGTTCAGCCTCACGCCCGTGCGCTTTGAGTTCCTGTGCCGCGTCGCCGAAGGCGCGTTGCCGGGAAGCTTCTCCAACGAATGCCTTGAAGACATGCTCGCTTTCAAAGCCAAGCTGTTGCGCAAGGCCGAGCTCATCCGCATTCAGCGCGGAGCCGAGGACGAGGAGGAGGCCGGGTATGGGGATGGCGCTCTGACTCTGAAATTTATTGAAATAGAACAAAACGGCCACGGGTTCTCCCGGCCAGTGACGGTGAGGGTCGACGCATGAGGCCAACGATTGACAAGGTCGACTTCGCTGTCGACGAGCACATCTGGGGGCACCGCCTCTATGACGAGCAGTTGCCCCACCTGACGGTGCTGGAGTTTTTGGGGGTTCTCGGTTCGAACCTGGACAAGCCTCTGCGGGCCGGTCCGGACGACAAGGTCAAGTACCAGCCTCAGCATCAGATCCGCCTGCGCGGCCTGCTCTTCAATAACCCCTACGTCGAGGCGGTCCGCGACAAAGACATCTCGGACGACGACAAGTGGAAGGTGTGGAAAGAACACTTTGCGCAGGACTCGACTAAGATGGGCGACGAGGACATGGACTACCTGCGCAAGGTGTTCACCAAGTTCGACGACTTCGCCAAGGCCATCGAGCTGCTGAGGTCCTCGGCCTTCGAGGCCCGCAGCAACAAGCGCTGGAGCTCGAAGTTTGTCTTCCCCTTCGGCCCCGATGCGTTGTTTGAAGACTTGCGCGTCGACTCGGGCGGTGCCGCCAATGACCGGCGATTTTTTGCCCGCACCGGGGAGCTGCTGTACTTGATGCTGAGCCGCGCGACGCGCGGGCCTGAGCTGGGTCAAAAACTCGTCGATCGCTTGTTCAACACGAGCGTGCCCATGAATCGTTTGGTTCGCGCGTTGCAGGGTCCGGTTCAGCCGGCTCCCAATCCGCGCGATGTGGGCTATCTGCCGTACGCAAAGCATCCGCGCTTTGACGTGATGTGCGACGACTGGCTGGCCATCCTCTCTCGCGACATGCCGATCTACGACGCGCTGGATCACCTGATCACCAGTGCCGGCTTGAACTTGCTCTTGTACTTTCTCGAGTGCGCGAAGGCCGCATCGGGCGACGTGGAGCCGGTGGAGTTCGTGTGCGAAATTGTGTCCAAGGAGCGCACCAAGGTGCGCGCCCTGTCGGGCGACTCTTACCAATCCAACCAGGCTCTTTCGCAGCGCGCGATCAAGGCCTCGGTGGAAAGCATCAAGCTCACCGTCGAGTGGGCCAAGGCCTTGAAGTCCGACTATCCGGACGCGGAGTGCGCCAAGCTCATGCGGGAGCGCTTCCAATGGCCCTCGGCCGATGGCGACGGTGATGACGAAGGTGGCGGAAAGTCCGGAAGCGAGCTGGTCAAAATACTGGCCTTGCGGGCCGAAGCTCGGCACGACCAGCACGTCGGCAAGATCCATTCCGCATGGGCCAAGTCGATTGGGCTCAGTTCTCGCAGGCTTGCCCGTCGCACGCGGTACGCGCCCAACGACCGGCTGCTCAAAACCTTGGTGGTGACGCTCGTGAAGGACCGCATGCAGTTCGACGAGTTTCTGCATGTGGCCAAGCAGCGCTATGGACTGGTCATCGGCGACGCGGAGGGCGCGCGGCTGGTCAAGGACAAGAAGGTCGACCAAGAGGCCTTGAGCGAGAATCAGAGCAATTTGGAATCGCGGTTAGTCGGGCTCGGACTTGTGCGCAAGCTTTCCGACTCGTGTTCGTTTGTTGAGAATCCTTTTGGTTCAGGGGGAGAAGAATAATGCTGACGGATCGAATCATTGGTCGCGTTGGCGCCGACATCCTTTCGCGCAGGCTTGCCGATTCACGGCAGGTCGACGCCAACAAGACCGACAGCGCCGCGCTGTTCCGGCTCGACAAGCTCTCCTCGGTTCAGATCGCCTCGATCGTCCGCGAAATCTTGAAGAACCCCGAGCTCTCGGCCAAGGTCGACTTGAAGATCCCGGCCTCGCTCGTCGAGGGCGAGGACTTGCCCGAAGAGGCGTTGACTACGCTCAACGCGGGGGCGGTGCGCAACTCCGGCACCGACAAGGAAGCCTTGCTCACCGCCAATGGCAACGAGCACAACTTGGCGGACACGCTGGGGCACGTCACGGCACTGGGGGCCAAAGAGCTGCGCTCATACGACGAAGCATGGGTCGAGGCGACTTGCCACGTCTCTGGCATCGCTCCCACGCCCGAAGACCGTCTTGTCCTGCAATCGGCATTGCGCGGGCTCATCGCGGCCACCGACCTGTCTCTGATTCAGCTTGGCGACTTCTGCTGGAAAGTCAGCGAGGCCATTTCGGTCAGGGGCCACCCCATTCGCGATGCCATCGGCTGGAGCCTGCCGTATGTGGGCTTGCCGCGCGACACCTCGTTCTTCTCAAGCACCAAAACCTATGGCGCGGCATGGACTCCATGGCGCAAGGCCTTTGAAAAGCTCATCTCCACGCGCGGGCCGTTGCTGAAAAGAGAACGATCGAACGGCCAGCCGCTCGATCCCGAGGAAATGAAGCAGCGCTTGGAAGAAAATGCCGAATCCATCCAGGACACGGTGCGCGTCACGCTGGAAGATTTCATCATCGCGCCAACTGGCGACGAAGCCACGGCCAACGAGCTGGCTTTGTTGGAGTGGGAGAAAGATGGAGTCCACTACATCTTTGACAAGCCGCGCGAGCGCCAGCAAGGCTTGGCCGAGTCGACCATTCACTTTTTTGAGCACGACTGCAAGGACTCCGAAGTGCTCATCGAGAAGTGGCGCAAGCACCTGGAGGACTTGAAGACCCGCGAGAAGCGTTCCGAGTGGAACGACGACGACGAGGCGTTCTTTTCGGCTCATCGCCGCTATCTTGAAGAAGACGCCAAGCTGCACAGCCGCTGGGAAAAGGTGGTCTTTGGCAAGCCCATCGAGTGCCATGATTTCTTGGATGGATTTGTCAGCGTCGCCCACAGCCTCGTGGTTCGCGCGGGCGACATCAAGGGCGATCGCTTCTTGCGACTGCGCGTCAGCAAGGGTCGCAAGGCATGGCGCGAAAAGTTCAACCACGACGTCGGCTCGTACTTCTCGGCGATGTACCGCAGCCTGCCGGAGCTCATGGGTTCCAAGGCCGACTGGGTGCTCGATGGCATGCGAACCGCGAATTTGCCAAGCCCGCTATTCAACTACCCCGAGTTCTTCGAAAAGGAAAAGGAAATCCGCAAGGGCAAGTTGAAGCCTGTGGTCTCACTTGCCAAAGCCTCGGTGCAAATCAAGTTCGAGGTCTCGCTGATCCAACGTAAGGGCGAGCGCGAGTACGAGCTTGAGCGAACCCAGCTGTTCTGGAACTACCGCCCGGAGTCCATCGGGCTCTCCATGGTGGAGGACATGCATCGCTTGGCTGAGAAGGGCTCTGTCGGCTGCACCGAAGTCCCGCGCCGGCTTGTCAGTAAGAAAGGCGGCGTGCAAAGCGTGTCGTTGCTCGACACCGCCACGCTTGAGGCCACCTTCTCGCGCGATGCTGGTTCCCTCGTACCGCCCGCGACCCGACTTCCGAGCATGCGAATGGACATCAAGCGCCGAATCAAAGACTTGTCCGATGACGGGCGCTTGACTAAGGATCAGCGCGACGAACTGCGCGCGGCCTGGGATGCGTTTGAGGCCGACTACATCAAGGCCATGGACGACTTCATCTCCATTGGCTTGCATGGCGAAGCCGTCATGCGGCAGGCGGATTCGTTCGCGACGCTGCTTCGCGCTTTGGCGGTCCATGCTCGAGGCGATGTTTGCCGCTCCAAGCTGGTCGCTGAAATCTTATCCATCGGCACCGTGCGTGTCGAAGGCGAACAAGCGTCTTTGATCATTCCGCCATGGCACCCTGAGCGGATGAAGGCGTTGGCAGTCAAGACCCGCCGCGTGGCCGGTCTCGTGACGCACATCCTGGGCAACGACGATGTGCTTTTTGGCGACCGCGGAATATTCTTCCGTGAGTTTTCCGAAGAGCTGGCCCATCCGTTCTACCCTGAAATCGCTGTCGTCCAGAGAGCTGGAACGCCAGTGCTGGTCTCCGAAGGCAGCACGGTCAACGGATACAGCCTGTTGGAGCGCCCCGTTCGCGGCGATGAGGATTCCCTCACCGACGTGGATCCCACGGCGGCGGCCAAGCAGGTGCGTGAGCTGCTGGAACGCTACGTGGGCTTGCAGCCCCATGAGGCGTGCAATCTTGGCGTGCTACTGTTCAATGCCGACGCGGCCGAGTTGCCGCTTGCGGTGGTGCGCGAGCTTGGGAATATGCAAACCGAGACCGACTTTCAGTGCAACGTGTCGGTGCGCCACCGCGATTCATCAAAGTTGCGCCGCGTCTACGCAGAGTTGGTTACTAAATCCGGAGACGATCCCGACCTGCCTATCGTGAGCGAGACTTCCGAGAACTTCATTTCCAAGCTGCGCATCGCGGTGCTGCCCCCATCGTCGACCCCGCGCAATGCAAGCGACGGCTTCCGTCCTTACGACGTGGCGTTTCTTCACGATGTGGTCTCGCGCACGGCCGGCGAAGAGTGGATTCAGGTCGATTGGACCAACGAGCGGCCAACGCTGGAGCATGCTCCGTCGCGCTGGTCCTATCGCAGCGTGTCGGGAGAAAACGAGCTCAAATCCACAACCTTCTTGACCTGCCCGCGGCAAACGGCAACGGGGTGGGCCTATGTGGATGCGGTGTACTCCGTGGCCAAGCAAGCGGATTTGCCATCGGGCGTGAGTTTTTTGCCGGCGCGCCGCATCTCCCTCCAAAATGAAAATCTCAAGGCCACGATGGACGATGCCCATCAATTGGCCGAATGGGTCGCCACCTACGACGAGCTGTTGGACAAGCGGCAGCTTCAAGCCAACAAGATCACGGTGGTGCGCTACCGCCGAGCTTACACCAATGGCCGCAACATGATCGTGAGCTCAACCTCCGATCTGCGCCTCCTTGGCGTTCTCGTGCGCAGGCGTTTGGGCGAGTTGGCATTGCCGTTCAATCCTGATGAATTTGAAACGGTGGCCACCCGCGCGAAGAACGATGCGTTATCCATTTCTGGCGACATCGTCCTGCGGGCGGCCAAGCGCGGAGTTTCCGCCGGCGAAATGCTGGGGTTGGTGATGAGCCGCTACCTGCTCGAGAACGAATTCAAGGCGATGGTCGGCCCTCGTCCATCGTTCTCGGTGTTCTTCCTGCTCGACGACTACGCTGACTGGCTGGCGCAGCGTGAAAGCCGTATTGCCGACATATTGGGCCTATGCGTGGAAGAGCGCGAAGACGGTCCCCATTTGCATGTCGCGGTGATCGAGTCGAAATACGTCGCCGCCAATGGTGCCGCCGAAGCCAAGCGCTCGTCCAAGGTCCAGCTCATGGATACGCTGACGACCTTCCGCGAAGCGCTCTTTGGCGATCCGGGGCGGCTCGACCGCGACGTGTGGCTCTCGCGCCTTGCCGACCTGTTGATTGATGCGGACATTCCGCCGGGCTGCTCGGGCCTTCTCGAGCGAGCTCGCGCCAAGCTGCGTGATGGCGAGGCTGGAATTTCGCTGCGGGGCTACTCGCATGTCTTTATCCACTCGGCCGATGCCGATGCGGGCGCGTCCGTCTCCGAGCAAATCATGGTGGACCAGACCGATGGCATCCAAGCATGGCAAGAAGTGTTTGATCGCCCGGAGCTGCGCGATCTTGTGGTGGCCTATGCCAAGAAGCTCAACCCGGAGGCCATTCGCAGCAAGCTTGGCCCCGAGACACCATGGGTCTCCACTGCGACCAAGCCACCGGCTGCTCGCGTGGCGTGGACGGCCATGATGGAGCGGCTGGCCAACGGCAGCGAGACTCCTGCGGGCGAACCCGACACCGCGGTGACGGGGCCTGGCCCAACCACAGGCGGTTCTGAGCCCAAAGCTCCAGCGGGTGCTTCTGGCACTGGCATTGTTGAACCGGTCGCCACATCCGAGCCCGCGATTCCATCACCAGAGCTTGGATCGCATCTCGCCGCCCTGATAACCGCGAAGACCGCTGGCATTGCCGGCGCGGTGGACGAGCGGGAAGCCTGGGCGGAAGAGACCACCAAAAAGCTCAGGACGGCCCTCAACGGCTACGGCATGAAGGCTTCGGTGCTCGGCACCCGGCTCACGCCAAACGGCTGCCTGGTGCGTTTTGAAGGCTCCGACCGCCTGCGCGTCGACGACATCGAAGCCAAGCGGATGCAGCTTTTGACGACCCATGCGATTAATCTGGTGACGGTGCAGCCGAAGCCGGGCGAAATCGTGCTGACGGTGGCCAGCGCGAAGCGCCAATCGGTGTCCATGTGGGACCTTTGGGCTCGTCGCAGCATCAACCGCAATGCAGCGGGCATAAACACCTCGTTTTTGCTTGGCCTGCAGGAAATCAATGGGGCTCTGCTCTACTTGAACCTTGGCGGCGAATTCGGGGGGCTTTCGGCACACGAGCCTCACTCGCTGGTGGCCGGAGCCACGGGCAGCGGCAAATCCGTCCTGATTCAAGCCATCCTGCTGGATATCGCGGCGACCAACGCAAAGGGGCTTGCCCAAATTGTGCTCATCGACCCGAAGATGGGCGTGGACTATGCCGCGCTTGCCGATTTGCCACAGATGCGCGAGCCGATCGTGACCACTCGCGAGCGAGCCACGGAGGTTCTGGCTGGCCTGGTCGACGAGATGGAGAGCCGGTACATGAAATTTGCCGCCGCCCGTGCTCGCGATCTGACGACCTTCAATGCGAAGGCGACACCCGAAGAGCGTCTGCCAATGTTGTTCCTTGTCCATGACGAGTTTGCCGACTGGATGCTTGATGATGGCTACAAGGGAGCGGTGGGCGCCGCAGTTCAGCGCCTAGGAGTCAAGGCGCGAGCTGCGGGTATTCATTTAATCTTTGCTGCCCAGCGGCCGGATAAAGATGTCATGCCAATGCAACTGCGAGAAAATCTCGGAAATCGACTTATTCTGAAAGTGGCTAGTGAGGCGACATCGAAGATCGCATTGGATCGACCCGGAGCGGAGCTGCTGCTTGGGAAAGGGCATTTGGCCGCTAAACTCAATGGCGAGCAGGGGCTCGTCTTCGCCCAAGCCCCTTTCTTAAGCGATGAGGATATTGGCCAGGCTGTTGCGGCGATTGTGGTTGACAACACTCATCAAACACATAGTTAGCTTCTCCGTGGTTAATTGAGGATGGCGTGACAACTCCAGGGTTTGGAATCGAAATTGATGAGTGATAGAGGAGTGCTGGGTGGCCGAAGAATCAAATCCACTACTTAACCCGCTAGAAGCTTCTCACCTACTCGGCATTACCCCGGAGCTTTTGTTCGCCTATGTCCGCAATGCGCCGAAAGGAGCTGACGGACGCAGACTCGTCCCCACACAAAACGGGGGCCAGACCTACTTTCTGCGCAGCGAGCTGCTGAGCTTCGACGCTTTCCTAAATGAGCCATGGTCAGAAAGTGGTAGCGACCGAGCGAACATCCCGGCCTACATCCTGACTCACATCAAGGTAGAGTGCGGTGGCCAATGCCCTAGATGTGGCCGAGGATTCAAGCTCGAAACCGCCCACATTGTGGACTACGCGATAAGTAAGTCGCATCACCATCACAACCTAATTCGCCTTTGCTCGCTTTGCCACGAGGAGTTCGACAGTAAGAAAATCTTGCCACAGGGCGACATCGAATCCCTCAAAGTGCGACTCATTACGCGCACGCGCGAAGGCCTGGCCTCTCGGATGGTAGGAGCGGGTACGGACGGCTTCAGGCCTCCGACGCCTACAGATATCTTCGTGGGGCGGCAACGCGAAATGCAACAGGTAGCGGACGGTCTCGGAAAGAGACGCATTGTCTGTATCAAAGGCCCAGGAGGGATCGGAAAAACGCAGCTTGCGTTGCATGTGCTCCGCCAATCGGGCGCGCAGGCACGCATCCTCTGGATGGATCTTGAGCCCCTCGGAGCGATCTGCGACCTTCACCTGGTCCTTGCATCCGCCATTTCTAGGTCAGGAGAGGGATACGACATCGCAGCTATCTCGACCTGTTTGGAGTCGCAGTTCGATATAGTTGCGTTCGACGGCATCGAGGGTCTTCGGCCCGCTGACATCGAACCTTTCGAGCATCTGGTGTCGCAGCTTGCCGCGGGGACAAGCGCAACGCGCTTCCTAATCACGTCGCAGGTCGAACTGCTCAATGTCGATGGTCTTCTAAGCATCGATATCCCGCCGTTGCGAGCCGATGCAAGTATCCAGATGCTGGAAACAATTGCCGGGAACGCAGCCAATCGAGACAGTGCAAACAGCGTCTCAGCGATCGACTGGCTTACGCACTTTGCTGAAGGTCATCCGTTGTCTCTCAGGATCATCGCGAACTTGCTTCGGTACTTCAAATCGGCCACAACTGTGGTAGATCGGGTGAAGTCCATGGGCGCCGCGGCGATCGCTAGCCCTACAGGCGAAAGCAAGACAAAGCATAGGTCACTCGATGCTTGTTTCGCGGTGGCCTACTCCGTGCTGCAGTCGGACGAGCGTCGCCTCCTTTTTGTTCTGTCTCACTGCCCTGCAGGTCGTTTCTACACACACATCAACAGCGATTTATTTGGCATCAGCGATATAGAAGTGGTTGTCGCCGAATTGGCGCGATGGCATCTGATTACTGTTGACTCATCCTGGTCCCCGGTGCCTCGAGTTCATGTTTTGTCGCCTGTGCGTGCGTTCGCAAAGCTGGCTTTTCATGCGGAAGACGCCAAGTTGGCAGAAAACCTGTTTCACGAACTCGCTACAGAGATGGAGGTCCAAGCCGCGGTACTGGACGATCGATATACGAGTGAAGGAGACCCCGGGCTCGGAACGCTCCGCATAGGCCACGAATTTCCGAACTTCAGCTACGTCTTCGACGAGTCGGTGCGTCGTTCGTCTTCGAACCCAGAGTACGACCGCATCACCTGCTCGCTGGCATTCAGCCTCCAAGTATTCTGCTTCGTGAGCGGCCGTTCAGGGCGCGGACTTCAGATGTTGGAGGCCGGTGCGAAGGCTGCGTTGAAGATGGAGCAACCCGGCCTTGCGTCGTCATTCTTGCTTCAGGCTGCGAACTTTGCTCAACGCATGGGTGCAAGCGCGAAAGCTCGAGAGTCCCTCCGGCAGATTTGCTCCTTACGGAGCGACCCTCCCGACCTAGAGCTCGCGGGGAACATGGCTTTCGCTCAAGGGATGCTGGCTAGCGGCGACGGGCGCCTAAAGGAAGCCGAAGCCCACTTTGTGGAGGCCAGCCAGCAATACGCGCAGCCGGCATCTGCGTCGCTTGACAAGAATGACCATGACGAGGAACCGGTCAATAGCAGAATGCTTGCGCTGGCGCTCATGGAGCGCGCCAGAATTTGCGAGCACTCAGGTCGCGAGCTAGAGGCCCTTGAGGTCTACACGGCCTCGATGTCGCTCATGAGAAAGATCGACGACCGAGTGAACGTTGGTACGGTACTTCATCAGATGGGCAATTGCTACGCCGACCTGCGCCAGTTTGACAAGGCATACCAGTCGTTCGTCGATGGCGCGCACTGTTTTTTTGACCTTGGATCGGCAATTCACCTCAGCAATAGCCTGAGTGAACTAGGGTACGTCCTGATCGACCATGATCCCGGCATCTCTCTTTTCAGCGATCTCTCGGAGGAGGTCGTTCAGGCCGGGCTCACCGACGTGTTTCGCGACTGCGCTGCTCGGTATCGGTCAAGTTCGGCGCGACTACAACCCCAAGAGTGCATCGGAGTCATCCGGAAGCTGTTTGGCATGGTGGCTCTAGTCAGCTTTACATCGTATACAGCCTTGCTTGAGGACTTCGCCGTGGTCTTGCAGGAAGAATTAGTCCGGCCACTCGCAGACCAGCTTGACGACAATCTGAGGAGAGACCCGGGTGAAAAATTAGCCATCATGCATCTCGACGTCACGACCGCACTAGCCGGTAGCCTATCAGCCATGGAAACGCAGAGCAAAGCGACAATCGAGGAGATAGGTCACTTTGCCGGGTTGTGCTACATCCAGGGGGATTATGCGTGGCGCGCATTCCGTCTGTTCGATTGGCTGGCAGAGTGCTTGCATCGTCGCCGCGCCTGGCATGGTCTGGACGCAGCACAATTAAAGGAGGCAGCAGCAGTTTCCGCCGACACGGGCCAGCCTTTTCGCCTACGCAAATAAACGGGGCACTGGTCAGAATGTCCGTCACGGAGCCGCTGCCATCCGGCTAGTGGTGGCTCCTAGCCGCCTCTCAAACTCAATCCGCCCCGTTGCCACTTCCGTCGTCGGGCTGCGGCGCCGCGGTATCTCCTGCGACCGGAGGCGCTGGGCTTACTGCTTGCGCGGTCACTGGCGCTTCTGGCTCGACGAGGCCAACAGCCGGAACCGCAGGCGCTAGTGCCACGTCTGCTGCCGGGACCGCCGGAGCTTGCTGTGCCGCTTGAACTTTACCTTCGGGCTGAACCGTGACTTGGCTGACGTAGATGGCGCACCAAGGACCCGCGTCAGTTCCATTCCTCTTCCCGGTAGCCAACATGATGCCATTACTGAGCTCTGTGCCGATCTCAGGCCCCTGTTTAAGGGCTTTCTCAACTGAGCCGGCGTTATCCTGCTTCAGAACTTCTAGTTTGTCGACCGAACCGTCGATCAAGTTATCTGCAGGCATGTTGAGTAGAGCTGCTTTGATCTTCCGAATGACGTCTCGGTCGAACAGAACCCGTGGCTGCTGGGTACTCGCTCTGCCCGGAATTAGACTGCAATTGAATGTCGTGCCTTGTGCGCTGATTTCCTTCACGCCCGTGGTAGTGCGAACTGCGATAGTGGAGACAGCCGGCAATCCGATGACTGGAGGTACTGCAACACCAACTCGGCCAATGTGGTTGATTAGGTTGGCCTGAATCTCCTGGGCATAGAGTGGCCGAAGAGCCCCAAGATACTCGAAGTCGTCGTCGCTCTGGCCGGCTTTTTCTAGGGTCCCGCCAAATGGCAACGAAAAAACTTTCTTGTAAACCCATTGGATATTGTGCGGCACTTCACCGATCATCAGAAAGTCGCCCACCGATGCCGAAGCCTTCTCAAGGTCAGAGATCAGCCCCGGCACTAGCAGTAGGTGCTCGGCATTGCGAACCTCCTTGTTCTTGCTCTTGCGCAAGACAAGGTCGCAGTCAGGCGTCATGACGGCAACGACCCTGTTGTTTTTCTTATCTCGGTAAAGATCGCCCAAGCGGAAGTTCTTACGCGGTCGACTTCGCTTGTTCTCTACGCGGACGCGGTGGTACATCGTCGCGACGCTCTTGGTTGGCTCGAACCCTCCATCAATAGCCGCAACACTGACAGGATCGAGAGCAAGCTCTAACGGTTTCTTGGTATGAGCATCATCGGTGGCACGAATGATGTAGTCGAGGAGCGCTTCACCAAAGAACCACTCTAGGTACTCTTCTAGCCCTTGCCCCTCCGCGGCCAAGCGGAACTGGACTAAATATGCGATCTCTTTCAGCTGAAGGCTGCGAACATCTTTTCCCATAGCGCCGACAGCATTCGTAGCAGCTTCGAGCCAGCGGGTCATTGACTCTGAGAGCGCTTTTCCAAACTTGTATGTTTGGAATACATCTAGGAGCGTGTCGCGCGCGGCTCCTTCAATCTTCAACCCATTGTCAGGGTGTTTCGTAACTTGCCCTTTGTCCACAAAGGCGAAGCGGCTCGCATAGACGTGATCATTGAGCTTGGCGCGATAGCTGTCTGCTTCCTGCTGTCCCTTTTCTCCATGCGAAGACATGAGAATGATGGCGGGGTCCTTGGTAAGCAATGGACGTACTCGCTCCATTGATTTTTCTGCCGCGGCCAGTGCATCGCCAAGATTTGGTTCATCCACGGGGGAAATCGCTGGATTCAGAAAAAGATCGACGAGCACAAGGTCCGGCATCTCCTCCTCGCCGATTGTCGGCGTCGCAGAACCAAATGTTTGAATGACAAGAGACTCGCACGAGCGGAGTAGTTCCAAAAGTGGCCGTAAAAAGCCCAGGTTTGCATCTCGCTTACGCGCGAATACCCCGGCCGGGTCACACTTGACGTCACCGGTTTCTATGTACTTCTCATACAGCTTCTCCAGCACCTCTGCAACGTTGCCGGAATCGTGTTCACCATGGCCGATGTCAGTAATTGCTTCGGCCCAGACGAGTTGTTCGATTTGGGCGTGAGCTCGCACTTCCTCACTGCTTTGCAAGAATTCTAGGAAGGCCCCCGTGTCGTCGGGGTCGATGGACGGCGTGTCGAACACGTCGTCCACAATCGCGACCCTTTTTATGTCACTTGCACCTACCGTCCTTCGTAGCAGCTCAACCACGTCAGCCATTCTTTTCCCCAGAAAAATCAAGCGCAAATGTGTTAACGCGACCGTTTCGGTACTCTCCGACCTCCTCAGACATCGCCAAGGTCCAGTCGTGATACACCGCTAGTTCTCTGCATATATAGAGGCCAAGGCCTCGCCCTTGGCCAGGCGGCTTTGACGTAACGAATGCCTCAAATATTCGCTCTCGGCGATCTGGCGATACACCTGGACCGTTGTCGGAGACCTTAAGCACCTTGCGCTTTGGGTCGAGGGTAAAGCGGATCATCGGCTCGAAGGCTTCCTCGATCCGGGCTTGCTGCTTAAGCCAATAAACCGCATTGGCAACAAGGTTCTCAACAATCTGAATCAGCATACCTTTGACTGCGCGCACTTCAACGGTTCCTGGGTGAAACTCGCACTTGATCTCGTGTCGTTCAAACTCTTTGGCATGGCTTGCAATGACGGTCCTTATCACTTCGGTGACGTCGAACTTAGTCTTGGTTTGGCGCTTCTCCCCTGTCATCTCGTCGAATGCGGAAACCCGTTTCTGCAGTGTTACGAGCTGTTGCTCAAGGGATAGGAGCGAGGCATCGGCGGGGTGTCGACGCCGGGTGTCGGACAGAACGTTGGTGGCTTGGCGGATTGCTCGATCCAATTCGTGGAAAATGAACTCGGTCATCAGTCCAACGCCTGCAAGATAGACGAATTGCTCTCGCTCGCTTACTACATTTTTGAGTGCCTTTTCCGCCGTTTCGACCGCATCATCACAGCGCACAACGATACTGTTAATCGAGGACTTCACCCTCTCATATGCGGTGGATGCACTGCTGGGAACCTTTTTACCCAGCTCTTCTAAGTTTCTATCGAGCCTGAGCTGATCGCTCCTGAATTCTGTCAGCGCTTCCGTTGCCTCGGCTACTCGAAATGCGCGATCTCGCTTATCGGCCTCGTTAAGCACATTGCGGAACTCGATGTGCATCAACCACATCATGATGGCGATTAAAGCATCCGACGCTTCCGACTGTATCAAGCCTTCGCGGTTTGTCTGCTCACTAAGCGCAGTGTGGGCAGAGTGAACGGTTACACGTCCAAGTAACTGTTGGCGATTGAGCAGGAAACCGGCTTGTCCAAACGCTCGCTTGTCTAGCTCAAGCCAATCGTCGTCGGGTTCGCCGTATGGCAGAACACGGAAACCGTTTCGATAAAGCATCAAGCCACCCGACCAAGCAGCTATCAAATCGCGCGTTTCGCTCGACTTGCCAGTGAGTCCTGTGATCCCGTCAACCGTGCGACGGTTGTACCAATAAATTTCAACCGCGAATGGGCCAAGCTCGGCGATTGCTTCGGGTCGTATCGAAGCGGTTTCCGTTGCTGCATGGCCGCGCTTTCCACGTTTGTGAAAGACCTTTTGTGTGATCGAGTACAGCTCTGCGCCACGTTGGTCGAAGCTGACTTTGTAATCCCTGAAGCCATAGTCTATCGTTCCAGAGAAAACGGGCTCACCGTTTTCAAACTTTAGTGATGCCTTGCATGTTGCATGAGCAGCACGGAGCAGTAGCGAAGGTACCGAAGGCACAAGGAGCCGCACCCCGTTGTGGCTGATCCGCAAAAGTTCATTGCCGCGGCCTGCCTGGAACGGATCGACCATGCGAGCGATTGCTCCATTCAATAGGTCAACAACCCGTCCGCGCTGCCAGTCTGCAGATAAGCTACTAATGCGAATGATGGTGCCTTGGTCATTGGCTGATTCCTTTAATGCTCCAATCGTCGGATCAATTGGTATGTCGCCGACTTCGCCTTCTACTTCGTGACCAAACAGAGTCCAATCGATATCGAGAATGTTCTGACGGAGCTCACCACGCCTGCTAGTAATTACGGATACGCACTCTCCCAACCGCATCGCCGAGAGGCGACCAACACCTTTGTCTCCAAGGTTGGTTGCACCCTTCAGGTTTTCTTTTCGTTTTGAGCGAGTTCCAACAGTGAGATATACGTCGTTGAGGTCGTCCAAAGACATGCCGACGCCTTTGTCGCGAACCTCAATCCAATTACTGGATGCGTATGCAGAACCCAGAGCCTCCTTAAAGGAAGCGCGATCCTTAGCTGCATCAAGCGCGCTGATAAATGCACCCCGAATCTCCGTGGCGGAATCGGGTAATAGCTGGCCTTTGAGTCTGTCCCGAATAACATCCAACGGTTTGTTCTTTTGGAGCCCCTCTATGGCCTCTTCAAAGTGAGCGCGCAGTAAGCAGATGTTGAATTCAATTACCACCACCTCACTTTTTGCATCGATGGAGTTCTTGATCAGCTCGTAAAGGGCGACCTCATCTGTGCTGATAAGCTCCTTGCCTAGCTCTAGCAGAGTACGTGCGGCGAACTTGAAGGCCATCTAATTCCTCGTCATTTAGTGATTTCGTCGTTCAGCATGCTCATTTGTGGCAAACCACGCAGGCCCCACCGCCTTCATCCTCGCCAAAAATTTCGTCGATATCCTCCAGATTATCTGTTGGTCGCAGCGGATTGACCGGGCGGTTAGCCAAATCGCGTTGCTTGCGCCGCTCAAAGTCGGTCACGATCTGGATCACTCGGGCGGGCTTCTCCAACTCTGCAAGCGGCTCCCCTTGAGTCCATGTGAATGGCGAGCCATGCTCCAAGGCGTTTTTCTCGTACTGCTTGGCTTCCTCGAACGCCTCGGGATGGCGCTCCTTCAAGCGCACCCACTCGATCTTTTGCTGGAAGAAACAGAAGGTGCATCCACTGCGCGAGCGCCAGTCGTAATACTTGGGGATGCCCACGCCTGAAGAGTCCAAGATGTCCAGCACCGCGCGCTTGTCGATGCCCGCGTCGCGGAACGGCAGCTTGACTTTCAAGTTCACGTGCTTGGAGGTGTAGCCCTCGCGGTATTCTTCATCGGATCGGATAGCGACGTAGGTAGTCACCTTGTCGCCAGCGGCCAGCATGGGCTTGATCCACTGCTCGAAGGGGGCGAGCTTCAACTGTCGTGTGCACCAGCGAGTCTGGGCCGACGGTAGAAAGTGGTTGTATTCGCGCAGCCAGAAATCAAAGTCGCGCCGAGGATTCAAGCGGGCGATGGGTTTTCCTAGAAAGCCTTCCAATCGGCCAAGAAATTCATAGACCTCGGGGAGCTCTTTGCCGGTGTCGGTGAAGAAGTAGTCGACATCGAGCTCCGGGTGGTTTTGCCGGACGAACACGGCGAGCGCCGCGCTGTCCTTGCCGCCTGAAATTCCGAGGACGTGCCGATCAGCCATGAGCCTTCTCCTTGTTGGCGTCGTCTTCAACGGTCAGCCGCATGCCGGCCTTGGCGAGGATTGCAAGAAGGACATCGGTGCCGAGCCCTTCGGATTGGAGCTGGTGGGCCAGCAGGTCCGCCATGTTCTCGACCGCCGCGCGGTGGCGGTCGGGAATTGAGAACGAGCGCGAAATGATTTTTGTGTCCGAGCCCGCGCCGATCACCACGGCGAACGCCTCGCTGGTGGGCTTGCGCCCGCGCACTGAAACAAACGCTTCGGCTTGGCGGAATCGCAGGGAAGCCTGGGCGATTTCGAGCAGAGCCGCGTCGATGTCTCGGTCGTTCCAATCGCGTGGCGGCTTGTTCGCGGCCAGGCTCAGAATGCCCTCGACGCTTTCGCGGCTTCCGTTGTGCTTCGCCAAGCGGGCGGCGAACGCGTCTTGGCGCAGGTCGCCCGTCACTCCCGCCAGAGCTTCCGCGCGGGCCTGCAAGCGATCCAGCTTGTTGGCGGGCGCGTCCAACGCCTCGAGCATGGATGTTTCAATCCGGCGCAACAGCGCGTCATAGGCTCCGGCGATTTCTTTGATGGGTTCGCGCAGCGCGTCGACATACGACGCGCCACCCTTGTTTTCAAGGACCGCGGCCAGATCGACGAACAGCACCTTGTGCGGGTCGTGGGCCTTGAGCAGCGTGTCGCGCACCGCGCGGGCTTCCACGCTCAGGCTCAATGTGCGCTGGCTCCATGCGGGCAAGCCAAACACCAAAGCCACCAAGCCGCGAGCGGCTTCTAACGGATCGCGAGCACCGGATGCGGCACCGACCTCGGCCAATATCTCCGAGATGCCGGAAAGAATGGTTGCCTTCTCTTCGTCGATGACGATCCACCGCATGGAGAAGCGCCGGGCCTCCTGGATGTATTCGTCGATGTCGGCATCGCTCACATGCGGGATGAAGACGCCATCTTTATAGACGGCGACATTGCCCTTGTGGGCCAAGATGAATGCCGCCATCAGCACGGGCATCACGCCTTGCCGAACGCCAAATGGCGGCGACATCCATAGATCGTGAATCGACGAAACGTCGACGCGAGTTCCTGAATCGGAGAACAAATCGCGTGTGGCCTTCCATATATTTACCATCGTGGGAGCATTGGCCTCGTCGGGCGGCATGAAGCTCCACGAACCGTTTTCGTCCTTGCGGTGGAGCCCCGTCTTCTTGAGCACGGTCTCGTACAAGCCGCGGTCGGCCGGGAATCCCTCGATGCCGAGGTTCTCCTCATGCTCATGGTCCAGCATCTTGTAGAGCAGGTCTTTGCGGGCCTTGACGCTGTTGCCAGACGGGTTATCGCGGTTGATGAGCTCGCTCCAAATGGCCGGCGCGTCCTCGTACAGCGAGTCGGCCAGTGCGGATGCGATGGGTGAAAGCCGCTCGCCGGTGTCGTACACCGAGTCGCCAACTACCCATTGGGCGAAGGCAACAGCCTCGCGCAATTGCTCTTCGAGATTGGCGCGTACGGCGGCAATCCGGGCAATGACTTCCCGGCGAGCGACCGGATCGCCGCCCAGCTCGTGGCGGGATTGGACGCTTTCAAGAGCGATGAGCTCGGCTCCAAGGTCTTCGATCTTGGCGTGGTTGCTCGGCACTCCAATGACGATGGGCCATGGGTTCTCACGCGAGTATTCGTGGCAGAGCTTTAAATAGGTCGTCGGATTCGAGCCTTGATTGGGCAACGCCAGGAGGAAAAGGCCAAACTCGCCATGCTTGGGTTTGAAGTTGGCGGCCAGCTTTTCGGCCGCGTCCAAGCGGCACAGGGCCATGTGCATCCATCGCATGGTGCCGGTTTCATGATAGTGGCGCTTGGCCACCACCGGGTAAAGGTTGGTCAGGCTTGCCAGCAAATCGAAGTCCACGCCAGGAAGCGTCGATCGGGCTTGCTTGACCGCGGTGTCGATGTCGAAATCGCTGCCCTCGAAGACCGACCATGCGCCAATGTGCTTTTTGAACAAGGCGACGCGCCACGCGGCCAACTGCCCGAGTGCCTCTTCGATTTTCGCTTTGGATTGGTCGTACAGAATGGCCGACAGCACGTCGGCTTCGGCGGCGAGACCCGATCCATTGCGGAACAAGTCGATGATGGCGATGTTCTTGATCAGGTCGACATGAAGCTTGTCGCTTGTCTTGGCTTCGGTGCGCTCGACCGCCTCGACCGCCTGCGCCCAGCGGTGGCCATCGGGGGAGGCCAAGATGGCCGGCTCGAGGTTGGACCGCAGGTAGTCCCAATAGTCGTCGGGCCGATACCACGTGGCTTTGGAGAGCGGCGTGCTTTGCAGATACCAGCGGAACCCGTAGGGCTCTACCGATGCCAGAAATCCAAACGTGCTGCGCTCGTTTTGACCAAACTGCCGTTTGGATATGGGCCCCAGAAGCGCGGCCATCGCCGGGTGCAGGGGCCAGCATTGGAACAGGCTTTGCGCGAAGTTGTCGCCCACCGCGGGGCGCCGCCCTTGAATGGAGGTCGCCACGGCCTTGGATATTTTGAGCATCCAATCCGGCCTGCGCTCGGCTTCGATGGCTTTTCCGATCAGCTCGACCACCTCGTCGCTTGCCGCGACCAATGGAATGTCCGAATAGCGCCCTTGGATCTTGGCCCAATCGTCCCGAGTGTCGATGCCGAGTCGGGCGGCGTACTGACCAAAGGACTGATGCAGGATGCCCACGACCACGATCTTGCCGGCGGAGCGGGCCGCGGCTTCTGCGAGCTCTTGGAAGAAGTAAACGTCGTCGCCCATGCCCAAGGCGGAGGCTTCGAGGAATTTGCCCATTTCGTCAATAACGATGAACACCCCGTCGTTGCCCTTTTCGGCAGCGGTTTGGCAGAGCTCTTCGATCAGCGAGGCTGCGGTCGTCTTGCGCGCGCCTCCGGTGCCGCCTCCCGCCCTGCGAAGCGAATTGGCGATTTCGGCCACGACGCTCGCGCGCTTTCCGACCACGGGGATGGTGATCCATCCATGGCGCACGGGGATCGCTTTGTCGAAGTCGGCGAGCCCTTCGAGTTGGAGAACTTGCCGGGCTTTCGCCCGAAGCCGCTTGTCATAGCCAAGCGCGCACGCCAATGCCACGGCCAAGGACGACTTTCCGCCGCCAAAGGGGCCGGTCCACGTGAAGGCCCGCTGATTGCTCTTGAGAATCTGCTTGGACATGCTGTCCAGAACGGCTTTGGCCGTGCCATGGCAGATATACCCGTCCAACGCGTCGGGGCGACCGATGTCGATGTCGATGCGGATGGAGCGCTGATATTGGCGCGAGATGCGGACGATATCCGAAAGCATGGTTTCTTTGGGATCACTCATACGCGAACTCGATCATTTTGTCTGTCAATGTGGGCGGCAGGTTGGCCTTCTTGTGGACCTGACGCAGCCCGGCAGAGTCGGTCCACGACAATGCGCCGCGGGTGTTGTCGCTCAGCGCGAACAGCCGCTCAGCGACAGAGTCTTCGTCGAGCTTGAACACGCGGCCCGGCGAGCCTTCGCCGTAAGCGATGGCCTCGAACGGCAGGGAGCTGAGGCTCGCGGCGGTGTTTTGCCAGAAATCAAGCAGCGCGAAGATGAACATGCCATCGGTCAGCGTTGCTTTGGGGCCGCGCCGGAATGCGAAATGCCCTTTGTGTTCTTCGTGGATCAAGCCGAGCTCGCTAAGCAGCGGCTCGGCGTAGTCTTCAGGCGATCCTCCGGCCGATCGCGGGGCGTAGCCGCGCAGGCAGGTTTCAATGTCGCGGGATATCGTCGCGCTCGACAGCTTGCGCTTGGGATCGAGCCCCCGGGCATAGTCGATCAGCGGCTTTTCCAAATCGGAGCGGGAAAACGATGGTGCGGTCACGTGATTGAAGAGCCAATACCAAGTGGTGGCCCGGTTGCCGCGCCCGGCGAGGCACCAATGGGCATACCAAGCCGTGGTAGGGTGCTCCGCATAGGGATCGAGTCCGGTGTCGCGCAGGATCTTGTCGGCGAGGGGAGTGATCTTATAGGGGCCCGGCCCATTGTCCTCAAAGACTTCGCAAGCCAATGCCCAATGTCGAATGGCCGCGACCATGTTCTTTCCGACGCCGAATTCTGCGATCGCGCCATCGTCAGAAAACGTGGATTTGGCAACTTCGTTCCCTGCTGTGGCTTGGTTGTAAGCCTTTTTTAGCCACATCTGACGGAGAGGGAACGTTTCGTGGCCCGAATAATGGGCAACATAGCCTTCCATGGTGGGTAGTATTCTCATGCGGTCGATTCTAGCGGCGCGCTCGGTCTACTGGAGGACTTCGCCAGTAGGGACGGCGAAAGGGGTTGAAAAGGCCTGTGCAGACGTATGCACAAGGCCGGGAAGGTCGAACCGACCCCGAGCGTCGCGGTTCACGGCGCGAAGCTTTTCCGGCAAAGCGTGTGCTCTCATGGCTTCATATCTGTTTTAATGAACAGCCTGTGATAATACACAGTATTGATTGCTCTCGTGCCGAATCAATTGGTTCAGCCTTGAAAGCAACACGGCGGGAACGTCCTTGCGACGATCGTTGGCCAGAATGGTGTCGACCATCCATGGGTGGCAGTAGCGGACCTCGCCAGTGCGCCGCTGGGGGTTGATTGCCCCGCCAATGGCGAGCCACAGGCGTTTGAAATGGCGAGCGTCCGAGGTGTGTATGGCATTGGGCATGGCGCGTTACTACTTCTTCGAGACGATGGGCGGGATGGCCGCTTCGAATGCGTCCAGGCTCAGCAACATGTCGAGCTCTTCGCGTTCCTTGGCCATCCGAGCTTCAAAGGCTGAGGTGGTGGGCACCTCGCTGTCAGGCAGGCAGCATGCGAACGCGTGGAGGTGCTCGGGCAGCGGAAGGATGTAGAGGCCGCATCCGTGGTGAGCCTCGCACGCTGCTCGCAGGTAGTAGAAGGGATCCCATTGGGTTTCTTCGATGGCCCGGAGCGGACTGGTGGGCATGTCTTCCGTGCCGTCGCGGCGCATCCAATTGACTCGGCGAGGCAGTTCAATCCAATCCAGCAGCTTGTCCGACGAGCGCAGCAAGATCACGATCCAGTTGATGAGGGAATCACGAACCAGGTTGTGTTCGTCGGCCAACGCGCGCAACGCGTCGGCGGTGCTTGCCCGCATGGCAATGCTGACTTGTTTCAGCGGTGGCGCGTTTTTGCCGCCGAGGGATTTGAGCTTCCCAGCGATGTAGCGGTTGGCTTTGGCCGAGAGGACACGTCCGTCCAAGTCGGCTCGGATGTGCGGGATTTCGCCCGCGATGACCCTGTCCAAGAACGCGTCGCGGCGCAAGAGCGCGCTCGACATCTGCCGATCGAAGTCGGCGTACATGGGGGCAAAAAACCGAGCGGTGAGCTTGGTGAGGTCTTTGTTGTCAGTCGAGGCGGCAGTCATGTTTTCTCCTGGTGGCGCACCGCAAAATCAGCGGCATGGAGAAAGTGTCGTCTCGCTGGGGATTTCTGTAAAGAAAGTTCTTTAAGGCTTTTTGGAAGAATTCGAGTGGACTACGCTGCGGGGACGGCCGCCAGAAGCTCGTTGGCCGGGTAGGGTCTCATGAATTCCATGGACTCGTTGGGCGAGGCGGCGAGCCAAGCGCCGTAGGCCGCCTCCGGAAGAATGACGACCATCCGCTTTTCATCCGTCGGCTTATGGAAGGATTTCATCAGTTCGTGCTGGTTCGCATTGATCGTGAGCATCGTGTAGCTATGAAGCCATGTGCCGTCGGGTTTCCACGCACATTTGCTCCCCCTCGAACATTGTGTTTCGTTTGTTTGCCAGTAGATGGCCGGAACTGATAGCGTTTCGTACTATTCGTTGATCTACTTTTGCGAGTAGAGCAAGTTTGTAGATAGTGATTTCTTCTCCATCATCTAGAGCAAATCTGCCATCACCCATTGCAACGACATCAAGCCATTCTTGCGACGGTTTCCTGTGGGTGTAAGTCCCACCTGGCCACGGCTCCAGCCAGTAGCAACCGGAGCGGTTATGGAGGTAACGACATGGCTGAAGCCTTCGGGTAATAGTTGTCACGAAATACGGTGACAG
>Ga0066798_10000357_pt1 | contig 25009 bp, 22 predicted proteins | sample PersoiDNA2013203_FD_70961 | JGI IMG/M metagenome (GOLD analysis project Ga0066798, IMG submission 70961) | Permafrost soil microbial communities from the Arctic, to analyse light accelerated degradation of dissolved organic matter (DOM) -... | ecosystem: Environmental > Terrestrial > Soil >... | reverse complement strand
AGTGAAGGTAAAATCGTTCAGTGTATTGGCGCCGTAGTTGACGTCGAATTTCCGCGTGATCAAATGCCCAAGGTTTATGAAGCCTTGCTGGTAAGCGACGATGGTATAACCGCAGAAGCTGGTTTAACGCTTGAAGTGCAGCAGCAACTAGGCGATGGCATCGTACGTACGATTGCCATGGGTTCAAGCGATGGTTTGCGCCGCGGGACCAAAGTCACTGCGACAGGCGCTGGTATTTCAGTACCCGTTGGTAATGCTACATTGGGTCGTATCATGGATGTGCTGGGTCGCCCGATTGATGAAGCTGGCCCGATTGCTACCGATGAACGTCGCGAAATTCACCAAAAAGCGCCAAGTTTTGAAGAGCTTTCTCCTTCTGTAGATTTGCTGGAAACAGGCATTAAGGTGATTGACTTGGTTTGTCCGTTTGCCAAAGGCGGTAAAGTTGGTCTGTTCGGTGGTGCGGGTGTAGGCAAGACCGTGAACATGCTGGAGTTGATCAACAACATCGCTAAAGAACACTCAGGGTTGTCGGTGTTTGCTGGTGTGGGCGAACGTACGCGTGAAGGTAACGACTTCTACCATGAAATGGCAGAAGCTGGCGTGATCAAGCTGGATAACCTATCAGAATCAAAAGTAGCCATGGTGTTCGGTCAAATGAACGAACCACCAGGCAACCGTCTGCGCGTAGCGCTGTCTGGTTTGACCATGGCAGAAAAATTCCGTGACGAAGGCCGCGACATCCTGTTTTTCGTGGATAACATTTACCGTTACACACTGGCTGGTACCGAAGTATCTGCGCTGTTAGGCCGTATGCCTTCAGCTGTGGGTTATCAACCTACATTGGCTGAAGAAATGGGTCGCTTGCAAGAGCGTATCACTTCTACCAAAACTGGTTCAATTACTTCTATCCAAGCCGTTTACGTCCCTGCGGATGACTTGACCGATCCATCTCCAGCGACTACTTTCCAGCATCTGGATTCAACCGTGGTGTTGTCACGTGATATTGCTTCTCTGGGTATTTACCCAGCGGTTGATCCACTGGATTCAACCTCACGTCAGTTAGACCCACTCGTGGTAGGTGACGAGCATTACAGCGTGGCACGTTCAGTACAATCTACCCTGCAACGCTATAAAGAACTACGCGATATTATCGCGATTCTGGGTATGGACGAACTGGCACCTGAAGACAAACTGGCCGTAGCCCGTGCACGTAAGATTCAACGTTTCCTGTCACAACCTTTCCACGTCGCTGAAGTATTTACTGGCGCGCCTGGCAAGTATGTTTCACTAAAAGATACCATTAAAGGGTTCAAAGGTATTGTCAACGGTGATTACGACCATCTGCCAGAGCAGGCTTTTTATATGGTAGGTGCGATTGAAGAGGCTGTTGAAAAGGCTAAAACGCTTTAATTTTAAGCTCATCACCATAGCAAATAGGTAAACAGCATGACAGCCACTATCCATATTGATGTAGTAAGTGCCGAAGAGTCTATCTACTCTGGCGAGGTTGAGTTCATAGTGGTGCCTGCCTTGCAGGGCGAAGTCGGCATCTATCCACGCCATGCGCCACTATTGACTACGATTAAAGCTGGTGCCTTGCGCCTGAAGATTTCTGATCAGCTTGAAGAGCAGTTAATCTTTGTCTCTGGCGGCATACTTGAGATTCAACCAGGCATCGTCACAGTATTGGCCGATACTGCAATACGTGGTCATGATCTGGATGAAGCGAAAGCATTAGAAGCTAAGCGTGTGGCTGAAGAAGCCATGAAGAACAAGAGTTCTGAAGTAGATTACGCTAAAGCACAAGGTGAGTTGATGGAAGCCATGGCCCAATTGCAGGCGATACAACAGCTACGCAAAATTACAAAACATTAATACCAGCCACGATTGGCAGTAGACTGTAAAGGCAGCGTAAGCTGCCTTTTTTATTGCCTGATAAATTCGGGCAGCAACACACAAGTTTGGAGCATCTTCTTTTGAGTGAATCACCAGTAATCAGTTGGATACACGCAGGCAAAACCATCAGCAGGCAATGGCGCTCAGAAAGTGGCACACCGCCTCCTAAGCGTGTGATAGTCGTAGATGACACCATGACGGCAGATGCAGCCTATAGGCTGGCGTGCGAAGGTACGGCATTGCTTTGGAGAGGTGATTTCCAGAATGCACGTCAATTGCTCCAAGCCATGGCGCGTCGTGCGCAAGCCCCCAAACATAAGAACAAGACTGAGAAGATTAGCGCAGCCAGCCCAGCCGAGGCATTTCATCTACATCGGCAAGCACAATCACAGCGTGCCCGCACGCTAGCAATGCTATTAATTGAGTTGTCGGCAGATCATGCCATTCCATTACGTCGTGCTCCCGATGTAAAGTCTGCCTGTGAGCAAGTGTATGGCCCGGCAACAGCAGCCTATGTCATTTCATTACGTGAATTATTAGGCTTGATCGGCGCTTATGAGTGGCGTAAAAAAGGCGTGGAAATTCCAGCATTGGCGAACCAGATTCATCCACATTACGGCGTATTTTCGCCTGTGCGCGGTGAATATATCCAGCTGATTGCAGACACGCCTTTGCCTAATTTGGATTTAGCGTTTGATATTGGTACTGGTACTGGCGTTATCGCGGCAGTATTGGCACATCGAGGTGTTAAAAAAGTCATCGCTACCGACCAGGACGACCGTGCCCTGACCTGCGCCCATGAAAACATTGAACGCATAGGTCTGAGTGACCGTATTGAGATAGTAAAAGCCGACCTATTTCCTACGGGTCAAGCGCCATTGATAGTCTGTAACCCACCTTGGATACCAGCACGTCCAAGCTCTCCGATTGAGCATGCGATTTATGATCAGGATAGCCACATGCTTTTGGGATTTTTAAATGGCCTTGCAGCCCATCTCACTAGCGATGGCGAAGGCTGGCTAATACTCTCGGATATCGCCGAGCATTTAGGCTTGCGAACACGCGATGAATTATTGGCAGTGATTGATAAAGCGGGATTAAAGGTGATAGAAAAACGTGATACAAAAGCCACACACCCGCGTGCATCAGACCCAACAGACCCTTTACATCAAGCACGTAAAGCCGAAGTGACTTCACTATGGCGGTTTACTATTAAAAATTAACTGCAACATATTAGATAGTTTGATGATTAGTGGGTCGGTAACTCCAGCGGGGAATTACCAGCAATGCAGCGAACGATGCCAGAGCTATGATAGAGGATAAAACAATGATCACTGGATGGGCCGCAATGCGTTCAGGATAAATGTGCATAGCAGCGCCTAAGCCTATGCCATTAGTCCCAGCCACAAGTGTTGCTGCTGTATACACATGGAAACGCCTTGCTTTATTGGCTGCAAGCGTCCATACAGGGTCTATGTGGTAGCTAGGCAGGGAGTGGTGTGCATTATCCAGTTGCTCAAGCGTAGAAAGGAAAAGACGCAAATTTGCGATTGCACGCTCGGCCATATAATTCAGAAAAACCAAGGCGATAGAAGCAACAGGAAAACCTAGCACTAGCCACTCAATCGGCGGGGCAATTCCCCCCGCGTTTGGTTTGAGCGCGACCAAGGCGGCGAGCAAACTCACCATTAACGTGACATAAAGGGTTAAAGCCTGCTGACGTTGTGCAATGCGGACATTGATTTCTTGATAAGCGGCAATGAACCGGTAATTTGCATCAACATGTGATTTGATGGCCATTCAACGATTCCAATTCAACATTAGATAATATAAAGCCACAAAATATAAAAGCCAGTAGCTGAAACTAGCATCTAGGATGTTTTAAATTCTGCCAAATGGATTAAAGATTTAATCAATCAAACAGGTTCAAAACTAAGCGATGCTGAGTTAATACAATAACGTAGACCACTCGGTGGCGGTCCATCGGGGAAAACATGGCCCAAATGTGCATCACAGACATTGCAAATGACTTCAGTGCGTATCATCCCCAAGGATATATCACGTTCTTCACGCACGTTTTCAGGGTTAATTGGTTCAAAGTAACTTGGCCAACCGCAACCTGCGTCAAACTTGGCGTCGGATTCAAACAAAGCTGTGCCACAACAAACGCAGCTATAGATGCCATGTTCATAAAAATTAGCATATGCACCAGTGCCTGGCCGCTCTGTAGCGGCCTGTCGAGTGACCTGATATTGCATAGGGGTCAATTGGGCTTGCCACTCAGCATTGCTTTTAACTACTTTAGTCATGATCATTCTCTAAAATAAATAAAAAATAAGAGCACTTGCAGCTTAAAAAGTTGCCATCAAGCGCCTTTATTTGAAGGGGTTGACAAGAATTGTAAGCAAGTAATGTAACAAGCAGCAAAAACTGGTGCAATCGACAAAAAATAGTTTAAGATAAGCGCTCCAAAATCAATCAGGATTACTCAAGTGAATAAAACCGAACTCATTGCAGTTATCGCTGCAGAAGCTGGAATCTCAAAAGCCGCCGCTGCTAAAACCCTTACCGCTATTACTGATAGCATCACTGCTTCATTAAAAGCAGGCGAGCCAGTTGCTTTGATAGGCTTTGGCACATTTAAAGTGAGCCAACGTGCTGCACGCACTGGTCGTAATCCACAGACTGGTAAAGAGTTGAAGATTGCTGCTCGTAAGGCGCCAGCATTTACCGCTGGTAAAGCACTTAAAGATGCAGTGAACTAATATTATTAGGTACTGCTGCTAGCAGCAGTACCTACTGTGTTGAAGAAAAAAGCCAGCACTAGCTGGCTTTTCTATTTTTACCAGCACTATCTTGTTTAAAAGTAATATTAAAGACTGAACACATTGAGCGCCCCACCTCCTGGCGCTGCATTATATCTACCTAGTGCTTTGTAAGCGCCTGCTGCGCCTGCCCCATCAGATTCTTCAGTTAGACCTAAATTGAGCGCAATTCCTGCCCAGCCACCTATGCCAGATAATATCGCTACATATTGTTTGCCACGATGACCATAAGTCATGGCATTACCCACCACACCTGAACCTACTTGTGATTGCCAGAGTAATTTACCCGTTTTTGCATCTAAAGCTTTAAACCAGCGATCTAAGGTGCCGTAAAAGATAAGGTCTGCGCTGGTTGCAAGTACCCCACCCCATACAGAAAATGTTTCCTTGTTGTACCAGATGGATTTACCGCTAAGTCCATCCCAAGCCATCAGGCCACCCATGACGCCATCTGGTCCAGGATACATGGTGATGCTGGCGCCTACCCATGGCTGACCTGAGACATATTTTGCCTCGACCGATTCATAGTTCATGCATAGATGATTTAGCGGCACATAAAACAGCTTGGTATGCGGTGAGTAGGCCGCGGGTTGCTCGTCTTTAACCCCCACTGCTGCCGGGCAAATGCCTTGAACATTCACTTCCTGGTGCGTGGAATAACGACCATCTTTTTGTGGAATGCCCGTAGCCAGATCAATGCCTGTTGCCCAGTTGACAAAAGGATGCATTTTGGAAGCAACCAGCAGCGTGCCATTGCGCCTGTCAAACGTATAGCCAAAGCCATTGCGGTCGAAATGGGTAGCAAGCGGCTTGCCTTTTGCATCCCAGAGTATGATTTCATTCACGCTGTCATAATCCCACTCATCATGCGGCGTCAGTTGGTAACCCCACTTGGCCATGCCGGTATCAAGGTCGCGAGCAAATATGGTCATTGCCCATTTGTTGTCACCTGGCCTGACATCAGCATTCCATACGGAAGGATTACCAGTGCCGTAATACACAAGGTTCAGCTTGGGATCATAGGAAAACCATCCCCAGACTGGGCCCCCGCCAGTTTCCCAACCATGTTTGACGGCTTGTGGTTTAAGCCAGGTTTTAATGCCAAGCTCAGTTTCAGGGAATTTTAGCTGCGCTTTAGTGAGTGCTTTAAATGAGCCATCTTCTTTGTTGCCACCGTTCACGTCTTCATACACAGATAAGGCGCTGAATTGTGGATTTGCCTGGTTGAAATCCGACCCTATCAGGACATCATGGTCTGAACCCATGCTGTAAGCTTTCCAGGCCAAAGAGCCGTCATGAATATTGTAAGCAGCAATAAAGCAGCGAATGCCGAATTCACCCCCACTACAGCCTGTAAACACTTTGTCCTTGAATACGTAGCTTGCATTCGTGTTGGTGGCGCCAGTTTTGGGATCATTCACTTTGACATCCCATACTTTTTCGCCAGTTTTAGCATCGAGTGCTACCAATACACCATCATTTTGTTGTAGAAAAATCTTGCCATCACCATAGCTTAGCCCACGATTTACACTATCGCAGCAAAGTATCGCCTGTACCAGAGGTTCTTGTTTGGGGAAGTACGACCAGAGTATTTTTTGGTTATTGTTTAAATCCAGAGCATAAACATTATTGGGGAATGGGGTATGTACATACATGGTATTGCCCACCACCAGTGGAGACCCTTCATGGCCACGCGTCACGCCAGTAGCAAATGACCAAGCCATGTGCAGCTGTTTGATATTCTGCTTATTGATTTGATTAAGCCTGCTATAGCTCTGATTACTATAGTCTTTACGCGGACTTACCCATTGCTGGTCATCTTGCATTAAAGCTTGCAAGCGATCATCAGATGAATTTGCAGCCCAGGTTAAATGTATAGGCAGGATCACATTGGTAGTCATTACCAATGTAAGGCTTAGTTTTTTTATCAGGTGCATAGAAATAGGCTAGTGTGATATTAGTGGCTGATATTGTATAGAAGGCTGAATTTTCAGGATTTTATAAGACCCTTTTAAATCAAAAAACGTTGTAAAATCATCAAAGATTACACAGGCGTAAAATTAAATGCCAATAAAATGCCTGATATTAAGATAAGAATGATAAAAATACCTAAAAATCAATCCAAGGAGTAAAGCATGATAATTCAAAGCCATATCGCTGATTTACCAACCCCTACTGGCACTATGCGCACCTATGTGCATAGACCTGTTGGCGAAGGCAAATTTCCCACCATTCTGTTTTACTCTGAAATATTCCAGCAAACTGGGCCTATCGAGCGTGCAGCCAAGATTATGGCAGGTCATGGCTATGCGGTGCTGGTGCCTGAAGTATTCCACGAGCTTAACCCAATTGGTACTGTGTTAGGTTACGACGACGACGGCCGCGATAAAGGCAATGCTGATAAAGCAGCAAAACCAGTCGAAAGCTACGATAGCGATAATGCTGCCATGATTGCCTGGGTAAAACAGCAGCCCTGGGCAAATGGCATCGTGGGTGCTATGGGCTTTTGTATTGGTGGCCATTTGGCATTCCGTGCCGCTTTGCAGCCTGAAATTAAAGCAACCGCCTGTTTTTATGCAACTGACTTGCATTTGAACACCATGCCGAACCAACCTGGCCAGCACAGTATGGAGCGCTTAAATGATATTACTGGTGAATTGATGCTGATTTGGGGCAAACAGGATAATCATATCCCTACGGAAGGTCGCCTCAAGGTTTATCAAAAATTAACCGAGCAAGGCCTCAAATTCACTTGGCATGAGTTTAATGCCCAGCATGCGTTTATGCGTGATGAAGGTGAGCGCTATGACCCGCAGCTTGCGATCACTGGCTACCAGTTGGCTTTACAGTTGTTTGGGCGCACTTTACGCTAGTCATTTCAATACCAGCCATCTCAATACTAGTTACTTAAACACTGGCCACTTAAATTTTAGCCATTTAAGTGGCCAGTTTACGAGCAAGATTAGCACCCACCGATCTAAAGAGAGTGACTACCTAAGGGCTAGTTTACTTAAAGTTTTGCCTGATTTAAGTTTGCATGGGCTGAACTTTGCCTGAGTTAAACCTAGCAAAGCCTGTCATACTAACTCCTACAGTAACATCAGTCTGTGCCTGATAATTCTCCTTGATCTCAGGCCATAAAATAGCAACACATTCACCAAGGAGACCTCAAATGAAATTCCTTATTAAAACTGCTGTATATGCTTTTGTGCTTAAAAAAGTGTTCAAAGCTGTTATTGCCAAATAATTGGCTTTCATAGATTCAGCATAGTTCGTCCATTAAGCGCAAGTCCAATTAACCCTGAACCATTCGTTCGGGGTTAATTTGTCTCAGTCACGATTTTCTCAAGTAGGCTTTTCTTCAGCTACAAACACGCATTGCTTAAAGTAGATAACACATGATCAGAATGAATTTTGGTATTAGATTGCAGTATGAGGTCATCGGTCAGCCAGCCGACTTTATACTGAATATTCATGCCGCTAATACGCCGCATCAAACAGTGGTTTCTGAAGACTTTAGCATCAGTCAATCTCTGCCTGTAGATATGTATGAAGCGCCTTTTTACGGCACGCGCTTTGCTCGATTTAGAGCCAATGCGGGCTCTATTACGGTGCGCTATAACGCTACCGTGGATATTGATGCTTATATTGCAGAGCCTTCAACCTTACGTGAATCGCCAATAGCAGAAATTCCGCAGGCGATTTTGCATTATGTGTATCCAAGCCGCTACTGTCAGTCAGACCGCCTGCACAAGTTTGCCGCCAGAGAGTTTGGCCAGTGGGCGCCAGGTTTTTCGCGCGTGCAGGCCATTGCTGAATGGATACGCAAGCGTACGGTATTTGAATCGGGCGCGAGCAAAGGCACTACCTCAGCGGTAGATACCTTGATAGAACAAGTCGGTGTTTGCAGGGATTTTGCACATTTAATGATTGCATTGTGTCGCGCGGTGAATATCCCTGCACGTTTTGCCACAGGCATAGATTACGGCGCAGCGCCAGAACTGGGCGCCTGCGATTTTCATGCCTATGTTGAAGTCTACTTGAGTGGTCGCTGGTACATCGTTGACCCAAGCGGTATCTCACCACCCCAGGGCTTAATACGTCTTGGTACTGGGCGTGATGCAGCTGATGTGGCTTTTGCGACCATTTTTGGCCAGGTGAATTCCTGGGCGCCCACGGTCTCTATAGATGCAGTGAATGACCCAGAACATGGCTACCAATTACCTGTGCGCAATCATTTGGCAGTTTCTACTCATTCTTGAAAGCTGCAAGGCCTAATGTAAATCGCTTAAGTGTACTTTACGCAGCTTTGGCGCCAATTTTGCGGTAATAGCAACCACCGTTAATGTCATCAGGCCACCAAAAATCACTGATGGCACGAGGCCAAGCAGCTTGGCCGACAAACCCGATTCAAAAGCCCCCAATTCGTTTGAAGAGCCAATAAAGATGCCGTTAATGGCAGACACCCGTCCGCGCATATGGTCAGGCGTCATCAGTTGTAAAATGGTGGTGCGGATGACGACTGATACGCCATCACACGCGCCCGAACACATCAAGAAAAACGCCGCTATCCAAAAATGTGTAGTCAGTGCAAATAGGATGATACTGACACCAAAGCCTGCAACAGCCATGAGTAAGATACGCCCGGCATTTTTGTTAATGGGATAGCGTGTCAAAAGCACGCCCATGCAGATAGCGCCTAATGCTGGGGCGGCGCGCAATATGCCCAAACCTTCAGGGCCGTAGTGGTAAATATCATGGATAAACGCAGGCAACATGGCGACAGCGCCGCCGAATAATACAGCGAACATATCTAGCGCTTGCGCGCCTAGCACAATCTGATTGCCAGCGACAAAACGTAGTCCCTGGGCAATACTGGCAAATACAGGCGAACTTTCTGCGGGTGGCGGTTCAGCAACCCTTAACAAGAGTAATGCAAGCCCGGCACAAACGCCGAAAACCGCTGCTACCAGATAAGCCACGCTAATGCTGGTGTAAGCGACTAACAGTCCACCCAAAGCTGGACCTAATACCAAACCACTTTGCAATACAGAACTACCCACACTGGCTGCCCTGCCAAATTCCTCACGCTTTACTACCAATGCAAAAAGCGAGCTATAGGTCGGCCCGATGAAGGCACGCGCCAAACCTACACAGGCTATCGAGCAATAAATCCATAAGGCTGAATCACTACCAATGTATCCATGAGCAACAGCGGATAGCACCAAGGCATTCAGCATTAACACCATACTGGCAAATACCCCGAACATACGTCTGGAATGGTGGTCAATTGCATAGCCAGCAAACAGTGCGGTGGAGATATAAGGAATCACCTCAGCCAGGCCTATCAGGCCGAGTGAAAAGGGATTATGGGTGATCTGGTAAATATGCCAGCCGACAACCACCGCAACAACTTGATATGAAAATACGATCAGCAGGCGGAACAGCAGCAAGTTGACAAAATTGACGTTCTTTAAAAGTGGTACAGCAGACTTGAGAGACATGGTGAGTTCGCGTATTTCTTGTTACTTACTTGCTACTTAAATGATGAAAGCCTGTGTGGGAAAGGCTAGTGAAGTATGGTTTTGATCACCACAAGCTAAAAAACTTTGCTTCCCTAAGTATGAGCAAAACCCATGCGCTCCAATATATGTTTGGTCATGCCTAATGCCAGTTCGCGTTTGCCAACAAAGACTTTGCCTAGCATGTCTTTTTCCAACAAGGCGGATTCGGCTTCGCTGTAGGCACGTAATACTACCTCGATTTCTGGGTTTAACAGGCGCGCGGTTTCCACTATTTTCCTTACATCCACTGTGTTGTTGGTCGCTATTACCAGCAGGCTGGCACGGGCTATGTGAGCCTGTACTAATACTGCCGGGTCAGCGGCATCGCCTGACACTGCATTGATCCCTTCTTGACGTATTTTTTCTACGATTTGGCGGTTGGATTCAGCGACCACATAAGAGATTTTTTTGGCTCTAAGTTCATCACCAATGCGCCTGCCAACACGACCGTAGCCCACAATCACCACTTGTCCTGTGAGGTGTTTTTGATCTACCGACATAGGCAGTTGTGCCAATGGGTCATCTCGCAATTCCAGCTTACGCGCTGCTGACGAACGTTTGCGCAAGAATGCCTGTGCTGGCGCGATACACTTGAATATTAGTGAGTTGAATCCAATCGAAATGAGTGCGCCAGCCAATATCAGGCTCTGCCCTTCAGCGGGTAAGAGGCCAAGCGATAAGCCCATACCAGCCAGTATGAATGAGAATTCGCCAATCTGCGCTAAGCTGGCACCTACGGTTAAGGCGGTGTTCAATGGGTAGCGGAAAGTAATCACCAGTGCAATGGCTGCCAGTGTTTTACCTATCATGATGATGGCTGCCACCATGAGCACTCTGAGTGGTTCATCAATCAATATCTTCGGGTCAAACAACATACCGACCGAGACGAAAAACAACACAGAAAAAGCGTCACGTAAGGGCAGGGATTCTTCAGCCGCGCGATGGCTGAATTCTGACTCACGCATCATCATGCCCGCGAAAAATGCGCCCAGTGCGAATGACACATCAAATAATTTAGACGAGCCATAAGCAACGCCCACTGCTGCTGCCAATACGCACAAGGTAAACAATTCGCGTGAGCCAGTGCGGGCAACCAGCCACAATAATTTAGGAAAAGCTTTACGCCCAACTACCAGCATTAAAATGATAAACGTACTTACTTTGGCCAAGGTGATGCCTAGCGTTGCCCATAGGCTATTTGCAGCCGCATGCACTGTATCAGGTAAATGACCGCCTAATAGGCCTGCCAATGCTGGTAGCAATACGAGTACCAGTACCATAATCAGATCTTCAACAATGAGCCAGCCAACGGCGATCTGTCCATTGATGGATTCGAGCACGCCGCGTGATTCAAGCGCTTTGAGCAATACCACGGTGCTGGCGACAGAGAGTGCCAAGCCAAACACCAATGCACCACCAAAGCTCCAACCCCAATAAAGTGCTGTCAACATGCCCATGGCAGTAGCCACAATGATTTGTACCAAAGCGCCAGGGATGGCGATACGTTTAACCGCCAGTAAGTCATTCAGGGAAAAATGCAGACCCACGCCAAACATTAGTAGCATCACGCCAATTTCTGAAAGCTGCGAAGCAAGACCAATATCAGCTACAAAACCAGGTGTGCCAGGACCAAGTGCAATACCAGCAAGCAGATAACCAACCAATGGCGGCATGCGCAGTTTTGCCGCGGCGTAACCAAGGATTAAAGCTAAACCGAGGCTGGCTGCAATGGTTGTAATTAAGGCAAATTCATTGTGCATATTAAGGTGACAGATTCCATATTTTATTATGCATTATCGGCATCATTGTTTTCTGTAGCGTTATCTTTTGCTGCTATTTTTGGCGCGCCTATCACGCGGTTACGGCCTGTTTGCTTGGCTTCATAAAGCGCAGCATCTGCGCGTGGAATTACTGAATTGGGTTCTTCACCAGCCGCACGCTCTGCCACACCAGCGCTAAAGGTAATCAATACGCGCTTGTTTTCATGCATAAAAAAGTTTTTGGTCAATTCACGCTGGGCGCGCGTCATGATAGTGATACTTTCTTCTTGCTCGGTATTGGGCAGAATAATGATGAATTCTTCCCCGCCGTATCTAGCGATGACATCAGTGGTGCGCAAGGTCTTTTTAATGACACCAGCCAAATGGGAAAGTGCCTGGTCGCCTGTAGTGTGGCCCATGGTGTCGTTGATTTTCTTGAAATGGTCAATATCCATCATGGCAATGCTTAGGGCAATGTTATAACGCTCGGCCCTACTAAATTCACGGTCTAGTGCTTCGTCCATGCCGCGCCTGTTTAATGTACCTGTCAAGTAGTCTTCATGCGCGACTTCGCTGATGTGATCCAGTTTGACGGTAAGTTCATAAATCTGGCGTTCAGCTTCTTTCACTTTTTGTTGTGTTTCATTCAGCATGTCACGAGAACGCTGCGCGCTGAGGCCAATCGCACGCGTGTCTTCCATCAACTTATCCAGCAAGGTATTCAGTTCAACAATATTTCCGCTGGATTTGATTTGCTCCTGATAACCCTCAATCTTGCTTTGATACTCGCTGGTGTTTTCTGTCATTTCGGATAAACGCTCAACGAAGGTCGCCACCATTTTTTTCAGCGTTTCCTGCGCCTCTATCAGGCCTGGTTTGATCTCACCCTGCTTGAATATGAGGTCTTTCAAACTACTTTCAGCATTGTAGAGTGACTCAATATCCAAAGGTTTATTGAGGATGTCGTTCACCAACAGCGTTTGACCATATAGCCATTTATCTTCAACGACCAGTTCACTCATGCTGGCAAGCAATAAGCGCAGAAGTTGAAGCAAGGCTTCTCGAATCCTGTTTTGTGAGTCGTTATGCATTTCCAGGCTAAACAGCACACCTTTAAGATGCTCACTAATTTTCACGATATGCTGTTTGCTCTGCACATTTTTTGCGTCAGCGAGCAATATTTCTGCTTTTGCAAGTGCATCCGGGACGGACTTCAACTGCGGAACCACTATTAATTCGAGCGTTTTTACCAGCATATCGCGCCATAACTTGCCGATCTCCACTGCATCACTATCATCTCTGATCACTACGTCAATCAATTCTGCGGCGTTAAGATTTTTACTGTTTGCAGCAGCGCTAAGTGGCGTATTGGTGTTGACGGGCGATGCTGACGCAGGTGTGTCTATCATTTGCTCGCTAGTGCCGCTGCCCCAGGATGCCGTCAATGCGTGAATTTTTTGCGCAAGTATGTCTGGGTCTTGCCCAAAATTGGTTAATACGCGACTGAGCCCTTCTTTTTTGCGCGTATTGGTAATGCCCTTATGGTTGACCTCAAGCTGTTTCACCAGATTACGCACAACCATAGGCCAGGTAATGCTGTCATCTATATCAGCTACGGGAATGAGTTTACGCAGCTGTTCTTCAAGCTTTGCCCAGTCACGTTTGGTAATCAAGTTATTGATGGACTGCGCAGCTACGATATATTTAGGCTGTTTTTGCCCTGCTTCTTGCAACACACTATCTAATGTTCTTGCCAGTTCAAGAGAATGGTCAATAGAGGTTTCACCACTGATTTCATCGTACATCTTGCGATAATTATCTGGCGTAGGTGTAATTTTACGTGTGGTCAATTGCAGCAGCGTCTGGCGGGCAATTTCGGTTGAGCTCTTTTTATCCATAGCAAATACTCTTAGGTTAACCAGCATTTATGATGAGACAGCAAAACTTCACATAACTTACTATGACTGAATATTAAGGTTTTTAAAGGTAATTACCAATACATCCCGATAAGCAGGCTGGCTTGGATCTATTTGTTCTACTGGCGTTACTCCGTGCATACATCGCTTATCGTTCACAATTGCACAGTCTAGGGCTTGTGTCAGGGTAAAACTATCTAGTGTGCGTTGCTGATTATCATGCATGGTTGTCGTCCCGCTAGAGATGTTGACCCGCTTCACCATCATCACCAATACAAAATCTACACCGTCTCTGTGCACGCCTTCAGGCGTTGGTTTACCGTGCGCCTCGTTACTGGCCTCAATACGAAACTGGTGGCATTCAATATGCCACTTTGCTTGTGGTAGCATCTGGCCAAAAATCGCCTGGCAAAAATAGAGCAAACTATACATAGTTTGCCCCTGCATAATAGACGCATCAATAGGTGTAAAGTGACGCGGAATACCGCCATTCAAAGTGTTGTAATCAAGGCTCTGGTAATGTGCTTGATGTGGCTCAAGTTTGATCTCGCTGCTCGCGCTTTCGGCGCTCAAAGTCGCATGCTTTCTACGCCTGTAGCGGCCGCCATCTGCCATGTACTCATCAATCGGCATCTCATTCCAGCTTTCGGCAAATGCCAGCCAGTCATCCAGTGCATGCCGATTTGTTTCGGTTAGCCAGCTACTAACCTGTTCAGCACTTGCAAAGCAGAAGCCAGATTGCTCTATTTTCGGGCAGATGACATCTTTTGCTGATGTGTAAATTAAATCTTGCATGATGGCTTTGGCCGTGAGATGAGACTTGTATAAGAGACAAGCAGTTTAGGCAAACTGCGCGCTAGTGTCTATGCGCGATTGGCATCTGTATTCATCATAAATTTTCAAAGAACAAAATTGACTAAGGAAATGCGGACTAAGTTTCTAAGCGGGCGAATTGCTGCGTTGTGCGGTACTCATAACCTCGCCGTACTGTATGTACTGTCTCGTTTACTGCCTTCCGTGCGGCCTTTGGCGTCAATCCGAGCTGCTTTAGCAGCCGTATTGACGGACACGCCCCTTGCGGGTGTCGCACTGATGTTGCCACTTCAGTGGCTTACAGCAGTGGTGATGCCCCTTGCGGGTGCACTTCATCCCGCTCAACGACTTATTTCGTGTTTCCTTAACAAAAATAGTTGACACACATAACCATATAACTAATTATATGGTTATGAAACAGATTAAATCGATTCCAACTGAGTGGTCTGGCACCTCTAGCATTTTTGTGGCGCTGGGTGATGAGCAGCGCCAACGTATATTGCTGTCTTTTGAGCCGGATGAGCGCATGCACATTACACAGATTGTGGCTGCTTCACCCTTAAGTCGTAGCGCTGTTAATCATCATCTCAAGGTATTGCGTGATAGCGGTGTGCTGCAAAGTGAAAAAGTCGGTAAAGAAGTCTATTTCTGGATCAACAAATCAGTGATGCAAGATGCATTAAGTAAAGTGCTTAACTATATCGATACACAGATTTAAGAATAGTTAGTTTTAAAATAAGGGGAAAGTCATGCTTGCAGCCATAGTAAAAGGATTAACTAGGCTATTTTTTCGTATCGAAGTCATTGGCAAAGCCAATGTGCCGCTAGCAGATGCTGACGGTAAAAATAAACTACTGATTATTGCGAATCATGAATCATTTTTAGATGGTTTGTTACTCGGCCTATTTTTGCCCATCCGTGCCACCTTTGTTGTTCACACCAGTATACTGAATAGCTGGGGATTTCGTTTAATTCTGCAGCTGGTGCCACACCTCGCAGTTGATCCTACCAGTCCGCTGGCGATGAAAAAAGTCATTAAGCTGCTTGAAGCTGGTCAGCCTGTTGTGATTTTCCCCGAAGGTCGCATTACGCTGACGGGCAGTTTGATGAAAGTCTATGATGGGCCAGGCTTTGTGGCGGCTAAAACAGGCGCGACTATTTTGCCTGTCAGGCTGGATGGCGCAGCGCGCAGCTATTTTAGTCGCCTGTCTGGTGCATACCCGCGCAAACTATTTCCAAAAGTCACCTTGACCATCTTGCCAACCACCAATATTGCGATGCCTGATGCGCCTACTGCTAAAGCCAGACGGCGTAAGGCCGGTGATGCCATGCGCAGAACCATGCAAGAAATGCTGTTTGCTTCGCAAGCGGTGCAAACCTTATTCAGTGCATTTCTCGATGCCATAGATATACATGGACGTAAAACCTTGCTGGTGGAAGACATGCGCCAAACCGAGGAAAGTTACGGTGACCTGCTGAAAAAAACGCTGGCTTTTGGTCGCCTTATCGAAAAAACAACGGCGGTCAATGAAAGTGTCGGCGTGCTCATGCCTAACGTGACGAATACCGTATGCCTGATTTTCGGCATGAGCGCCAGGCAACGTGTACCCGCCATGCTTAATTACACAGCAGGCACGGCGGGTATGCAAAACGCCTGTATCGCTGGAAACATCAAGACTATCGTGACTTCCAGACAGTTTCTGGAAACAGCCAAACTGACTGAAATCGTCAATGCCTTGCAAAACCTACGTATCGTGTATCTGGAAGATTTACGCAACCAGTTCAGCTTACTCGATAAGCTCTGGCTGATAGGCTATGCATTATGGCTGCCAGCATTGGCGGTAAAAAAATCACTGCCTGATGACCCTGCCGTTGTCCTGTTTACGTCTGGCTCAGAAGGCAAACCTAAAGGTGTAGTGCATTCACATCGCAGTATTCTCTCCAATATTGCCCAGATTCGCGCGGTGATTGATTTTTCGCCAGCCGATAAATTCATGATTGCTCTGCCACTGTTTCACGCTTTTGGCTTTACCTGTGGCGCAATCATGCCGTTGGTGACGGGCAGCAAACTGTTTCTCTATCCATCGCCATTGCATTACCGGGTGATTCCAGAAGTGATTTACGACCGTGGATGCACCGTCTTATTTGGCACCAGTACGTTTCTTGGTAACTATGCCAAATTTGCCAATCCCTATGACTTTTATAAATTGCGCTACGTGGTGGCTGGTGCAGAGAAACTCAATGAAGAAGTGCGTAAAAACTGGATGGAGAAATTCGGTATCCGCATTCTTGAAGGTTATGGTGCCACGGAGTGCGCGCCAGTGCTGGCGGTGAATACACCCATGGCAAATCTGGCTGGCAGTGTGGGGCCATTATTACCTGGCCTGAAAGCAAGATTAGAGCCTGTCCCAGGCATCAACGACGGTGGCTTGCTTTACGTCAAAGGCCCAAACGTCATGCTCGGCTATTATCTGTTTGATCATCCTGGCGTGCTCAAAGCACCAGAAGATGGCTGGTATAACACAGGTGATATTGTGCAAATTGATGCAGATGGCTTTGTCATCATCAAAGGCCGTGTTAAACGCTTTGCGAAAATTGCAGGCGAAATGGTTTCGCTAGAAACTGTAGAACAGATTGCCAATAAAGCCTCTCCAGAACATCAACATGCTGCCAGCACGCAGGCAGATGCGCAGCGCGGAGAAAATATTTTATTGTTTACCACTGATAAAGAGTTAGCGCGTGATGTACTGCAAATTTCTGCGCGTGAACTGGGTAGTCCCGAAGTGGCAATTCCACGAAAGATTATCGTGATCACAGAACTACCCTTATTAGGCACGGGTAAAACGGACTATGTCACTCTTAAACAAATGGCAGAAAAGGTATAAGCATATTCATGAATAAGACATCTGGACTACTTTCACGAGGCATGGTCGCGGTACTAATCGCACAATTTATCTCAGCGCTGGCTGATAATGCATTGCTATTTGCCGCAATCGCATTGCTGAAATCGCAGAGCGCACCTGCCTGGCAGATTCCGTTGTTGCAGGAATTTTTTGTCGTGGCTTTTATTATTCTTGCCCCGTTTGTTGGGCCTTTCGCTGATGCCTTACCCAAAGGACGCGTGATGCTGATTGCGAATGGACTTAAGTTCATTGGTGCAGCCGCCATGCTCTCGGGTCTACATCCACTATTGGCTTACGGCATGGTAGGTATTGGTGCCGCAGCCTATTCCCCTGCCAAATACGGCATTTTGAGTGAGCTAGTAAGCGCCGATAAACTGGTGCAGGCGAATAGCATGATAGAGGGTTCAACGATAGTGGCTATCCTTTTGGGCGCGGTCGTTGGCGGTATGCTAGCTGACCATTCGGCGACAGGTGCTTTAACCGCCATTGCTGCTTGTTACCTGCTTGCTGCTGCGGCTAATTTGCTCATCCCCCGCTTGAAACCTATGCATCCACTGGCAAAATTTGCAATGCTGCCTTTGTTGAGAGATTTTATCCATGCGCTTAAAGCGCTGTTCAGTAACAAAGATGCACGCTTTTCATTAGTGGGCACCAGCATATTTTGGGGTGCAGGCAGCACCTTACGGTTTTTATTGGTCGCCTGGGTACCTGTTGCGCTGAATATTCACGATTTGAGTACGCCTGCCAACCTGAGCGGCGCAGTGGCAATAGGCATTGCTTTTGGCGCGTTCGCTGCCGCCAAGTATGTGAATCTGGGCAAGGTGAATCGGGCTTTACCTGCGGGCATACTCATAGGCCTGCTGATCATCGCTTTCGCCTATGTGACCAATCTCTATGTTGCGATTGCTTTATTGGTTGTGGTAGGTGCATGCGGTGGTTTTTACGTGGTACCGCTCAACGCATTGTTGCAGGAGCGCGGACATGAAAGCGTAGGCGCAGGCCACGCCATTGCCATACAAAACCTGGTTGAAAACTTCCTCATGCTGCTGATGATCGGTTTTTACACCTTGCTGGATAAACAGGGCACACCCGTGGTGGTCTCTACCGCGGCAGTAGGTGCCTTAGTATTTTTAGCCATCAGCACCTTGGCCTGGACTCGTATCAGATCATTACACCGTTGAATTTACAATTCATTAACAATCTAATGAAAATCATGAGTGGTCTTTCATGACTTTAGGCACTGGTATATTTCTCTGCAAGCGTATATTTCATAACACGTGATGTGAACACCGCAAGGTTGTAACAAAACGAATTGAAAACTAACCAAGGAGACCTATTATGTGGACCAAGCCAGAAGTTACCGAAATGCGTTTCGGTTTTGAAGTAACAATGTACGTTTGCAATCGTTAATATTGCATATTCAATCGCTAGATTGAAAAGCTTTAAAGCCGTAATCAATAAGCGGTTGAATAGTAGTAAATCGAACGGGAGCTTAGCTCCCGTTTTTTTATCTAGACCCTAAGCGCTGATTTTAAACCAGGCCTGTAAGTGATCAACAAAAGCACGCACAGTAACTGATGTCTGTTTATGCTGTGGGTATAAGGCATAAACTACACCTACCCCACCTGTAAACTCTTTTAATATTTGTACTAATTCGCCATTTTTTAATGATTCTTCAACGTAAAAATAGGGCAAGCCTGTTATCCCCAGACCAGCAACAGAGGCGTTTTTCATGACTTCCCCATGGTTGGAGCGCAAGATTGCCTGAATTGGTATTTTGAGCATTTCACCATTTTTTTCAAATACCCATTCGTTGCCAGGGTGGGATATACAGCGATGATCTGCCAATTTTAAAGGTGAGTCAGGTTCACCGTATTGTTGAATGTAGCTTGGGCTACAACAGTAAATTAATGGCGCATCAGCAAGTTTACGGGCGATGAGTCCAGGGTCAGGGTGCATGGTTACTCTGATTGCAAGGTCGTATCCCTCGCCTATAATATCCACCAGGCGATTATCAACATCTAATAGCACACTAAGCTTGGGGTGTGCTAATAAAAAGGCGCTGAGGCATGGCGACAAACGCATGCTGGCAAATGAAACAGGCGCTGATATGCGTAATACACCGCGCAGTTCACCAGCATGGTTAGACACCGCCTGCTCAGCCTCATCTACAGATTGCAAGATACTCACGCAGCGCTCGTAAAAGAGTTTGCCCAATTCTGTAGGGGATAGTTTGCGCGTAGTTCTGTGCAGTAATCTGGCACCCAAGCGTGCCTCAAGCTCCATCAGGCGTCGGCTGACCAACTGTTTGCTGATGCCCAAATTACTGGCCGCTTTGGTGAAGTTACTGCTTTTGATGACTTCAGCATAAATACGCATTTCTTCAAAATTGTTCATCAATTACCTTAATCATGGATTACCTCAATGTGGCTTCATTATTGTCAATCATAAAGAGACAGTCTGACTAATTTTAAGGTGATTATTATATTTTGAATAAAGGATTAAAATGATTTTGCTTTGTAACGTAGCTTTTTTAAAGCTAGTTTGACAGACGGTTTAAATATTGATTGAGTAAGTCACCATTATTAAGGAGCATTTTATGAGTACAACATTAAGCACTTCTGGGCAATTCATTACGCTGGTAAGCCGTATATTTCTGTCATTGATTTTTATTCTGAGTGGCATAGGCAAGATCACTTCGCCTGCCGCTACTATTGGCTATATTACAAGCGTGCACGCACCATTGCCTGAAGTGGCTTACGCCATTGCAATTATTATTGAAGTGGGTTTTGGCCTGGCATTGCTGTTTGGCTTTAAGGCCAAGTTGGCTGCGGCAGTGATTGCTGTATTTACCCTCGCAGCCGCTTTTCTTTTTCACACGGACTTTGCTAACCAGATTCAGACCATCATGTTTTTGAAGAACATCACCATCATTGGCGGCCTGCTGCAAATAGTGGCCTATGGTGCAGGAGGTTTTAGTATTGATAATCGCAAGTAAAAATTGCATAAAACAAGCAAGTAAGGAGGCTGGATAATGAGCACGCTTTATATCTCACATGGCGCCCCTACCTTGGCGATGGAGCCAGGCGCAACGGGCGAAATGCTGGCTAAGTTGGCGCTAACATTACCCAGGCCTCGCGCGATTTTGGCGGTTTCAGCGCATTGGGATACTCATTATCCACGCGTGAGTGCCGTTGAAAAGCCAGAAACAATACATGATTTTGGCGGATTTCCGCCAGCCATGTATGCGATGCAATATGCTGCAGAGGGTTCACCAGCGCTGGCTCAACAGGTTGATAGTGCGTTGGCTGGTGCTGGCATTTCAGTCGCGCAAGACCCACAGCGCGGACTTGATCACGGTGCCTGGGTGCCGCTTAAATTGATGTACCCACTGGCAGATATTCCCGTTAGCCAACTTTCTATTCAAAGCCATGCCGGACCTTTAGCCCACTATAAAATTGGGCAGGCGATTGGTGCTTTGCAAGATGAAGGTGTGATGATTTTGTGTTCAGGCGCGATTACGCATAATCTGCACGATTTTTTCACCATGCAACGGGATGCGCCGCTACTGCCTTATGTTGCCGAGTTTGCGGACTGGATGGCAGAGAAAGCCGTGAGTAGGGATATTGATGCCTTACTCAATTACAGAAAGCTCGCACCCAATGCCGCCCACGCGCATCCGCAGGAAGACCATCTGGTTCCGCTGTTTGTAGCCCTAGGGGCTGCCAGAGGCAGAATGACGCGCTACCAACCAGAGAACACCTTTGGCATTCTGGCGATGGATACTTACGTTTGGAATGAGTGAAAATAAGCTGCTTGGTTCTGAATTCTTACTGGCTTTGTCCTGGCCCGTGGTCAGGACTTTTTCAGGAAGCAGGTTTTAAGCACGATGGTGGTTTTGCCCTCTCGGCATTCAACTTCTTCATCGTCATCGGTGAGGTGTATGTTTTTAAACAATTTACCGCGCTTTAAGGTGATAGAAGAACCTTTTACCTTGAGATCCTTGATCACCTGTACGGCATCCCCTTCAGTCAAGGCATTACCGTTACTGTCTTTTGCACTCATGGCGATTTCCTGAAATATTAAGGTTGTGGCAGCGCTGCTGGAAAAACAAACTCCTTGGGCAATAGCACCCAGATTTTGCCTTTCTGCTTCATAGAGCCAGCCTGGCGCGTAGCACTAGGCCCAAAGCCCCAGAAAAAATCTGCGCGCACGCCGCCTTTAATTGCCCCGCCCGTATCTTGTGCCATCATCAGGCGATTAAGTGGCTGGCTGGTGCTAGGGTAAGTGGTGGCCAAAAATATAGGGGCGCCCAAAGGCACAAAGCGCGGATCTATAGCCACCGCACGCTCAGCTAGAATAGGCACGCCCAATGCCCCTAATGGGCCAGGCAAGCCAGCGGGTAATTCACGGAAAAATACATAACTTGGGTTACTGTTAAGTAGCTCACGCAGCTTCTCGGGATGCATTTGCGCCCAATTCTTGATGCCTTGCATAGAGGCTTTATCTGCGCTGAGCTGACCGTTCTGTATCAGTATGCGGCCTATGGATTGATAGGCTTGCCCGTTCTGGTCGGCGTAGCCCACATGAATCTGTTCGCCATTTTCCAGTTGAACTAAGCCTGACCCCTGAATCTGCAGGAAAAACAGGTCAATGACATCATCCACCCATAGTAATTCGTTGCCTTGTAATGGTGATAGATCAGATTCAATCTCGCCACGGTTGTAATAAGGCACTAATTTATTGCCTATCACCCTGCCGCGCAGGCGTTTATTGGCGAGCTCTGGATAGATGCTCGCTAAATCAACCGTAATCAAGTCGCTTGGTTGACGATATAGCGGGTAACGATAGGTGTCAGTTTTGACCAGGCTGCCTTTCAGTAATGGTTCATAGTAACCAGTAATCATGCCGGTATCGGAGCCATCAGCATTGGTGGTCTGATACACATTGAAATATTGCCTGAAATAATTCTGTATAGCATCAGCACTGGTAGTTTTCATGTTGGCTGCAATGTCACACACATTTTGCCAGGCTGGTTTGGTTTTAAGTGCAGAGCAACTTTGTAGCCAGGCAGGCCAGGCTAGGCTCAGGTTATCTTGCTCAATACCAGCTAAATCCTGCCAGGCCGCTGGCCGCAATAAGCTGTAATCAGGGATTTTGGGCTCAGCAGGTTTGGCTTCCTGTACTGGCTTTTGTGGCTCGGGGATAGGCGTGTATTGCGCGCAATCACAAACAGGCTTTCCTTTATTCTGGACATTCTCTGTTCCAGCGTTATTGGCTTTGATGTTAGCGCCACCACAGGCACTCAGTAATAACGCTAAAAATAGAGGGGTAAGAAATACAGCGGGGGGAAAACCTGGTTTGGAAAATAGCATTTAGTGCAGCACTCGTGGCATAGATAAAGTAAAAGGAGGGATTTCAGTTTCAAACTGTGTGCCATCGGCAGCAACCAGCTGATAGCTGCCATGCATGGTACCCACTGGGGTTTTGATTAAAGTGCCACTGGTGTATTCAAAATGCTCACCCGGCTTTAACAAGGGTTGTGCCCCAACTACGCCTAGACCACGCACTTCTTGTACTTGGCTAGTGGCATCAGTAATCACCCAGTGGCGGCTGATTAGCTGAGCTGCTACGCTACCAGTATTGGTAATGCTGACAGAGTAGGTAAATACATAGCGGCTATCAGCCAGGTCGGATTGTTCTGGCACAAAAGCAGTGGTCACAGTCACTGAAAATTCATAGCGCTTGTCGGTGGTCATGGTTTGTTTCCTTAGCAATAAACAAGCGCAATGGCGTAATCGAGTGATTTATTCAGCAAAGATTAAATATCAGCTTTTGGTAATCATGCCAGCGGTAGGCGAACTGGGCGTAGCCGAATATAGTTTTTTTGGCATGCGCCCAGCAAGATAGGCTTCGCGCCCCGCTTCTACCGCTTTTTTCATGGCGGCTGCCATCAGTATTGGCTTGCCCGCTGCTGCAATTGCGGTATTCATGAGTATGCCAGCACAGCCCAGTTCCATCGCAATTGCCGCGTCTGAAGCGGTACCTACACCAGCATCTACCAGCACAGGTATTTTGGCATTTTCGATAATAATTTGCAGATTCCAGGGGTTGAGTATGCCCATACCAGAGCCGATAAGTGAGGCCAGCGGCATTACCGCGCAGCAGCCGATGTCTTCCAGTTGTTTGGCGATAATCGGGTCATCCGAGGTATATACCATCACATCAAACCCATCTTTCACCAGCACTTCGGCCGCCTTGATGGTTTCAATCACATTCGGGTATAGCGTTTTGGGGTCGCCCAGCACTTCCAACTTGACTAGTTTATGTCCATCCAGCAGCTCTCGTGCTAGGCGCAACGTACGAACGGCGTCATCAGCCGAATAACAGCCAGCAGTGTTGGGCAGGTAGGTAAACTCTTCAGGCGGCAGATAATCAAGTAAGGAAGGTTCTCCAGCAGTCTGACCTATATTGGTACGGCGAATCGCTACCGTCACGATTTGCGCGCCACTGGCATCAATGGCTGCACGGGTTTCAGTAAAGTCCTTGTATTTACCTGTACCGACCAATAAGCGGGAGTGATAGCTTTTACCTGCAATTTCGAGTGTATCTGGTGCGATTGTCATTTGATAAGCTTCATTTTGGTTGTTTCATAATGTACTTGGATGATGCAACTAGCCACCGCCAACAGCACCCACAATTTCAAGTTGGTCGCCATCTTCTAGCAGAATTTCAGCAAACTGACTACGCGGCACAATCTCGCCGTTGCGTTCAATGGCAAGGCGTTTGCCCACCAACTCCAAATGTTCAACCAGCGCTTGAACTGTGAGCGGGGCTATGCTGAATGCTTTGGGATTGCCGTTGATGGTCAGATGAATCAATTGAATAAAGCCCGAGAATGAAATCAGTGGATGTGTATAGTATAAAACTTGAGACTATCACTATTTTACGTAGGTTCAGTATGCATTGGCAAACGGACTTCGTATCTTGCATGTTTTAATATTGATCAGTTTTTGCAAAAATGAAAGCCCTCTCTAGGGCTAAGCTGTAATATAAGGCCAAAATCCCCCTATAATCTGATTAAAGCAGAATCAGCTTGAGCGTTAGGATGACAAACTAAAACCTATACCAAGCCGTTTTCAAGCATGGTGATAAGAATTCTAATTAAAGAAAATAGATTGTCCAACACGCTATCTAATCAGCATATGAGTAAGTTTGAGGAAGGTTTGCAGGCCGAGGCTGCGCAGGACTACGTGCAGGCCTTGCTAAAATTTAGCGCAGCACTTGAAGGTGACCTTGCTCAGTCGGATAGTCATCAAGCGCTGACTT
>Ga0066798_10000348_pt1 | contig 25538 bp, 24 predicted proteins | sample PersoiDNA2013203_FD_70961 | JGI IMG/M metagenome (GOLD analysis project Ga0066798, IMG submission 70961) | Permafrost soil microbial communities from the Arctic, to analyse light accelerated degradation of dissolved organic matter (DOM) -... | ecosystem: Environmental > Terrestrial > Soil >... | reverse complement strand
ATCGGCGACCGCACTCTTATCGATGAACAATTGTCCCTGGCGGTCGATGCTGACCACGATCGGCGCTTTACTCTCTGTGAGCGGTCGCGCGTTGCTGGTCGGCAGATCCACCTTGACGCCGCTGGCCATCAACGGTGCGGCCACCATGAACACGATCAGCAGCACCAGCATCACATCCACTAGCGGCGTGACGTTGATCTCGCTGACCGGCGCATGATTGAGCGCACCGCCGCTGTGATGTTGCAACTTGGCCCCCATGTCACGCTCCCCGACCAGCCAAGCGCACCGCCGGTCCTTTTTCCTGCTCCGTTGTGTGCGCATTTGTGTATTCAGTTGCGCGCTCACCATTAAGCGGCTGGCCCGATTCCAGTTGTCGCGACAACTGCACTTCGACAATCCCGCTCAAGGTTTGCAGGCGATTGGCATAGCGGTTCAAATCGCCACCGGCACGGTTGTAGCCGACTACGGCAGGTATCGCCGCCACCAGGCCCAGGGCCGTGGCAAACAGCGCCTCGGCGATGCCCGGCGCGACCACTGCCAGACTCGTGTTATTGGTCGCGGCGATGCCCTGAAACGCATTCATGATGCCCCACACGGTCCCCAGCAGACCGACAAACGGCGCCACCGATCCGACCGTAGCCAGCACCGACAAGCCGCGCTGGAGCTTTTCGATTTCAACGCCATTGGCAATATGCGCGACGCGATTGATGCGTTCCTTGAGGCTGTCGCGTCCTGCTTCCGTGTGTTGCAGTTGTTGCGCATGGGTCTCTTGCCACTCGCCCTGAATGGCAGCGTAAATACGTGCAAACGGGTCGTTCGGCGTCTGCGTCAACGCCGCCGACAATGCCCGCAGTGAATAAGTGCCCGCCAGTGCTTCCAGCCAGCGTGCGGCCTGTCTGAGCAGACGGCGAAACTGCAACAGTTTGTCCAACAATACCGCCCAACTAGCCACCGAGGCCAGCAGCAAGATGATCATGATGGATCTGACGATGCCATCGGCTTGTACAAACAATTCCCACGGTGACAAATGGGCAGCCAGTTGTGTTGCGTTCATACGTAACTCCGAAATTTAAAGTGCATTAAGTGAAAACAGGATGCTGCCGGCCAACAGATAGCTGCCGCCGCCCAGGTCCGGCAATTTGCCAAATGGTGCAGCGGCCTTGATGGCCTTGGCGGCGGCCCGATCAAGCTCGTCGCTGCCGGACGACTGCAAGTCCAATTTGAGCAGTTCGCCCTGGGTGCTAAGTGTCAGCCGATAGCCGACCCGGCCTTGCTCGCCACGCAATCTGGCGCCGCGCGGATAGCTCACTTGGCGATTGATACGGCTATAGACCTGATTGACGTAATCGCTGGGAATGCCCTCCATGGCGATCGTGCGCGCCGCCGTCGGCGCCGCTGGTTTGGCAACGACCGGATCTGTTGCTGGCGCTGGCACCGGTGCTGGCGTCAGCTCCGGCTTGGCCGGCGCGGCCAACTCGGCCTGCTCCGGTGCTGCGGCCACCGTATGTTGCGGCGGCAACACTGGCCTGAGCGGCGCGGGCCTGGCTGCTGCCATTGCGACCGGTTTGCTCACCACAGCTGGATGCGGTGGTTCCGCTGCCGGTGGTGCTTGGAGCTGTTGCAAGACCAGTTCGATCGTCTTGGCCGCCGGTGCCAGCGGCGGCGCATGTCGCGACAACTGCCACAATGCCAGCAGCAGCAAGCCATGCAGGATCAGCGACAACAGCACGACCGGGCGCCGCCACCAAGGTGCCTGATCATGATCGATCGTCTGTAGCAAGATGGTCGAGGTAGTTGCAGTAAATGGATTCATGATGCCTGGATAAACGCTTAGGGTGAAGATGGCGTGCTTGCCGGCGCTAACTGATGCCATTCCAGACCAACGGCAGTACGCGCGCTGAAGCCTTTCCAATAGCTGTGATCGGGCAACTGCCGGCCTTGCGCATCCTGCGACCATTTGCCATCCGCCGCCTGCGGCAGCAAGTCCAGATACGCTTGCAAGTCTGGCTGCTGCTTCAGATAGCGGCCCAAAAACGCGGTCAGGAAATGCTGATTGATATTGTTGATGCGATGCACGTCCCAGACTGGCTCGGCATAGGCCATGAAGTCGTTGAAATTACTGTCAGCGGCTGCCGGTCCGGGATTCGGCGCGACATTGTGGCGCGCATTCTGATACGTCAGCAGATATCGCTGCGCATGGACTGCGCCCTCGAACAGCCGCTTGACGCCATCCTCATAGCCGGAAATATCATCCTGACTGCCAACCACGAACAGGGTCGGCACGCGCAATCCGGCCAGTCCATCGGCATCCCAGACGTGCAAGCGCTGGCCCCACGGTGCAAACGCGACTACTGCCTTGATGCGCGTATCCTGCGAGGCGACGAAAGCGGCATTGCCGTTCTGGCGCAGCGCCAGTTGCGCCTCCGGCACGGCCTTGACCGCGGCTGCACTGACGCCAGCGCCGGCGGCGTTGAGCACGCCGTAGCCGCCCATTGAGTAGCCGATCAAGCCGGTATTGTCCGCATCCGCCAGCCCGGCCAGAAAACTGCCTGAGCCAGGCGTGGCCAGCGCCGCAATGCGATTGAGCACAAACAGATCATCCAGTGCACGATTGTGCAGGGTGCTGGCGAAAGCGCCTTTGTCGGCGCGGGTCGAATCGGTGTGATCGATGGCAACCACGACATAGCCTTTTGAGGCCAGGTTTTCGGTCAGATAGCTCATCATCAGGCGCGAACCGGGATAGCCGTGCGAGACGATCAACAAGGGATATGCCGTCGCCGGCGCGACCGCCGGTGCGGCATCGCGCACCGCACGGCCCTGAAACTGGAACGGCGTATTCGGTCGTTGCCGATCATTCGCCCCCGCGCCCAGCACATCGGTGTACGTGGTCAGTTGCTGCTGCCCTGGTGCCAACCGGGCCGGGTACCAGATTTCCAGCGTCAGCGGCCTGGCATAGCGCGGTCCCGGCTGCGCTGGCGTGCTATGCAGTACATCCAACTGGTCCGGATTGACCACCTGCAAGGTGCGTACGCCAACCGGTAACGGCCCACGTGCTGCCAGTTCCGGTGCGTCCGGACGGGCATCGCCATACACCGGCTGCGCCACCGCTTGCACTGCTCCGCCCAGTGTCACCAGCAACAACGCCAACCGTGCCAACCGCCCCAGTCCGTCACTGCGCCAGCAAAGGCACTTGAAAACAACATCCATCACGACATTCATTATGGTTCTCTTCAACATGTTAAAAAGACAGTCTTGCGGTACTAGACCGACTGCGCCGCATAACGGCTCGGTGGTCGCTGCAAACCCAGATGGTCGCGCAGCGTGCGACCTTCGTAGCGGCGGCGGAACAAACCCCGTCGTTGCAGTTCCGGCACCACCAGCGTGGCAAAATCATCAAGTCCACCGGGCAACCAGGGCGGCATGACATTGAAGCCGTCGGCCGCTTCCTGCTCAAACCATTGCTGCATTTGATCAGCCACTGTCGCGGCCGTGCCAACCACGGTGAAGTGCCCGCGACCACCGGCGATGCGCAAATACAGCTGCCGGATACTAAGGTTTTCTCCCTGCGCCAGATCGGTCAGCAACTGCTGGCGGCTGCGCTGGCCGTCGTCGGTCAATGGCAGCGCTGGCAGCGGGCCATCGAGTGGATAGCCCGACAGATCAAAATTGCCGATCATGCGTCCCAACAACGCCAGACCATCTGCCGGCAGTACACGCTCTTGCAGCAGCGCAAACTTGTCCTGCGCTTGTGCCTCCGACTGTCCCACCACGGCGAACAGGCCCGGCATCACCTGCAAGGCATCGGGGGCGCGCCCGAAGGCTGGCAGACGCGCCTTGATGTCGCGATAAAAAGCCTGCGCCGGGGCCAGCGTCGGATGTGCGGTAAAAATCACCTCGGCGGTTGCCGCTGCCAACGCCCGCCCGGCTTCCGAACCACCGGCCTGCACCACCACCGGACGCGCCTGCGGACTGCGCGCGACATTGAGCGGACCGGCCACGGAAAAATGCGTGCCGCGGTGTTGCAACGCATGCAGCTTGTGCGGATCGAACAGCACGCCGCCAGCCTTGTCGTTGCGATAGGCATCCTCATCCCAGCTATCCCACAAGCCGGTGACGACGTCATGGAATTCGCGCGCGCGGTCATAGCGCTCGGCATGTCCGACATGGGCTTGACGACCGAAATTGGCGGCTTCGCTGGCATTGTCGGAAGTCACCAGATTCCAGCCCGCGCGCCCAGCAGAAATACTATCGAGCGAGGCAAACTTGCGTGCCACGTGGTAAGGCTCGTTGTAGGTGGTCGTCACCGTGCCGATCAGACCGATGCGCTCAGTCACGGCCGCCAACCCCGCCAGCAGCGTCAGCGGCTCAAGTGCTGCACCACTGCCGGTCAGCGCCAGACTGTCGGCAAAGAACACGGCATCAAAGCAAGCCCGCTCGGCGGTCAGCGCCAGTTGCCGGTACAAGGCAAATGGCGCACTCTCCAGATCAGCTTGCGGATGCCGCCATGCCGCGACATGGTGGCCGTTGCGCAAGAGAAAAGCATTCAGATGCAACTGCCGCTGCGCCATCAGAACTCCTTGCGCAAGTTGATGCCGAAGTAGCGCTGATCGTCCCGCGGTACGGCGCGCGTGACATAACTGCCATCGGTAGCTGCGACCAGATTGGTGGCATACGACTTGTTGGTCAGGTTCTTGACGATGAAGGCCAGACGCCAACCAGCCACCGGCGACGATACCGCGACACTGCCGTTGACAATGCCATAGGCGCCCTGGATCGCATAAGGCGATTGCAGCAGGTCGTATTCCTGCTTGCTCTGCCAGCTGTATTCCGAAGTCAGATCGACGATCAGACCACTGGACAAAGGAATCGCATAGTTGATCCGGCTATAGCTCTTGAGATGCGGTGCGAACGGCAACGTGCTGCCATTCAGATTGCAACTGGCGGCGGCATTCGTCGGGCAATTGAATTGCACGATATGCGCATCGACATACGACAAGGACTGCGACAAGCTCAGACGCGAAGTGGCCCGTGCCACCGCTTCGAGTTCTACCCCCTGGGTCGACACCTTGCCGGCATTGATCAGACGCGTGACGGTGGTACCGGCCACCACATCGTAGTAATTGGCCTGATAGTTGTCATAGTCCGTCTTGAAGATCGCCGCGTTCAAGGTAAGGCGCTTGTCCAGCAATTGCGACTTGACACCAATTTCATAGGAATTCGAGGTTTCGGGCTTGAGTGCCGACGTATCAGTGGAGACCATGTTGAAGAACACGTTATAGGCAGGTCCCTTGTAGCCGCGTGAATATGTCACATAGCTGGTGACATCCGGGCTCAAATCGTATTGTAAGCCCAGCCTTCCCGAGTAACCGTTAGCGCTGGTCGAGCCAGTGCTGCTGTAAGCCGGCTGTACACCTGCAAATGCGCTGGCCGAAGTCGAGGTACGCGCATGGTAGTAAGACAAGTCGTCATGCGTCCAGCGCAGGCCGGTAATACCACGAAAACTCTTGGTGAAGTTCCAGTTGGATTCCCCAAACAGCGCGAAGCTCTCGCTGGATGTGCCATAGTTGGCAATCCCGCTGTTGAGCGCAGACGAGGTGGTGACGATGCGCTGATAGACTTCATCGTCATTGCCATGCAGGTAGTAAGCTCCGGCGACATAATCGATAAACTGGTCTTTCGGTGAGGCGATGCGCAATTCCTGCGAATACTGCTGCCAGGCGACGCGACCGATGTCGCGCGTGCCGGGATAAGTCGACGTAATACGGGCCGGATCGGCACTATTGCCGATTACTGACGTAGTGGTGTACTGAGTATTGTCCCAATTGCGCACAGCGCTGATCGAGGTCAGCGTATAGCCATTGTGGTGCCAGTCAATCTGGGCCGAAAATCCTTTATTGATATCTTGTACATCGCTAGGAATATCGGCGTTCACCTGGCGGTTTCCGGGGCCGGCCACGACGGGCGAAATACCTGCTGCAAATGCACTGCTGCTGGTCGAATACGCGGTGAAGGTGGGCGAACTGCGCGACTTCAGGTAGTCAGCAATGAAGGTGATATCGAGGTCCGCGTTCGGCGTTATCTCGACCTTGGCGCGCGCGCCTTTCTTGCCAAAGCCGTTGACATCGCGGCCATTGGCGACGTCGGTGACATTGCCACCATAATCGGAATACAAGGCATCGAGCGAAGCACGCACCACCCCTGGCGCGATCGCCCCAGAAATGCCGCTGCGTACTTGCACTTCATTGCCTTGATACCAGGACGTGTCGACGTAGCCGGTCGTTTCATCGGTGGGCTTGCGTGTGACCACGTTGATGACGCCGGAAGTGGCATTCTTGCCGAACAACGTACCTTGCGGCCCACGCAAGATTTCAATGTGATCGACATTGAGCAGATCAATTGTCGCCATGCCGGGACGCGCATAGACCACACCGTCGATCACGGTCGAGACAGTTGGCTCTACACCTGGCGAGGTCGAGATGGTACCGATGCCACGGATGAATATGGTCGAGTCCTTGTTACCACCCTGCTGGCGGAACGTCACACTCGGCACCTGGGCAGCAATGGTGTCGAGACTGTTGCGGTTGGCCTGCGTCAAGTCTTCACCGCTGATGACAGACACCGCCACCGGCACCGCTTGCAACGATTCATCGCGACGTGTCGCGCTCACCGTAATGGCCGGCACTTCGGCCACCGCCTTGGCGCTGCTGGCGCCATTGCTCACTTCATCCTTGCTGACACTGTCGTCGGCTGCCATCGCGCTCAGCGATAACGCTGCCCCACCCAATACCAAGCCGACCTTGCGATAAACACTGCGGTGCTGGCGCTGCTGATTTTTCTTGTTACTGCGAATTGCCATGTACGACTCCCTGTTGATTTTTTTAACGATTCGATTGTGTGTTAGTACGCGGCTATCTTCATTTCGCGTATATGCCCATACGTAAATCGGTCTTACCGGCAAAAGCAAAGTCTGCTAGACTTTTTATGGTACCGGTACCGTTTACAGTGTTATTTATGGGAAAAATGAAGTCAAAGAATTAAAAAAATCATCGATATCTCTTTTTTGAATATGCAAAAAAAACAGCAAGCCAAGCACGCTGGTGCAAGGCGATCGCTGCTGCACATGAATGGAAAAAAATGAAAAGTGACATTGCACCCAAGCCCGCCACCCGCAAACGCCGTGGCTCAGGCCGCGCCACCATCCATGATGTCGCGCGCCAGGCAGGTGTCGGCTCGATTACGGTATCGCGTTTTCTGAAGCAGCCTGATCTGGTATCGGCCGAACGCAGCAGTCGCATCGTGGCGGCCATCAAGAAATTGAACTACGTGCCCAATATGGTCGCTGGTGGACTGGCCTCGACGCGAGGCCGTATCGTCGGCATGGTGATTCCGAATATCTCCGGACCAATCTTTGCCAACACCATCCAGGGCTTCAGCGATGTACTCACGCAATACGGTTATCAGTTGCTGCTGGCCTCCAGTTCGTTTTCGGTGGAGAAGGAAGAAGACATCGTGCGCGCTTTGCTCGGCTGGTCGCCAGCAGCGCTGGTACTGACCAGCCGGTACCATACCAAGGCCACCGAAAAACTGGTCAACAGCGCTGGCATTCCGATTGTCGAGACCTGGGATTACCAGGCCCGCCGCAAACCGATCCAGGTTGGGTTTTCGCACGTGGAAGTCGGCCGCCAGGCAGCTACCTATCTGTACCAGCAAGGCTATCGCCGCATCGCTTTCGTACAGAACAGCATCAGTGGCGACTTCAGTGCCATCGAGCGTAGCGACGGTTATGCCGAAGTGATGCGCGCGCATGGCTTGACGCCGAATATCGTGATACCGACGGCAGCCGCGCCGTTCGATGCCGGCAAGGAGGCGCTGGAAACGCTCACGCACAACAAGAAAAAATCCGTCGATGCCATCATCTTCGCCAATGACAACCTGGCCGCCGGTGCCGTGCTGGCGGCGCAACGCAATGGTGTGCAGATCCCGCAGCAATGTGCGGTGGTCGGTTTCGGCGACTATCAATTTTCTTCATTGCTGCTGCCCAGCCTGACCACGATCCGGCCACCGGCGTGGGAAATGGGTGAAATTGCGGCGCTGCGCATTCTGGAAAGTCTGGGTGAAATCGACACCGAACAAGCAGTCCAGCGCCTCAATCTGCTGCAGTGTGAATTGCTGGTCCGCGAAAGCACCTGATGCAGTTGCACCGTTCATTTCACCGCCACACTTATCTCACCATACAAGGACTGCGCATGTTGCCACTCTCTTCCACCACTGTTGCGCGCTGTCTGCGGCATTGGAAAAAAAACCTGATCGCCCTGCTGACACTGCTGAGCATCACGGTCTTCAGTCTTGATTGCCAAGCCCAGGATGGCAATAAGCAGACCATCGGTATTGGTTTTCAAAAAGGCAGCGGCTTGCTATCCATTCTCAAGCAAAACGGCTCGCTGGAAAAAGCGCTCAAGCCGCTTGGCTATCAAGTACGCTGGATCGAGTTTCCGGCCGGCCCACAATTGCTGGAAGCGCTCAATGCCGGCAGCGTCGATTTTGGTCTGACCGGTGCTCCTCCGCCGGTGTTTGCCCAAGCCGCCGGCATCGACCTGTTGTATGTCGGTGCCGAACCGCCCTCGCCGAGCACCGAAGCCATCGTTGTGCCACAGCAGTCACCACTGCACAGCGTGGCGCAACTGAAGGGCAAGAAGGTCGCCTTCCAGAAAGGTTCCAGCGGCAACTTCCTGATCGTGGATGCATTGGAAAATGCCGGTCTGCATCTGAGCGACATCCAACCGATCTATCTGTCACCAGCAGATGCGCGCGCTGCCTTCATCAGCGGCAGTGTTGATGCCTGGGTGATCTGGGATCCGTATCTCGCAGCGGCACAAAAAAGCCTGCAGGTGCGCGTGCTGACTGACCATCATGGCTTGTTGCAGGTCTATAGTTATTACGAAGCCTCGCGCCGGCTGGCACAAGGCGCGCCGCAGGCCTTATCGCTGATTCTGGCGCAACTGGACAGTACCGGTGTCTGGGCCAGCAATCATCTGCCACAGGTGATTGCGCTGATTGCGGCCGATCTGGGAATTGCGCCTGATGTCGTCGACACCTGGCAGCGCCGCACCGCCTATGGTGTCAAACCGATTTCAGCAGCCATGATCAGCAGCCAGCAACAGGTAGCAGACCGCTTTTACCGGCTCAAGCTGATACCCAAGGCCGTAACGATCAGCCAGCAGGTCTGGCACTGGCAGCCCGCGACACCAACCGCACCATGAAAATTGGATGACAAAATTGTCATCGAGACGCAGTGCGCAACTTGTTACAATCGGCCAGAATCTCATGAGGAATTGAGCATGGCCATACTTGTCATTGAAGACGATCCCAAAACCGGCGACTACCTGAAAAAAGGTTTGCGCGAATCCGGCTATACGGTCGATCTGGCGCGCAATGGCACCGACGGCCTGCATATGGCGCTGGAACAGAATTACGATCTGGTGGTACTCGACGTCATGCTGCCCGGCACCGACGGCTGGCAGGTGATGAGCGAGTTGCGCAGCAAACGCGATGTGCCGGTGATTTTCCTGACCGCGCGCGATCAGGTCGATGACCGCATTCGTGGCCTGCAACTGGGCGCCGATGATTATCTGGTAAAGCCGTTTTCATTCACCGAACTGGTGTTGCGTATCCGCATGCTGTTGCGGCGCGGCGTCACCCGCGATGCCGAGGTCTATCAGGTGGCCGACCTGCAACTCGATCATGTGCGCCACAAAGTCACGCGCCAGGGCCACAACATCGTGCTGACCAACAAGGAGTTCCTGCTGCTGCACCTGTTGATCAAACGCCAGGGCGAAGCGCTATCGCGCTCGGTGATCGCCTCGCAGGTATGGGACATGAATTTCGACAGCGATACCAATGTGGTCGATGTCGCCATCAAACGTCTGCGCGCCAAGATTGATGCGCCATTCGACAAGAAACTGATTCATACCGTGCGCAGCATTGGCTACATGTTTTCGGAAACACCATGAGGCCGTGGCGCTCGTGGACACTGGCGGTGCGCGTGAGCGCCATGTTTGCCCTGATCGCCTGCCTGGTGGTGACCGGGTTGGGCATGTATCTGTACACCTCGGCCCAACGCGCACTGGAAATTCGCGCCGACTATACCTTGATCGGCCGCGTCGAACACTTCCGCAACCTGCTGCATGACTTGTACAACGTCGAGCAAATGGAGCAACGCCCGGCCTTGTTTGAAAGCATGCTCGGCAATGAACAGGATGTGCGCATCTTCCGTCGCCAGGGCGAAGCACCGTTCATCAACATGAACCCCGACAACCTGACACCGCCGCCGATGACGCCGATCGCGATCGGCATACCGCTGTCGATTGCCTCTCTGCGTGACGGCATGCGCGCCGATGGCGTGCGGGTGCGCTGGGTGTCGGCCTTGGCCGAAGTCGGCAACCATAACGATACGGTCGAAATCGTCGCCGCCTATGTCATGACGCAAGAGTCGCGCATGATGAAGGTCTATCTGTGGCGCGTGGTTGCCGCTGTCGCGCTGACGGTGATGCTGACGGCGGTGCTGGGCTTTCTGGTATTGCGCCGCGATCTGATGCCCTTGATGCGCATGAGCCGACATGCGGCCGAAATCACACCGACCCGGCTCAGCATCCGGCTGCGCGAAGAGGAAGCACCGGCTGAGCTACGGCAATTGGCCAGTGCCTTGAACGCTATGCTGGAACGGCTGGAAAACGGCTATGAACACTTGTCGCAATTCTCCGCCGACCTGGCCCATGAAATCAGAACCCCGGTCAATGTCTTGATGGGGCAAACCCAGGTCACGCTGGGCCAACGGCGCAGTGTGGAAGAATACGAGCAATTGCTGGAGTCGAATCTGGAGGAGTTGACGCGCATGTCGCGCATCATCGAAAACATTCTCTTCCTGGCGCAGGCCGATCATGCCGGGCTGGCCGTCGAACGCAACCACATCGTCCTGGCCGAGGAATTGCAACGTATCGCCGATTATTTTGAAGGTGTCGCCGCTGAACGTGATATGCGCTTCAACATCAACGTGTCACCGGCCACGATCTGCCATGCCAATCTGACCATGTGGCGCCGCGCCGTCAGCAATCTGGTGGTCAATGCGGTGCGTTATGGCGATGCTGGCAGCGCTATTGTGATCGAAGGCAGCAGCGACGCACATGGCGTCACCATTACGGTGGACAACCATGGCACGCCGATGACACAGCAACAGATGGAACGTATGTTCGACCGCTTCTATCGCGGCGACAAATCACGCAGTGAGTTTACCGAATCGAACGGCCTCGGCCTGGCCATCGTCAAGGCCATCATGGGGTTGCATGGCGGCAGCGCCAGCGTGGCCTGCAGCAGTGAGAACCACATCCGTTTCAGCTTGCACTTTCCGGCCTGAGGCCACCCAGCAAGGCCAGCTTGAGCTGCTCCGCCAATGGCGCCCAGGCACCTGCCTGCGCTTGCCGGAACAGGCGCGCAGAGCGGTACCAGGGACTGTCGCTACGGTCGCGGAACCAGCGCCAGTCAGCCGCCTCCGACAGCATGATCCAGATCGGCACGCCCATGGCGCCAGCCAGATGGGCCACTGCCGTGTCCACGCTGATGACCAGATCGAGATTGGCAATCAAGGCCGCGGTATCGTCGAAGGCCTGTAAATGCCGCCCCGGCCAGTGCACGGCGGGGGCATTTTGCAGATAGGCATGATCGTCCTCACGCAATTCCGGCTGCAACAGATAGAAATCGGCGTCGATGCTTTCGAACAGCGGTGCCAACGTCGCCAACGGTAACGAGCGCAAGCCATCCTTGCGGTTGCCGGCGTTGCCCGAACAGACGACACCGATGCGCAAACCCGCCCCGCTGCCGACCACTTCAGCCCAGTGCGCCTGCTTTTGCGGATCGCTGCACAGATAGGCGTGCGGGGCCGGAATGCTGTGCAGCTCGGTGCGATAGACCAAGGGCAGGCTTAGCAAAGGCAATTGATAGTCGATTGGCGGCAATGCCTCGCCGAGTGCAATCACGCTGATGGCGTCGCGCGCCAGGCTGGCATCGTGCATGACCAGCGTGCGCAACAGACTGCACAGCGACAGCGGCACTTCGAGTACCACCTGCGCACCGCTGGCGGCCACCTCCAGCGCATAGCGGCAGAATTGCACCGTGTCGCCCAAACCCTGTTCGGACCACAGCAAGATGGTTTTGCCGGCCAGCGCTTGTGCGCCGCTCCAGCGCGGTAATTGCTGATGGCGCAGCGGATCGGCCAGAGCACCCTGCCAGCGCGATTCATAGAGCGGCCAGGCCGGTTCCATCTGGCCCAGCGTCAACAAATTGAAGGCCAGATTCACACTGCTCTCGGGATCGGCCGGTTTGAGCAGCAACGCACGTTTGCCACAGGCAATAGCCTCGTCGTAGCGGCTCAAGCGACTCAGAATGGCCGCCCGTGCATTCCAACTGGCAGACTGGCGCGCATCGAGCGCCAATGCTTGGTCAATCGCGCTCAATGCCTGCGTATCGTGATGCATGCCGTGCAGCGCCAGCGCCAGATCGAGGTGGTATTGCGCCTGCCCGGGGCTGAGCTGTATCGCTTGTTGCAGGCTGTGCACGGCTTGCGGCAATTGCTGCAGACGGGCTTGCAGCACCGCTTGCAGATACCAGCTATCGGCCGCCTGCGGTGCCAATTGGAGGGCCTTCTGTATGGTTTGCAGGGCTTCCGGGTCGCGCTGAAATTGCTGCAACAGCATGGCAGCAGCGCGGTAGACATCGGCATGCTCGACCCCGGCCACCATCAATTCCAGATAAATACCCAAGGCTTCCTGCGGCTGCCCGACGTCCACCAGCACCCGTGCCAGCTTGTAGCTGATCGCCACATCACCCGGTGCAGCGGCCAACGCACGCCGGAACCAGTTGATCGCGTCACCATGCGAGCCAAGCGCTGCCGCCGTCGCGGCGGCCAATTGCAACAAGGGGACATCGGCGTTGCGCGCCTGTGCCAGCGGCTGCAGCAAGGCATGCGCGGCATCGAATTTGCCGTGCTGAAAAAATAAATAGGCTTGCGCCAGAGCGTCGTTTTGATTCATGCGCGGATGTTAACACGGGCTTTGCTGCAATGCAGAGGCTGTTACTGCGGTGAAAAACAGCACCGATTCTCGTATCTCGATCTGGCCCAGTGCCAAACCACGCTGGCAACCATCAAGAAAACCTACCGAAACGACGAATTTTTGATCCGTATCAAAGCGGGCGCTGCCGGGGCCAAGCATAGTGTTGCCAGACAAGAACCTACCAAACTGAATAATGTTGAGCGGATGTTCGATTTCTGAAATATCATATGTTTCAGTAATTACTGAAAATTCAAACATCCAAGGAAATCATATGGAATCGACTCCGCTTAGCCCGCTGATGCAACGCTTCATCCTCCATTTTGGGGAAATGGGCAGCCGTTGGGGCATCAACCGCACTGTGGGACAAATTTATGCACTGCTGTATGTGCAGGCCCACCCGCTCAATGCCGACGAGATCGCCGAACATCTCGGCTTTTCGCGCTCCAATGTCAGCATGGGCTTGAAAGAATTGCAATCCTGGCGACTGGTCAAGCTGCTGCATCTGCCCGGTGACCGCCGTGAATACTTCGAACCGCCCAAGGATATCTGGGACATCTTCAAAGCCTTGCTGGAAGAGCGCCGCCGCCGTGAAATCGAGCCAACGCTGTCGATGCTGCGCGACGCCTTGCTGGAAAACCCCGCCAGCGCCGACGACAAGCACGCCCAGCAACGCATGCGCGAAATGTACGACCTGATCGAGCTGTCCAGCTCCTGGTTCGACGATGTCCAGCGCCTGTCACCCGAAACGCTGGCGTCGTTGATGAAAATGGGATCAACCATCAAAAAATTGCTGGAAGTCAAAGATAAATTCAGCTTTGGCGGCAACAAGAACGCCGATAAAAACGCCAGCAGCGAGAAAAAATCCACCAAAACCTCTGCTGCTGTTACGAAAAAAACCAAGCAGTCTGCCGTCGCCAATCCGAGCGACGAGGAATAATCATGTCATTCCCGTCCTGGCTGTTCCGTGCCCACCGATTGTCGCGCCTACCGCGCCTGACGCAATTACCGCTCGGTGTTGAAATCACGCTGCTGCTGGTGATCAAGATCACGCTATTGACGGTATTGGCCAAAACCTGTTTTGCTGATCCGCAAGCCAAACACATGCGTATGCCCACTGCCCAGGTGGAGCAACATTTACTGGCCTCGTCCGTCCCGGCCCCGGCCTTTAGCGCCTCGCCCAGCACTGTCGCTGGCGACGCGCCAGCAGCATCCGCCCCTTCTGTTTCGTCCGTTCCCCCCATTACTTTCCCTACCACTACCGAGGTTACCCATGCTTCCCATTGACGAAGTCGTCAATCTGTCTCGGCTGCAATTTGCCGTGACGGCGTTGTACCACTTTCTGTTCGTCCCGCTCACCCTAGGCTTATCCTGGATTCTGGTCATCATGGAGGCCGTCTATGTCATGACCGGCAGTACCATTTATAAAGACATGACCCGCTTCTGGGGCAAACTGTTCGGCATCAATTTCGCCATGGGCGTGGCCACCGGCCTGACGCTGGAGTTTCAGTTCGGCACCAATTGGTCGTATTACTCGCACTATGTCGGCGATATCTTCGGCACACCGCTGGCCATTGAAGGCATGGCAGCATTCTTCCTGGAATCGACTTTCGTCGGTCTGTTCTTCCTCGGCTGGGATCGTCTGTCGCGGGTACAGCATTTGATGGTGACCTTCCTGGTGGCGCTCGGCTCCAGTTTGTCGGCGCTGTGGATTTTGATCGCCAACGGCTGGATGAACAATCCGGTCGGTGCCGAATTCAACTTCGAAACCATGCGCATGGAACTGGTCAGCATGAGCGATGTGATCTTCAATCCAGTGGCACAGGTCAAGTTTGTACATACCGTGGCGGCCGGTTACGTCACGGCCGCCATGTTTGTGCTGGGCATTTCGGCCTACTACCTACTCAAAGCGCGCGATACCGCGTTCGCCTTGCGTTCGTTCGCGATTGCCGCCGGCTTCGGTCTGGCCGCAACATTGTCGGTGATTGTGCTCGGCGATGAATCGGGCTATACCGCCGGTGAAGTCAACAAGGTCAAGCTGGCTGCCATCGAAGCCGAGTGGGAAACCCAGCCGGCACCGGCAGGCATTACCGTGTTCGGCCTTCCCAATGACAAGACCCAGCATACGGATTACGCCGTGAAGATACCCTATGTCCTGGGCCTGATCGGCACACGCTCGGTCGATACCCAGATCATTGGCATCAAGGATCTGAAGAAAGAACACGAAGTCCGCATCCGCAACGGCATGATTGCCTATGCAGTGCTAACCCGCCTGAAGTCCGGTGACAAGTCGCCTGCCACGCGCGCCGAGTTCGACAAGCTCAAGCAAGACCTGGGTTATGGATTGTTGCTCAAGAAGTACACCCCGAACGTGGTCGATGCCACGCCGGAGCAGATCGCCAAGGCCGTCGACGACACCATTCCCAAGGTCGCGCCGCTGTTCTGGTCATTCCGCGGCATGGTGTTCCTCGGCTTCCTGTTCCTGTTCATCTTCTCGGCATCGTTCTACTTCCTGGTACGCAAACAATTAGCGCCGCAACGCTGGCTGCTGCGTCTGGCCCTGTTCAGCATTCCATTGCCATGGATCGCTGCCGAACTCGGTTGGGTAGTTGCCGAATATGGCCGCCAGCCATGGACCATCGCCGGTATTTTGCCAACCCATCTGTCAGCCTCGACCTTGCAACCTGGCAGCCTCTATTTCAGTCTGGCCGGCTTCATCCTGTTCTATACCTTCCTGCTGGTGGTCGAGATGATTCTGATGATCAAGTACGCACGGCGTGGCCCAAGCAGTCTGCATACCGGCAACTACCACTGGGAACTGGAAGAACAAAACAAGCCGCCGACATCGCGTGCCCTGCCACCGATTCCTCACCCTGCCAGCTAAGGACCACATCATGATCTTCGATTACGAAACACTGAAAGTTATCTGGTGGGCCTTCGTCGGCGTGCTCATCATCGGCTTTGCCCTGACTGACGGCTTTGACTTCGGGGTCGGCATGATGCTGCCCTTCGTCGGCAAGACCGATGGTGAGCGCCGCGTGCTGATCAATTCCATCGGCGCTACCTGGGAAGGCAACCAGACCTGGCTAGTCACCGCCGGTGGTGCCACCTTCGCGGCCTGGCCGCTGGTCTACGCGACCGCCTTTTCGGGCTTTTACATTGCCCTGATGGTGTTGCTGTTTTCGCTGTTCTTACGCCCGGTCGGCTTCGATTTTCGCAACAAAGTGGCCGATATGCGCTGGCGCAATGCCTGGGACTGGGGTCTGTTTATCGGCGGCATCGTGCCACCATTGATCTGTGGCGTGGCATTCGGCAACCTGTTGCTGGGCGTGCCGTTCCACTACGACGACACCATGCGGGTGGAATATACCGGCAGCTTCTTCGCCTTGCTCAATCCGTTTGGCTTGCTGGCCGGTCTGCTCAGTGTGGCCATGTTGCTCACCCATGGCGCAACTTTCCTGCAAGTGAAAACCGAAGGTGCGATCGAACAACGGGCACGCGCCATTGCCATCGTCGCCGCACTGGCTGCGCTGGTGCTGTTTGTCATCGGCGGTGTCTGGATCGCGCTCGGCATCGACGGCTATCGCATCACGGCCATGCCGGATGCCAACAGCGCCTTCATGCCACTGGCCAAAACCGTGACCATTGCCAGCGGTGCCTGGATGGACAACTACGCCCGCTGGCCACTGACCAAGCTCATCCCTGCTCTCGGCATCGCCGCGCTGGTCTTGACTGTGCTCTTGAGCGTCTGGCGCAAAGCCAAGCTGGCCTTTGTCAGCAGCGGCTTTGCCGTAGCCGGCATCATCCTCACGGCGGCAATCTCGCTGTTCCCATTCATCATGCCGTCGTCGCTTGACCCGCGCAGCAGCCTGACCATCTGGGATGCCGTATCGAGTCACAAAACGCTGGGCATCATGTTCTGGCTGGTGCTGGTGTTCCTGCCGCTGATTCTGCTCTACACAGCCTGGGTTTATCGCGTGGTGCGCGGCAAGGTCACGCTGCAGCATATTGCTGATAACGAACACACTGCTTACTAAGCAAGAAGGAGAACTTTATGTGGTATTTCGCTTGGATACTCGGCATCGGCCTGGCGCTGGCGTTCGGCATCATCAATGTCATGTGGCTGGAGGCCAATTATGCCTTCGGCCGCCGCAAGGAAGACGAAACCAAGGAGCGCTTTGTCAGCGCCAGCGCCAACGAACAGGCGCGCAGGAAGCAATGAAGCGGCCCATCATGTGGCGCACGTGGCACCAGATTGCCGCCGTGGCAACCCTGGCCGTCGGTGTGCTGGCCCTGCTGCTGGCAGCGCCTGCACAGGCGGCGGCCGTCACAACCATGGTCCAACTGCTGCATTAAACAATGCAGGCGGAAGGTTTCCAACAATCTTGTCAGACAAAAAAACGCCCCGCCGATGATTCGGCGGGGCGTTTTTTCTTGCTGCTGCCACGCGTGCAGCACGGCGTCGCGTGGCGGCTGCGGCTTACACCAAGGTCAGTGTGACATTGATGTTGCCGCGTGTCGCGTTCGAGTAAGGGCAAACTTGATGCGCCTTGTCGACCAGCGATTGTGCGACCTCACGGTCAATACCTGGCAAGGAAATTTCCAGCGCCACTTCAATACCGAAGCCGCCAGGGATTTGACCAATGCCGACGGTACCGGTGATGCTGGTATCTGCTGGAATAGCGATTTTTTCCTGGCCGCCGACAAACTTCAACGCGCCAATGAAACAAGCCGAATAACCGGCAGCAAACAATTGCTCAGGGTTGGTACCAACTCCGCCAGCGCCGCCCAATTCCTTCGGTGTGGTCAGCTTGACGTCGAGGATGCCGTCAGACGACTTGGCAGTACCTTCACGGCCGCCGGTTGCAGTTGCCTTGGCTTGATAGAGTGCTTTTTCGATTTTCATTTTGTTTCCTTTCGAGGGAGGGGTAGCGATGTGCGGCCAAGTTGACCTGGAAACACATCAATTAAATTTTGAACTATAAAATTGCTAACAACTTAATCAACCTGCTTTAAAAATATTCTACTATTACCCGCACTAAAGTGACATACGATTCTAGTCATTTCGATTGGTTCCACATCCACAATCAAGTAGCCTCGGATTCTTCCAGCAATCCCTTGCGCAAAGACTTCAACTGTTCGCGCAACTGCACGACTTGCTCAAGAGGCGGCAACGAACACATTAACTTCTCCGGCACGGCCATTGCACGCAGCCGCAAGGCCCGGCCATCTTCGCTCAATCGGACCAGCACACGGCGCTCATCGGCGACGTCACGGGTACGGTGCAGCAACTGCATGGCTTCCATGCGTTTGAGCAAGGGCGTCAGCGTGCCAGAATCGAGGAACAATTTATTGCCCAAGTCCGACACCATGACTTCATCACGCTCCCACAAGACCAACATCACCAGATATTGCGGATAGGTAATGTCGAGCGACTTCAACATCTTCTTGTAGACCTTGGTCATGGCCAGCGACGCCGAGTACATGGCGAAGCACAATTGATTTTCAAGCATCAATGCCTGATCAATCGTTACTGCTGCCTTCGATGTCGTTGCGTTTGCCATGAGATGCATATTACATCGTCAAAAATTAAATTGCAAACAATTCAAATTAATTCTGCAAATATATAAAATTAATACAACATCGTGCGCTATTCCGCCAGCCTGCGCTCGAAACGCTGCTCCACCATCGGCTTGCCCCATTGACTGCCAGTCCATTGCTCAGCGAGGACAAACCCCTGCGCTTCGTACAAGCGCCGCGCCGCGTCCAAGCCCTGGAAGGTCCAAAGCTGTATTGAGTTGAACTGTTGATCCGCGCAAAATTGCATGGCGGCCGCCAGCAAACGCCGCCCTGCACCGCTGCCGCGCACGCTGTCATCGACGATGAACCAACGCAGATGCGCGCGTTGCTCGCCCAGATCGTTGCCATCAATCGCAATCGAACCGACGATGCGCCCTTCCTGCATGGCAAGCCACAAGCCATTGCAGGGCTGGGACAGACGTGGCATGAATTCGGCCAGACCGGCCGCCACCTTGCTCTCGAAATAGCTGCCGAAGCCAACACTGCGGCTATAGAACTCGGCATGCAACTGTACCACCCGGCCAATCGCACCTGGCAGGTAACCAAACACGATCTCGACGGCCGGCACGGCGAGCGACTGCCCCTGCCGATCGGCCTGCAAGGCCGCGGCATAGGTCGTCAAACCCTGCGCGGCAGTTTGCTGCTGGGCTGGTGTGAGCTGTGCCAGCGCATTGTGCACGCGGCTGCGCGCATAGGCATGGATGGCAGCAACGCTGCGCTTGCCGCGCGCGGTTAGCGCCAGCCATTTGACACGGCCATCATTGGTACAGGGCCGTTCGCGCAGTTCATCAGCATCGGTGAGCTTGCGCAGCATACGGCTGACTGTGGATTTTTCCAGGCCAAGGAATTCAGTCAATTGCGCCGCCGTCATGCGTTGGCGGGCCTCGATTTCGAGCAAGGCATGCACCGCCGAGGGCGGGTAATCAGTCGCCGCCAGCGTCGCCTGCATGAAGCCCAACTCGCGCACCATGCCGCGCGATGCCGCCCGTATCGGGTCAATCAAGGCCGCATTGAGGTTGCTGTCGTCCGTGTGGCTGATCATGATGACGCCTTATTTAATTGGTTGTATCGAGCAACTATATGGATGATGTAAGGCGCTGTCAATGCCCGAGTTGCACCGCTTTCTTGTATCATGCGTGGCGACGCGTTAGCCACCCGGTGACGCGGGCATCAAACCCGGCCTGACCGTTTTCTCTCCATGCAAGCACCAACATACTCTTCTGCGGCGCAGCCACGCTCGCTGGCACTGTTTTGCAAAGTCGTCGATAACTTCGGCGATATCGGCATCTGCTGGCGGCTGGCGCGCCAATTGCAACAAGAACACGGCATCGCCGTCACGCTGTGGGTCGATGACTTACACAGCTTCCGCCGTCTCTGCCCGGCAGTCGACATCGCAGCGGCGCGGCAGGTGGTCGCGGATGTCACGGTGCGCCATTGGCAAGATCAGGACGGCGTCTTCACGACCGGCGAGGTGGCCGACACTGTCATCGAATTCTTCGGCTGCAACATCCCGCCCGGCTACATTGCCGCCATGGCGCAATGCGTACCGCGACCGGTGTGGCTCAATCTGGAAGGATTGACGGCAGAAAGCTGGGTCGAAGGCTGCCATACGCTGCCGTCGCCGCATCCCTCGTTGCCGCTGACCAAACATTTTTTCTTTCCCGGCTTCAATGCCCGTACTGGCGGTTTGCTGGCCGAGGCCGGGCTGCTCGCGCAACGCCAGCAATTCCAAAACGACCCGCAGGCGCAACAGGAATTCCTGCGCGGTTTTGGCCTGAGCACGGCAGAAATCGCGGCCTGCAAAGTATCACTTTTTTGCTATCCGCAAGCGCCGGTGGCGGCATTGTTCGCCGCATGGCAAGAGCGTGCGCAGCCCATCACCTGCCTGGTACCGGAAGGCGTCGGCGGTGCTGCCGTCGAAGCTTTCCTCGGCCAAGCGACGCGGGCCGGCGCCAGCGCCAGCCAGGGCGCGCTGACCGTGCGGGTGCTGCCCTTCGTACCGCAACCCGATTACGACCGCCTGCTATGGACCTGCGACTTCAATTTCGTGCGCGGTGAAGATTCGTTCGTCCGCGCGCAATGGGCTGGCCGGCCGTTCATCTGGAATATCTATCCGCAGGATGAAAACTTGCACCACGTCAAGTTGCGCGCTTTCCTGCAGATACATGGTGCCAGCAGTACGGCGTTGGCCGCACTGGCGTTGGCCTGGAACGATGCCACCAAGGATAACGACTGGCCCGCCTTATGGCAGGCAGTGGCCGCCGAACTGCCGCAGATTGCCAGCTTGTCACTACCATGGCAGCAGCAGATGTTGGCAAACGGCGACTTGACGACGAACTTATTGCAGTTTGCGCAGACGCTGGCTTCGAAGTAACTCGAAAATGAGTTAAAATGCAGGGCTAATTTTTGATGGTCCTGACAGCTTCGATGCGTCAGGGTACATTCTGAATCCGATCCAACGTGGGCTTGCGGTGTTTTTCTCCAGTAGGCTACAGACGATTTTATGCAACCTACTTTTTAAATTAATCGCTATGAAATTTGCAAAAGAAATTCGCGTCGGCAACATCATTATGGTCGACAGCAAGCCAATGATCGTGTTGCGCTCCGACATCAACGGTTCCAGCCGTACCGGTTTTACCTACAAGTGGAAGATGAAGAACCTGTTGACCAACAGCCCACAGGAAAACGTGTTCCGCGGCGACGACAAGTTCGACGTGGTGGTACTGGACAAGAAGGAAGTCACTTATTCCTACTTCGCCGATCCGCTGTATGTGTTCATGGACAGTGAATTCAATCAGTACGAAATCGAAGGCGAAAACATGGGCGACGCCGTCAACTACCTGAAAGACGGTATGGAATGCGAAGCCGTGTTCTATGACGGCAAGGCAATCTCTGTGGAAATGCCAACGACCATCGTGCGTCAAGTGGTGTACTCAGAACCAGCGGTCAAGGGCAACACTTCGGGCAACGTCCTCAAGGAAGCCAAGATCGAAAACGCCATCGACGGCAAGCAAGCAATCGTCATGGTGCCGTTGTTCGTGAGCCAGGACGACCAGATCGAAATCGATACCCGCACCAACGAATACAAGAAAGTCGTGCGCAACTAATCCTTGCCCGCTGCGACGCCCTTTGGGGCGTCACAAAAAGAACGCTGCCAGCGCAATTGCGACTGGCGGCGTTTTTTTCGTCGGTCTCGCACCCACCTGCTGTTTGTATTGCACTGCAAATTGACACCTGCCGGCATTGCTTCCTACACTGGCCCGCATTGCCCGCCCCAACTCGATTGTCCTTTTCAGGAGCATCTATGCATGTTGTCATCACCGGCGGCGCCGGTTTTCTAGGTAGCCGTCTGGCCCGTCAGTTGTTGCGGCGCGGTCAACTCATCGGCCACAATGGTCAGCCGCAGACGATTACCCGCATTACCTTGCTTGACGTGGTGGCCGCCAGCGGCTTCGACGACAGCCGCATCGACATGGTCACCGGCGACATCGCCGACGCTGCCGTCATTGCCAAGGTGATTGGCCCTGAAACACAATCCATCTTCCACCTTGCCGCCATCGTCAGCGGCCAGGCCGAAGCCGACTTTGCGCTCGGCATGAAGATCAACTTCGACGCCACCCGCTTGATTCTGGAACGTGCGCGCGCATTGGGCAGCGTGCCGCGCGTGGTGTTCACCAGTTCGGTGGCGGTATTTGGCGGCGACTTGCCAGCACAAGTGCCGGACCATGCCTTGCTGATGCCGCAAAGCTCGTATGGTGCCCAGAAGGTGATGGGCGAATTGCTGATCAACGACTACAGCCGCAAAGGCTACATTGATGGCCGGGCGTTGCGCATGCCGACCATTTCGGTGCGTCCCGGTGTGCCCAACAAGGCCGCGTCCAGCTTCGCCAGCGGCATCATCCGCGAACCGCTCAACGGCCAAGCTGCCATCTGCCCGGTCGGCCCGGCCACGCGCATGTGGCTGATGTCGCCGCGCCAGGCCATCGCCAATCTGATCCACGGCCATGAAATCAACGGTGCCGACCTGGGGCTGGCGCGCTTTCTCAGCATCGATGGCCTATCGGTCACGGTGCAGCAGATGGTCGATGCACTGCGCCAGGTGGCTGGTGACGACGTGATCAAACTGATCACATGGCAAGACGATGACGCTATCAAGCGCATCGTCAATTCCTGGCCCGGCAACTTCACAGCAACGCGCGCCAAGGCACTCGGCTTCACCGCCGACCAGGATTTCGCCAGCATCATTCGCGCCCATCTCGAAGACGAAGCAATACCGGCACATTGATGCGGCAGCAATAAAAAAGGCGCGGAAAACGCGCCAAACTGGAGATGCCGAGATCAGTACGCCGACAAGCTCATTTCGTTGTCGCCAGCAGATTGAACACACTGGAAAAATCGAGTCCGCCAGCGCCAGCCTTGCTATGAATATCGTACAAGTTGCGCGCCAGCGCACCGAGCGGCACGCTGCTGTCGGTGGCCAGTGCGCTCTCGACTGCCAGACCGAGGTCCTTGAGCATCAGATCAACGCCAAAACCACCGGCATAATCATGCGAGGCTGGCACCGCGTCCATTACCCCGGGGCACGGGTTGTACACTTCCAAGGCCCAGTTACGACCGGAACTCTTGGACATGATCTCCGACAAGACCTTGGGATCCATGCCGTTGGCAATACCGAGGCGTAGCGCTTCGGACGTGCCGATCATCAAAATGCCGAGCAACATGTTATTGCACACCTTGACGGTCTGGCCGCTGCCGCTGGCGCCGGCATGGAAGATCGCCCGTCCCATTTTTTCCAGATACGGTTTGGCGCGCGCAAACGCCTGATCACTGCCACCGACCATGAAGGTCAGCGTGCCGGCAGCAGCACCATTGGTACCACCCGACACGGGCGCATCGAGCATGTCAAAGCCACGTTGCTGCGCCGCACTGGCTACCTTGCGGGAAACTTCCGGGGCAATCGTGGAACAATCGATCAACAAGGTGCCAGGCTGCAGTTGCGACAATATCCCCTGCTCCCCCAGATAAATCGATTCCACATGGCGGCTGGCCGGCAGCATGGTCATCACCACCTTGGCCTTGGCTACCGCTGCCATGGCATTGGCTTCGGTGACGCCGCCGCTGGCCAGCAGCTTGTCCACGCTGGACTTGACCAGATCGTGTCCGCTCAACTGATGACCGGCCTTGACCAGATTCTGCGCCATCGGCAACCCCATGTTACCCAATCCTATGAAGGCAATTTCTGCGCTCATGTCGTTCTCCTGTAGTGAGTCTGCCGCCTTACTTGAGCGAAATCGTCGTATTGACCTGACCTGCGACTTCATCGGGCGCATACCAGCGCGCCGTGACCGTCTTGGTCTGGGTCCAGAACAACACCGCCTGCTTGCCGTTGGGACCAAGATCGCCGAGCTTGGAGGCGCGCGAACCGGTGAAACTGAAATACGCCACCGGCACTGGGATCGGTACGTTGATACCGACCTGACCGACGTCAATTTCATTCTGGAACTTGCGCGCCGCCCAACCTGAGGCCGTGAAAATCGAGGTGCCGTTGCCGTTCGGATTGGCGTTAATGAAGGCAATCGCATCGTCGAGTGTCTCTACTTCGACGATGCACATGGCGGGTCCGAAGATTTCCTGATCGTAGATATCCATGCCGCGCTTGACGCCACTGAAGATGGTCGGCCCGACGAAGTTACCCTCGCCGTACTCGGCCACCTTGCAGCCGCGACCATCGAGCAACAACTGCGCGCCCTGCTCAACACCGGTGCCGATCATGCGTTCGACGCGCTGCTTGGCGGCCTTCGATACCAACGGACCGACGTCGGCCTGGCGATCACTGCCCGGCCCCACCTTGAGCGCCTTGGAACGCTCGACGATCTCCGGAATCCAGGCCTTGGTCTGACCGACCAGGACCACCACCGAATTGGCCATGCAACGCTGGCCGGCAGCACCAAAGGCGGCACCGAGCAAGTTGTTGATGGCATGGTCCTTCGGCGCATCAGGCAGCACCACGCAATGGTTCTTGGCGCCCATCATCGATTGCGCCCGCTTGCCGGCGGCGCTGGCGCGTTGGTAGATATGGGTGCCGACATGGGTCGAGCCGATGAACGACACCGCCTTGATATCGGGATGATCGCAAATCATGTTGGCCACATCGGGACCGCCATGCACCACATTCAACACCCCCGGCGGCAAACCGGCCTGATTGGCCAGTTCGACCAGGAACAGCGAGGAGGATGGATCCTGTTCCGAGGGCTTAAGCACGAAGGTATTGCCGCAAGCGACCGCCACCGGGAACATGAAGCACGGCAGCATCACCGGGAAGTTGAATGCAGTAATACCGGCACCGACGCCGATTGGCTGATGCAAGGTATAGACGTCGACGCCGCCGGCGACATTTTCGGCCATTTCACCCAATTGCAGCGAGGTGATCGAGCAGGCATGTTCTACCACTTCCAGGCCGCGCATGACTTCGCCTTCGGCGTCCGGCAAGGTCTTGCCGTGTTCGCGCGTGATCAGCTCGGCCAGCGGCGCGATATTGTCGCGCAGCAGTTGCTGGAACTTGAGCATGATGCGCATGCGCTGCGCCAGCGAGGTATTGCGCCAGCCCTGGAAGGCCTGCTTGGCATTGGCGACCGCGCGATCAACCTCGTCCTTGGTGGCAAATGGCACGCGCGCTACCACCTGCTGTGTGGCCGGATTGAGCACGTCGCGCCACTCCTGCGAAGTTGACTGCACGGTGGCGCCATTGAGATAGAGCGGAACATTGGGGATAGTGGCTGAGCTCATGATACGTTTTCCATAAAGTTGAATAAGCGCCTGGTGCAGTGTCTTTGCCAGGCCCGGAATGGCAGTGACTTA
>Ga0066798_10000338_pt1 | contig 25876 bp, 22 predicted proteins | sample PersoiDNA2013203_FD_70961 | JGI IMG/M metagenome (GOLD analysis project Ga0066798, IMG submission 70961) | Permafrost soil microbial communities from the Arctic, to analyse light accelerated degradation of dissolved organic matter (DOM) -... | ecosystem: Environmental > Terrestrial > Soil >... | reverse complement strand
AACTTTATTTCATCGTGTATGCTGACCCAGCAATCGCTGACGCATACCAAAAAGCGCTGCAGCGCCTACAGTCACTCATTCAAAAACTCAGGCAGTCTGTTTCTATCCCTGAAGCGCCAGCGATGAGTGCAGCCAAGGCGCATTCAGAATTTGGCGAAGACGCATTTAAAGCTGCCGTTAAAAAAGCACAGGAATACATTATTGAAGGCGACATCATGCAGGTGGTGTTGTCGCAACGTATGGCGCAAGCTTTTTCTGCGCCGCCCTTGTCTTTGTATCGTGCATTACGCAGCCTTAATCCCTCACCTTATATGTTCTATTACGATATGGATGATCATCATGTCGTCGGCGCTTCGCCCGAGATTCTGGTGCGGCTGGAAGATAACACCGTCACCGCAAGACCCATTGCAGGCACGCGGCCACGCGGTGCCACACGTGAGCAGGATGTTGCACTAGCAGAAGAACTGCTTGCCGACCCTAAAGAGCTTGCCGAGCATGTGCAGCTAATGGATTTAGGTCGCAATGATGTGGGTCGAGTTGCGCAAACAGGTTCAGTTAAAGTGACTGACCACATGACCATAGAACGCTATTCGCATGTGATGCATATTGTCTCCAATGTAGAAGGCAAGCTGAAGCCAGGCATGCAGGCGATTGATGTATTGAAAGCCACATTCCCTGCTGGTACCGTGAGTGGCGCACCCAAAGTGCGTGCGATGGAAATTATTGATGAGTTAGAACCTAGCAAACGCGGCATCTATGCGGGTGCTGTTGGCTATTTGGGTTTTAATGGTGACATGGATTTAGCGATTGCGATTCGTACCGCCGTGATCAAGGATGGTATGTTGTATTCACAGGCTGGGGCTGGCATCGTGGCCGACTCAGTGCCACAAAGCGAATGGACAGAAACCCAGAATAAAGCACGTGCCGTATTGCGTGCGGCAGAAATGGTGCTAGCTGGCCTTGATAACCATGTTGACTAGTATAATCATGGGCTTTAATCAAAAAGCTGCCTAATCAAAAAACTGTGTGATAAAACAGCAGTCTGACTTAAGCACTTAATGAGGCGCAGGCTAAAAAGCATTTTCAAAGCCACTGGATTGAGCCTCCTGCTTATCATCATGGCGATTTATTTTGTTAAAGTTAGCGCGATAATAGCGAGTCCAGATATTTACCGAATTCAGCGGTTTAAAATTTAACCGCATAACAAAATGAGTGTCTTTAAATGTCATTCATTTAATTCAACTACTTAGGCCGATTATGCTCTTGATGATTGATAACTACGACTCGTTTACCTATAACCTGGTGCAATACCTAGGTGAGCTGGGGCAAGACGTAGAGGTTTACCGTAATGACGAGATTGATTTAGCCAAAGTCGCCGAATTAAATCCGCGCCATATTGTGATTTCACCAGGCCCCTGTACGCCTAATGAGGCGGGCATATCGGTGCCTTTGATTAACGAGTTTGCTGGCAAGATTCCTTTGTTAGGGGTTTGCCTTGGGCATCAGAGTATAGGACAGGCATTTGGCGGCAAGATAGTCCATGCCAAGCAATTAATGCACGGCAAGACATCGCAGATAAACCACAATAACGTTGGCGTATTCAAGGATTTGCCTAATCCTTACACCGCTACGCGTTACCATTCACTGGTGATTGAGCGTGAAAGCATCCCCGACTGTCTGGAGATTACCGCCTGGACCGAAGACGGAGAAATCATGGGTGTGCGCCATAAAACCCTGCCGATTGAAGGTGTGCAGTTTCATCCAGAATCCATTTTGACTGAATACGGGCACGAGCTCCTTGAGAATTTTATCAAGGCTTATTAAATGGAAATAACCGCCAAAGCTGCATTACATCAGTTGATTCAGCATCAGAATTTTAGTCATCAGCAAATGCTGAGTATCATGCGACAAGTGATGGCAGGTGAATATACGCCTGCACAAATTGCAGGTTTGCTCATGGGTTTGCGCGTAAAAGTGGAAACCGTGGATGAAATTGCGGCCGCTGCGCAAGTGATGCGAGAACTTTCAGCCAAAGTGCAAGTGACGGACGATACTCACTTGATTGATACCTGTGGTACTGGCGGGGCGGCGCATAAAGCATTCAATGTTTCTACTTGCTGCGCCTTTGTTGCGGCGGGCGCAGGTGCCAGAATCGCCAAGCATGGTAATCGTGCCGCCTCCTCAAAGACCGGTAGTGCAGATGTGCTTGAAGCCTTGGGGGTGAATATCCAGCTAAGTCCAGAGCAAGTGGCAAACTGTATTGATAGCATAGGCATAGGCTTTATGTTTGCGCCTAATCATCATAGCGCCATGAAGTATGCTGGGCCTGTGAGAAAAGAACTGGGCGTTCGTACGCTTTTTAATTTGTTGGGGCCTTTGACCAACCCCGCTGGTGCTAAAAGACAGGTCATGGGGGTTTTCCACAAAGAACTGGTGCCCCTGCTTGCGCATACATTACAGCGTCTCGGTAGCACCCATGTGATGGTGGTGCATAGCGCGGATGACATGGATGAAATCTCGTTTTCTGGCGACACCTACGTGGCGGAACTGAAAAACGGCAGCGTTTCAGAATATACCTTGAACCCACAGCAATTCGGTATGGCGATCCATGCGGCAGATAGCATACATGTAGAAAGCGCAGAAGAGTCGAAGCAAGTCATATTGCGCGTACTAAACGGTGAGACTTACTCGGCGCGAGGTCAGGATTCAGCACGAGATATCGTGTTATTGAACGCAGGGGCTGCAATATATGTCTCAGGAGTTGCCGACACACTGAGCGCGGGCATTCAAAAAGCCGCTGACTCTATTGATTCAGGCGCCGCTTTGGCCAAACTGAATAGTCTCATTGAAGCGAGTCATCATTAATGCTTAAAGTATTGCTAGTTGTTGTTATTGGTATTATTTACACTATATTTAATGTTGGTTTTTCTGACGACATTCCTGGCAAAAAGTCGCAGGCACAGCATGCAGGCTTTACTGAAAAGGTGGTGCCTGTAGCAGGATTCTCTGCTGCTGACCAGGCTATACAAAAAGCCTTTGATAATCATGATCCTCATGTCCAAGTGCAATCAACAGGACAAATTATTAAGCTGCTGTCTGATGATAATGATGGCACGCGACATCAGCGTTTTATTATCCGATTAAATAATGGCTTAACGCTACTCATCGCGCACAACATTGATATTGCCCCAAAAGTTCCCAATCTAAAGGTGGGTGATATGATTGCGTTCAATGGGCAATTTGAGTGGAATGAAAAAGGTGGTGTTGTGCACTGGACGCACCACGACCCACAAGGCCGCCACGTAGCTGGTTGGTTGAATTACCAAGGCCATCAATACCAATAAAGACTAAACAATGTCAGATATTCTAAACAAGATACTTAATGTAAAACAGGCTGAAGTGCGTGCTGCCATGGCTGAAAAACCATTGATTTTGATGCAGCAGGAGGCATTGGCTGCACAAAAGCCACGTGATTTTATTGCTAGTATTCGCAATAAGATCAGCGCTGGTCAGGCTGCGGTGATTGCAGAAATCAAAAAAGCTAGCCCATCAAAAGGTGTGATACGTGAAGATTTCCACCCGGCAGACATTGCTATAAGCTATGAAAAAGGTGGTGCGGCTTGTTTATCGGTGCTGACAGATCAAGATTTTTTCCAGGGTCATGCTGATTATTTAAAGCAGGCGCGCGCAGCTTGCAGTATTCCAGTGCTGCGCAAAGATTTCATGATTGAGGCTTACCAGGTCTATGAAGCTCGGGCAATGGGCGCTGATTGTATTTTGTTGATTGCCGCTGCCTTGGATTTGCCACGTATGCATCTACTAGAGACCATCGCGCATGATCTTGGCATGGCTGTGCTGGTTGAAGTGCATAATGGGCAAGAGCTGGAACTGGCGCTGCAATTAGAGACTGCTTTACTCGGCATCAATAATCGCAATCTGCGCACGTTTGAAGTCACGCTTGATACTACGCTTGATTTGCTTGCGAACATTCCGCCAGAAAAAATCGTGGTGACAGAGTCCGGCATTTTTAGCGCTGAAGATGTTGCTTTGATGCGTAAAAATAAGGTAGATACTTTCCTGGTGGGTGAAGCGTTCATGCGGCAGGCTGATCCAGGCTTTGAACTCAATCGCTTATTCAATATTCACTAGAGTCACAACCATGGCAATCGCAAAATTCCCATTTAACAGACCACGCCGCATGCGGCGTGATGAGTTCTCCCGACGCCTGATGCGTGAGCATGTGCTCACTACTAACGACCTCATTTACCCGGTGTTTGTGCTGGATGGCGAAAATAAAACTGAAGCGGTTGCCTCTATGCCTGGCGTGCAACGCCAGACCATAGACGTTTTGCTGAAAACCGCTGCTGAATGTGTGAAGCTAGGCATACCTGCATTGGCATTATTCCCAGTGGTGGGTCAGTCATTCAAAAGTCTGGATGCAAGCGAGGCTTATAACCCCGATGGACTCGTGCCACGAACAATCAAAGCTCTAAAACAGGCATTTCCTGAGCTAGGCATTATTACCGATGTCGCGCTCGACCCCTATACTACACATGGTCAGGATGGCTTGATTGATGATACTGGCTATGTGCTGAATGATGAAACCGTCGCCGTGCTGGTGAAACAGGCGTTGTGTCATGCGCAAGCAGGCGCTGATATTGTCGCACCCTCCGATATGATGGATGGACGCATAGGCGCTATTCGTCAGGCGCTGGAGTCTGCAGGCTTGATCTATACCAAAATACTGGCTTATTCCGCGAAGTATGCCTCTGCCTACTATGGGCCGTTTCGTGATGCTGTTGGTTCATCCGCTAATTTAGGCAAAAGCAATAAATACAATTACCAGATGGACCCTGCCAATTCTGATGAGGCACTGAAAGAAGTCGCGCTGGATATCGCAGAAGGCGCAGATATGGTGATGGTCAAACCAGGCATGCCTTATCTTGATATTGTTCGTCGTGTGAAAGACACATTCAAAATACCCACCTATGCATATCAAGTCAGTGGTGAATACGCTATGTTAAAAACTGCTACACAAAATGGCTGGCTGGATGAAAGGCAGTGTGTGCTAGAGGCTATGCTGGGGTTTAAACGTGCTGGCGCCGATGGTATTTTGACCTACTATGCGATGGATATAGCGCGCTGGTTAAAAGATTAGTTGTCGGTTTTATGTATAGTCTGAATCTACTATAGTGAATTGCTTTCCAGCTTGGTCGATACATTGCTCGATTGAATCAGGCTTTTAAGTTCACTCGCATTCACCTTGACTGCATTGCTGCCATTCACAGGGTTCTTGGTCGGTGTACGCATATCATCGAACTCAAAAATGCTGAGTTTTATCAGTCCATTTGGACCCTCTAGCGTAAAAACCGGCACTTTTCTTCGATCAGCCACTTTTTTGTCTGCGGCTCTTTTTTCATTGCCGTTTTTATTATTGCTCGGTCGGTTGTTGCTGATGCGATAAGATTTTTCATCGGTTTCATAGGGTATTTGCTGATTGAGCAGGAAAATCTCAACATCCTTAAGGCTTTCAGCAAATAAATGAATGTGGGTTTCAGCATAACGCCCTGCAGTGCCATCGAGTACAGAGCCTGTGAGGTGTGGATTAAAGCGTGCCAGCAGTTGCATGACGGTTAGCGCATCAGCGCGCAATTGCCGTAAGGCTTCAGGTTGCTCTTCACTATTATAAATTTCATGGAAAATCTTGATTTCTTCTTCGATTTCCGCATTGGTGGGTAGGCAGCTACTATCGAGCACGCCTAATTGACGACCAGCTTTACGCTTGGCATAAGCATAATCAGAAACGCCATCTTCAGCCATCATGCGCGCGGCTTGTTGTGCAACCAGTTGCCTGAGATTATGTTGTCTATCAGCCATGTCACTTGTCATTTATGTGCCATGTTTCGGCATTCATTGCATATCAACCATCAACATCATGCTGATGGTTGAATTAGTATAGTTGATCTACCTTGGTTTTTTCGACTTCTTCACCAGCCCTGGAAGCTGGGGGGAACCCAGGAATCAGCGTTGGTTCTGGTTCTTTATCAGGCGGAGGGAATTCTTGATAAAAGTATTCATAAATTCCAGGTGCATTGTCATCTACTTTGCTGCCAGTGGCGGGATCAATTTTGATTGAGTTGATTCCATCAGGCATGGCGTAAGGATTGTCTGGCAAGCCTTTTAGTGCAACGGCCATATAGTTAATCCAGATGGGCAAAGCTGCTTGTGCCCCTGTTTCCGTGCTGCCTAGTGTTCGAGGGTGATCAAAACCCATCCATGTAATCGCTACCTGATTTGGATTAAACCCAGCGAACCAGGCATCTACCTGATTATTGGTAGTGCCAGTTTTACCTGCAAGATCGCTACGTCCAAGTTGTTTTGCCCTTGCTGCTGTTCCTATGCGAGCTACGTCTTGCATGATAGAGGTCATCAGGAAAGCGTTACGGCTATCAATCACCCGTGGCGCATCTTTACCAGCCTGCACAACCTTGGTCTGCTGAATCACGTTGCCTTTGCTATCCGTAATCTTGCTGATGAGATAAGGTTGTACGCGGAAACCGCCATTGGCAAATACTGCGTAAGCACCAGCCATTTGCCAGGGTGTTGCAGAGCCTGCACCCAATGCCATTGCCAGGTAGGGCGGATGATCTTTGGGTGAGAATCCAAAGCGCGTGATGTAATCCTGCACATACCCTACACCTATCGCCTGCAAGATACGAATCGATACCATGTTTTTGGACTTGGTTAGTGCAGTGCGTAAGCGAATCGGACCATCATATTTGTTATCGTAATTTTTCGGCTCCCAAGATGAGCCACTGCCAGTTTCTTCGGCACTGATGCTGATGGGCGCATCATCAATAATGCTAGCAGGCGTAAAACCTTTTTCTAGCGAGGCTGAATAGATAAATGGCTTGAAGCTAGAGCCAGGCTGACGCCATGCCTGAGTCACATGGTTGAACTTGTTGCGGTTGAAATCAAAACCGCCAACTAAGGCTCGTACCGCCCCTGTTTGCGGGTCCAACGATACCAGTGCTGATTCCACCTGAGGTAGCTGCACTATTTTCCAGCCTTGGCCTGATTTTATGATGCGCACGATAGCGCCAGGTTTAATACTTCTTTTTTGCGGGTCTTTATCGTTGAGCGCTCTCTGTATAAACGACAAGCCATCGCCCTGTATTTCAATATTCTCACCAGATTTGGCGTGCACATACACAGACTTGTCTGCTACTTTGATGACGGCTGCAGGGATGAGCCCATTAAACTCGTCCAGTTCGTCCAGCGCATTGTCTGCCCAATTCAAACCATCTTCTGTCGTCGATTGCGTTGGAGTTACCGTTTTTTCTGGGCCACGATAACCGTGGCGGCTATCGTAATCCATGATGCCTTGGAACACAGCGGCATTCGCTGCTTCCTGACTTGTTTTCTGTATGGTCGTATAGACCTTTAGACCGCTACTATAGATATCGTCTTTGTAGCGGCTATACATTTCTTGCCGTATAAGCTCTGCAACATAGTCTGCCGACAGATCACGATACTGTTTGGCTTGTCTGAATCGTAATGGCTCTTTGAGTGCTTCCTGGTAGGTTGCTTCGTCAATAAATCCATAGTGACGCATATTATACAAAACATCACGCTGTCTTTTGATTGCGCGTTTAGGATTGACGAAGGGGTTGTACCCAGAGGGTGCTTTAGGTAAGCCAGCTAGCAAGGCAGTCTCTGCCAGGTTCAGTTTATCCAATGGTTTGCCGAAATATACTTGAGAGGCAGCTGCAAAACCGAAGGCACGTTGACCAAGGTAAATCTGGTTGATGTAAATCTCAAGTATTTTATCTTTGCTCAGACTATGTTCAATTTTAATCGAGAGTAAAGCTTCATTGATTTTGCGTTTTAAAGTGCGTTCACTGGATAAAAAGAAATTACGCGCGACCTGCATGGTAATCGTGCTTGCACCTTCTTTGCCGCCGCCAGATAGGTTGTTGACGACTGCTCTGAGAATACCGCGAACATCAATGCCGCCATGTTCATAGAAGCGCCTATCTTCAATCGCAAGTACTGCATTCTTCATGTTGGGAGGTACATCGGCAATATTAATAAACGCGCGTCGCTCTTCGCCAAACTCGGCGATTAGCGCCCCGTCCTCTGAATAAACACGTAAAGGTACCTTGGGTCTGTAGTCGGTTAATACTTCGAGAGAGGGTAATTCAGGGTAAATCAGAACTGCTGCAAGACCGACCAAAGCTGCGCTCACAATGCCAAGCACCACAACGATGATGAGTAGGTATTGCCACCATTTTTTGAGAAACATGTTGATAACTACTTAATTTAAAATCACAGCATGAATATACTATAAATGCACGGTACTTTTATGCTCAATTTGAATTAAAAATAGAATATGCTTTACAGGGGTTAAAGTTGTTGCTAGCATTTAATGTAAATTATTAGTATTGTGCGTAACTACTCAATATAGAAAGAGAATTTCACTTTGAAATTTGATTTTTCGAAATTTGATTTTTTTTCAGAAAAGACGCCCCCGCTAATTGGAGTAGACATTAGTTCTACTTCTATCAAGATGGTAGAGTTGTCACAGGGAAGCAAGGGCGCATATCACCTTGAGTCTTACGCTATTGCTTCGCTTACCAAGGATGCAGTGGTTGATGGCAATATCAACGAACTTGATCAGGTTTCTGATGCATTTAAGCGAGCGTGGAAATTTCTAGCTTCACGCGAGAAACGTGTGGCACTTGCATTGCCAGCGGCTGCAGTGATCAGCAAAAAAGTCATCATGCAATCTGGCCTCAGTGAGAATGACTTGGAGTTGCAAGTGGAAGCCGAGGCCAATCAGTACATCCCATTTTCCTTAGATGAAGTCAATATTGATTTTCAAGTCATAGGCTCAGCGCCTAACAATGCTGAAGAAGTTGAAGTGCTCATTGCAGCTTCGCGTAAAGAAAAAATTGAGGACCGCGTAGCTGCTGCAGAAGGTGCTGGTCTTAAAGTAATTGTCATGGATGTAGAAACCTACGCCACAGAAACCGCTTATACCTTAATTTCAGACCAATTACCCAATCATGGCAAAGGTCAAACTGTGATGATACTGGATATTGGCGCATCCCTCATTCACATCAATGTCATGCACGATAATCAATCCGTTTATATCCGCGAACAGGCGTTCGGCGGCGGACAGCTAACGCAGGAAATCCAGCGTCGATTTGGCTTAACCTTAGAAGAAGCAGAAATAGCAAAACGCAAAGGTGGTTTGCCTGATAGCTATGAGTCAGAAGTGTTGCAACCTTTTGTGCAAAATATGGCGCTAGAAGTAGCCCGCGCCGTTCAGTTCTTTACTAGCTCTACTCAATACAATCGTGTTGATCATATTTTACTTGCTGGTGGCTGTGCTGCTATTCCAGGGGTGGATTTGATTGTGCAAGAGCGTATTCAGGTCAACACTCTGATTGCTAATCCCTTTAGTAAAATGACCTTGAATTCACGTATCAAACAACAACAAATCTTTGCTGATGCACCGTCGCTTTTAATCGCCTGTGGTTTGGCTATGCGAGGAGTTGATTAATGATACGCATCAATCTCTTACCGCACAGACAGATTAAACGCGCTGAGCGTCAGCGTGAGTTTAATTTGATGGTGGTTGCCACCCTCATGGTTGCTGCCGTGATTGTATTTATGGGATACAGCTTTATTGACGCAGAAGTACAAGCCCAGCAAAGCAGAAACCAACGCCTGGAAGAAGCAACTGCAAAATTAGATAAACAGATTGTATCTATCGCCGACCTAAAAAACCAAATTAGCGCAGTGCTTGAGCGTAAAAAAGTGGTTGAAGACTTGCAAACTAATCGCGGTCAAGCTGTGATTTTACTCGATGAAATTGCCCGACAACTACCAGAAGGTTTGTTTTTAAAGTCAATCAAGCAGCAAGGTTCAATGGTGACGCTTGAGGGACTAGCTGATACTAACGCCCGAGTAGCGACACTAGTGCGAAACTTATCTCAATCGCAGTGGTTAGAGTCACCCAATCTCATAGAAATAAAGACCGTCACTGATGGCTCAATCAAGAAAAATAACTTTACCTTGAGTGTCATGATAAAGCCTCCAGCCCCAGCTTTAGATAATGGAAAATCTAAGGGAGGCAAACTATGAAGCTTCAAGACTTTAATGAGATAGATTTTAAAAACGCAGGCTCATTACCACTGCCAGTTAAAGGGGTGCTGCTTGGCGTGATGCTGTTGATATTGCTGGCTCTTGGGTATTACTTTGTGTGGAGTCCATTGCTTGATGATTTGTCAGCGGCTAAAGCAAAAGAGGCTGACTTGAGAGAGACTTTCCTTACTAAAAAGAAACAGGCGATCAATCTTGACGCATACAAACAGCAGATGGTTGATATAGAGAAAACTTTTGGTGTACTTTTAAAACAATTACCTGATAAATCCCAAATGGATGGTTTGTTAACCGATATTAATCAGGCAGGTCTTGAACGGGGGTTGGACTTTGAACTGTTTAAGCCAGGCCAAGAGACGACCAATGGTTTTTATGCGGAGTTACCGATTAGTATCAAAGTTACAGGCACTTATTTTGATTTAGGGGCATTTGCTAGCGATATTTCAAAGCTTTCGCGCATAGTCACGCTTAACGATCTATCAATCACTTCAGGTGTGGGTAAAGACTCTAAAAGTTCAGTATTGTCTATTGAAGCAACGGCAAAAACTTATCGCTATCTTGATGCCTCGGAAGTGACTAAAAAAGCGATTGGGAATTAGAGGCTGATTATGACGAAAATTCTCAATCGCTATCATCACAAATTGAGCCGCTCAGGATCAATGCTGGCAATGGTTTCTATTTTTTTTCTGGTCTCCTGTGGCTCTAATCATGGGGATGATTTAGATCAATTTATGGACAGTGCTGCTAATGATATGCAATCTACAATTCCCCCTATTCCAGAAGTTAAGCCCTACACACCGACAGAGTTTAATGCTGATGGTCAATTAAACGACCCTTTCAAGCCCCGTAAAGCAAAAAACAGTGGAAATGGTGGCAATCAACCAAATTTAGCTAGGCCTAAAGAGCCATTAGAGGCATATCCACTGGAAAGCCTTAAGTATGTAGGCTTGCTGGAAAAACAAAAGTTAACCTATGCCCTGATCAAAACACCAGATGGAAATATCCAGCAAGTAAAAATAGGTAATTACTTAGGACAAAATTTTGGAATTGTCACAGAAATTAATGATACCGCTATAACACTTAAAGAAATTGTTCAAGATGATTTGACGGGCGACTGGACTGATCGAACTTCAAGCATGAATCTGCAGGAATAAAGGTGAAAACAATGAGAAGTAAATATTTAACTAATTTTTTATGGTATCTAATGATTGGTTTGTCAGCCTTTTATTTGAACCTTGCAAATGCTGAAGATCAGGCGGACCTAACTAACAAAATTGATCAATTAGACTTTTCTTCACTCCCAGGCGGTAGAGTTGCGATTAAAATTAAAACAACTCAAGCGCTCGGTAGCGTTCCTGCGGGGTTTACGCTAACGAATCCACCACGCATTGCACTGGATTTCCCTGGTGTGGCTAATGGGCTTACCAAAAACAATCTCAGCGCTGACCAAGGCGCGCTTAAAAGTATCAGTCTTGCACAGGCTAAAGATAGAACACGCATGGTGCTTAATTTATCGAAGTCAGTCGGCTACAGCGCAAATATCAATGGAAACGAAACGACTATCGTTTTACAAAGCAATGAAATAACCTCGGATACTCCAGCTAATGTGACCCGTTTTGCAGAAGTTAAGCCTGGCGATCAAACGCATACATTGAATAATATTGATTTTATTCGTGGAAAAAATGGCGAAGGTCGAATCATGGTCGATCTGTCTGATGCTGGAGCGGGGATTGATATACGCCAGCAAGGCAAGACGATAGTCGTGGATTTTATTAATACAGATATTCCTGAAAACCTGCAACGCAGGTTGAATGTGATTAACTTTAATACACCAGTGCTATATGTTGATGCAATGAAGCAGGGTAAAAATACGCGTATTGTGATTGAGCCACAAGGTAACTGGGAGCAATCTGCATATCAAGCCGATAAAAAATTTATTGTGGATGTTAGACCTATTGTTGATGATCCAAACAGGTTGGTACAGAATGGCAAGCCTGGATATGGCGGAGAAAAGCTATCGCTTAATTTCCAAAATATTGATGTTCGGGCCGTATTGCAGGTGATTGCAGATTTTACGGGGTTGAACATTATTACCAGTGATACTGTTACAGGTAATCTGACTTTGCGTTTAAAAGATGTGCCATGGGATCAGGCATTGGATATTATTATGCAAAGCAAGGGGTTGGCACAACGTAAAACTGGCAACGTTGTTTTGATTGCGCCTCTGGATGAAGTCACCGCCAAAGAAAAGCTGCAATTAGAAGCCAATCAACAAATTGATGACCTGGAGCCATTGCGTACTCAGTCCTTTACTTTGAAGTATATGAAAGCTGAGGCATTAAGAACAATCCTAACAGATGAAACGCAGAAGATACTATCCAAGCGAGGCAGTGCTGTAATGGATCCACGAACAAATACCGTGTTCGTTCAAGACACAGCCAAGCATCTTGAAGAAATACAACGGATTATCAACAAAATTGATGTTCCAATCAGGCAAGTGATGATTGAATCCAGATTGGTCATTGCTACTGAGGATTTTAGTAAAACCTTAGGCGCGAGAGCTGGGATAACAAACATTAAAGCAACACCAACACCTAGCGGAACATCAGCTATTGCTACGGATGCCACCAATGTAAATCTGCCTGTGTCTGCCGCATATGGCACTCTAGGATTTAGTTTATTTACATTGCCTGGCGGATACAGGTTGGACCTTGAGCTATCAGCCCTGGAATCGGATAGTCGAGGAAAAGTTATATCAAGCCCTAGAGTGACTACTGGCGACCAGCAAGAGGCGATTATTCAGCAGGGGACGCAGATTCCATATACCACACCCGCATCTAGTGCAAGTACAACGCCAGCAATCGCATTTAAAGATGCTGTACTTAAACTGACAGTCACACCACACATTACGCCAGACGATAAAATTAATATGCAACTTGAGGTGAAAAAGGATACGGTGGGTACCATATACAGTGGCGTACCTTCAATAGACACGCAAAGTGTTAAAACGCAGGTCTTGGTCAGTAATGGCGAAACAGCAGTACTAGGTGGTATTTATCAGCAAACTGAAAATATTGTAGTAGAAAAAGTGCCATTCTTCGGCGATATTCCTTATTTAGGTAACTTTTTCAAAAATACTGCGCGCACAAACGATAAAAACGAGTTGCTGATATTTATTACTCCTAGAATTCTTGATGATAATCTATCTGTGCATTAGTCATATCTGACAGTTAAGCGCTAATCACTTAAAATGCCTATCATGAACATGATGGGCATTTTTTATGGATGGCAATATAATTTTTGTAGGATTAATGGGTGCAGGCAAAACCACTGTTGGGCGTTTGCTTGCAAAGCATCTTAATAAAAACTTTTATGATACAGATCAGGAAATAGAGCGCAGAACTGGTGTGACAGTGCCTTATATATTCGAGGTGGAAGGTGAGTCTGGTTTTCGCAAACGTGAAAGCCAGATGATTCAGGAGTTGGTAGGCCTAGAGAATATAGTATTAGCTACGGGTGGTGGTGCGGTGCTTTCTATAGAAAATCGGGAGTTTATTAAAAGTGCTGGCACAGTCATTTATCTCAGAGCAAACGTACACGAACTCTGGTTAAGAACACGTAACGATAAAAACCGACCACTATTACAAAATAATAACCCACGCGCCAAGTTAGAAGAGCTTTTTGCCTCACGCGACCCTTTATATACCGAGGTTGCAACGCATATTGTTGATACTGGCGGTCAGCCCGTCACTAATATTTTGCATCACATTGAAGAACAGATTAAGCCATGACACAAACATTGCAAGTTGCTTTAGGTAATAGATCATACCCGATTCATATTGGGCAAAACCTACTTGGTCGGGCAGATTTGATCATGCCACATTTGAAGTCCAGGCATGTCGCTATTGTAACCAACACTACAGTTGCGCCTCTATATCTTGAACAGCTATCAAAAACCTTGGCAGATCAAGGTATCTCAATTACCAACATTATATTGCCTGATGGTGAAAGCTATAAAAATAGCGAAACACTCAATACTATTTACGATGCTTTGTTACAGAGTCGGTGTGAACGCAATACCACACTGATCGCTTTAGGTGGCGGAGTCATTGGCGATCTTACCGGGTATGCTGCTGCAACGTATCTACGGGGAGTGCCCTTTATACAGGTTCCGACGACTTTGCTCTCGCAAGTGGATTCATCCGTAGGTGGTAAAACAGGCATCAATCATCCGCTAGGCAAAAATATGATAGGTGCGTTTTACCAACCTCAGTTAGTACTGGCGGATATTGAAACGCTCAAGACATTACCAAACCGTGAACTATCAGCAGGTTTGGCTGAAGTCATTAAGTATGGTTTGATCCGTGATTTACCCTTCTTTGAGTGGCTGGAAAAGAATATGAACGCCTTAATCAGCCTTGAGCCTGAAGCCATTGCGTATGCCATCTATCGGTCATGCGAAAACAAAGCGGAAGTAGTGTCAGCCGATGAGCGGGAAAGCGGCGAGCGTGCCTTACTAAATCTTGGCCACACTTTCGGTCACGCCATTGAAAATGCAATGGGATATGGTGTCTGGTTGCATGGTGAAGCCGTTGCTGCAGGAACAGTACTTGCCGCTGATTTCTCGCGCCGGCTTGGTTGGTTAGATGCAAATCAATTTGTACGCATCACCAACATTCTAAAGCAGGCGCAACTTCCCATAGACCCGCCAAATCTGGGCATTGAACGGTACCTTGACCTTATGGGTTTAGATAAAAAAGTAGAAAACGGAAAAATTAGGTTAGTCTTGCAACAGGGCATAGGTAAATCCGTGATTACTAGTGACTATGATGCTGAAAAGTTGCGTGCTACTTTGTCTTTAGCAGCTTAAGCTGGCTCAATCTGAATATGAGCCATAGCCCATTGAATCAATTAGCACTATATGCTGCTGACCCTTCATCCAGTATCGGTCGTAAATATAGAGAAGCATCAGCACAAGGCCGCAACGAGTTTCAACGCGACCGTGATCGTATCATCCATTCCGCTGCATTTCGTAGATTGGAATACAAGACGCAGGTATTTGTGAATCATGAGGGCGATTTATTTCGCACGCGTTTAACGCACAGCCTCGAAGTTGCACAAATAGGCCGCACCATTGCACGCATATTAGGCCTGCACGAAGACTTGGTTGAAGCCATATGCCTGGCACATGATTTAGGCCACACGCCCTTTGGTCATGCCGGGCAAGATGCATTGAATACATGTATGCAAGACTTCGGTGGTTTTGAACATAATCTGCAGTCGTTACGCGTGGTCGATCATTTGGAGCAGCATTATGCTGAGTTTGATGGATTGAACCTGACCTTTGAACTGCGTGAAGGCATACTCAAGCACTGTTCAATCAAAAATGCGCAATTATTAGGCGATGTGGGCGAACGCTTTATCAACAAGACTCAACCCTCAATAGAAGCGCAAGTGGCAAACCTGGCTGATGAGATTGCTTACAATAATCATGATGTGGATGACGGCTTGCGGTCAGGGTTGATTACGCTTGACCAATTAGAAGAGGTGCCCTTATTTGCAGACCAGCTCGCCAATGTAAGAAGCAAATATCCACAACTGAGCGATAGAAGAGTCATACACGAAACCGTGCGCAGAATGATCAATGTGCTGGTCAGAGACTTATGCAGTAACAGCAGCGACAATATCCAACAGGCAAATCCGCAAAGCATTGCAGAGGTGCGTGCTCTGCCTCAACTCATGGCATTTAGTCACGAGCTCTATGAGCAGCAACTCACGCTTAAACGTTTTTTACGCACCCGGCTATATCAGCATTATCGCGTTAACCGTATGAGTGCGAAAGCCAACCGTATAATCAAAGAGTTGTTCAATGCATTTATTGATGACATCAAGCTCATGCCAGATGATTTCCAACAAAAAGCGCTCGACAATAAACCACGAGCAGTGGCTGATTATATTGCCGGCATGACAGATCGCTACGCTATCCGCGAGCATCAGCGAATTTACGCGGTATCAGAACGGAAATTGTAGTTCAACTGTAACTCGCAGCTTGATAAACAATGTAAAGTCTGTAACGCGCATGGAATATGTATAAAGCCAGTCATAGCAAGGCTTTTGGCGGTTTTTGTAAATTATCCAGTATAAAAAAGCCATACAAAAACAAACTTAACTGTTGCATATCTACAACAAAATAAACGAGTTGTTACAAAATTTTACAAAAATAGCAAAGTTTGCTTGCGGGTAAAGCATGCCTTTGGGCATACTGATTTCTACTCTTCATCAGAAGAGTTAGCGAATAGAAATTCGTCAGATTGGCAAACTTAAAAGTCAAATTTAGAGTGATGAGTTTGACGATATATTAAAAATATTTAGGAGATTTTTAAATGAACAAGAAACTAAGTTTAGCGGTAGCTGGTGCTGTATTAGCATTCGGCGCCTCTGCTGCAAACGCTGGTATCGTTATCCCTGCTGGTGACTGGACTGTTGATTTGGGTGGTAACGTGAATGCATTTTACTCACACACCAAAGTTGATGGCGGCGGCGCAGCTTCAAATACTATTGGTTCAGGTCTGTTGCCTTCAGCGCTTGGTATTGGTGCTAAGACACGTCAAAATGATTTGGACATCGCGTTCCAATTCACATTCTTTACTGGTAGCAGCACAGGTACAGATAAAGCACTTGCATCAAACACACTGAATATTCGTCAAGCTTACTTGTCATTCGGTGATGCTAGCTGGGGTTCTATCAAAGCTGGCCGTGACTTAGGTATTTTCGGTTCTGATGCGATTCTGTCAGACATGACATTGCTGGGCGTTGGTGGTAATTTGGGCCCAGGTGGTTCTTCAACCCTGGGTCGTATTGGTCAAGGTTACATCTACGCTGACTGGTTCGGTCAAATTTCATATACCTCACCAAACTGGAATGGTTTCAGTTTCACAGGTGGCGTATTTGAGCCAGTAAACAATAACAGTGCAACTAGTACACCTAACGGTAAAAGCAGTGACATGATGTACCAAGGTAAAGTAACCTACGAATGGGCTGGCGATTATGCTGGTAAAGTATGGCTTGGTGGTACTACACAAAGTAATAAAAATGATCTTACTGGTCAAAGCTTTGATTCCGAAGGTTGGGATCTTGGCGGTAAGGTAAGTGTTGCTGGCATTGGTTTGGTTGGTTACTACTATGACGGTACTGGTTTGGCAAGTATAGACCGTACAACAGTAGGTGCATCAGCATATTCACGCAATGTATTAATGGGTGGCCTCAATGGTACCGTAGGTACACGCGTTGATTCAGATGATAAAGGCGGCTACGCTCAAGCAACCTATGTGCTGCCTGGTGTAGGTACCAAGCTGGGTGCATCTTGGGGTGAAAGCAAGAGTACCTATGCTGGTAACGAAGCCCAAACTAAGACTTGGATCCTTGGTGCTTATCATCCTCTTACAAAGAGCTTGAACTTGGTTGCAGAATATGCAAATGCTAAGAATGAGTATACAAATCAAGCTAATGTTGAAGTTAAGTCTACAACTCTTGGCGCAATTCTGTTTTTCTAAGATGTTCATCTAGGATTAGTTACTTAATTTAGTTTAATAAAAACGGCACTTTCGAGTGCCGTTTTTATTTGGGATATTTTATTTGAGATAGGATAGTCAGATACACCATGCGTATATTGATATGGATTACATTAGTTCTTTCGTTGTCTGCTTGTTATGCCTTGCAAAATCCAAATGGGGCGATTCAGCCTGTGCAGTATAAAAATGGGCAAGACAATACTTTATTCACGACTTGCAGTGGTGCAGTGGAAGACTGGAGCGACTGTAACTCCAAAGCCCAGCATAGCTGCCCTAAGGGCTATAATGTGGTTGAGCGTGCAGAGTCACCAGTAGGTGGTAAGCGAGAGCTCACCTTTAAGTGTAAATAAGGTCGCAGGCATCAGCATTCAATCAATCATCAGTTTTGAATTAATATAGACATATTCGAACGCCAAGTTTTGATAATGAATCAACATAAGCTGGGTCGCAATGACCCTTGTTCATGCGGTAGTGGTAAGAAATACAAACAATGCTGCATGAATAATACGGCTCTTAAGTCTCCAGTCAATGCCGGGCAGGCAAAAGCTAATCTCGCTATGGCTATTAAGCAGGCCACTCATGCGTTTCAAGTTGGTGACATGCAGGGGGCGGTGTTAATTTGTCAGAATATATTGCGCCATTACCCTGATAATGAGCTTGCGCTGAATTTACTTGGCATCCTTGTTTATATGTCAGGCCAAAATCAGGTGGCTATACAGCTATTGAATAAGGCTATAGATAACAAGCCAAACTACCCAGATGCACATAATAATCTGGGCGAGGTATATCGCGCTTCTGGAGACTTCAAACGGGCAATTCACCATTTGCAAAAAGCAATCAAGCTGAAGCCAAATTATATTGATGCCTTGATTAATTATGGCAATGTTTTGCAGGATATTCATGAGTATGAACAGTCGTTAGAAATTTATCATCAAGTTTTGCAGATTAATGTCCAGCATACAGGCGCATTAAGCAATGTTGCCAATCTCTTGCAGCAACTTAATCGTCATGCTGAGGCGATTAAAATCTACCAAAAGTTGATTGCAATTGAACCAAGCTATGACTGGGCATTAGGTGGTCTTGTTTATTCAAAACTCAATTGCTGTGAATGGGTGGGGCTAAGTGCTGAGATTATTAAAGTGGAGAAAGCTATATTGGCTGGCCACCAGGCAATCAAGCCATTCGATTATCTGGCAATTTCACAATCTGCTCAAATGCAATTCATCAACGCAAAACAATTTTCCCAATATAGATATCCTGCGCGCGTAAGTAATCCAGAATTATTCGTTAGAAATGAGAGCGCTAAGGTTCGTATAGCCTATATATCTGCAGATTTCCGGCAGCATCCTGTATCCCAACTGATTGTCAATGTAATCGAAAGGCATGACCGTTCTACATTCGAGGTAATTGGTATTTGTCTGGGTATCAATGATGGCAGTGAAATAAGATCAAGAATTACGCATGCCTTTGATAGTTTTCATGAGGTATGCCAGCAAGGCGATGCCGAAGTGGCTGAGTTATTGAGAGCGCTGAAGATAGATATTGCGATTGATTTAATGGGGCATACTGCAGGAGCCAGAACAGCTATCTTTGCCTACAGGGGCGCGCCTATTCAAGTGGCATATTTGGGCTATGCGGGTACTTCAGGTTGTGACTACATAGACTATATTGTGGCCGACCAAGTAGTCATCCCTGAAGAACATGAGCTTTTTTATACTGAAAAAGTAAAGCGTTTGCCCAATACATATTTCCCTCGCGATAAAACAATCCTGGTCCATGATGTTAAGGGAATGGTGCGCGCTGATGCTGGCTTGCCTGATGATGCATTTGTGTTTTGTAGCTTTAACAATCATTACAAAATAACTCCAGAGATATTTGAAATATGGATGCGCTTGCTGATTAAGGTAAAGAATAGTGTTTTGTGGCTATCTAAAGCCAGCGAAGTGACACAACAGAATCTGTGGAATGAGGCAGAGAGGCATCATGTTTCAAAAGAACGGATTATTTTTGCAGATCGTACAGAACGTCTGGAAGATCATCTGGCAAGGCACCAACTAGCGGATTTATTTCTGGATACATTACCCTATAATGCGCATACCACATGCAGTGACGCACTTTGGGCTGGACTACCAGTTTTAACTTGCCTGGGTCATACCTTTGCTGGACGTGTAGCTGCCAGTATGCTGTATGCGGCAGAGATGCCTGAGTTGGTAGCCACTTCATTGCAAGAGTATGAAAAGCAGGCTTTACGCATAGCTGCCGATCCAGAATATCTTTCAGCCATTAAGTCAAAACTCGCTAAAAATATAATAAACACTTCAGTGTTTGATGCAGAGGCGTATATGGAGAGTCTAGAGGCTATTTATTTGGATATGATGCATGGGCAATAGCCAGTGCTAGAACATTAACATGGTCAGAATCTGTTGCCACTGAGCAAAGTAAGAATGGCAAATAACAATGAAAAAAATAAACGATACCTCTGTTTCTAAATCCAGCATTCAAGCTGCCTGGAATTTCTTTAGGCTTGGCTTGCTTAACGATGCAGAGTTAGAGGCAAATCAGTATCTGCAACAAAAACCAAAATCTGCCGATGCATTACATTTGCTTGGCGCAATTAGTTTGCATCATGGTAGAACCAAAGTAGCTGTTGAGTTAATCTCTAAGGCCATTCAGATTGATCACAAAAATCCAGAGTTTTTTAATAACCTTGGCTTGGCTTACCATGAACAGGGGCTGATTGCGGAGGCTATCAAACAGTACCAACGCGCTATTATCTTGGCGCCAGATTATGCCAATGCGCACTATAATTTGCATGCAGCAGTGTTAGACGCAGAAAACCCAGAGCCTGCAATGACAAGCCTGAAAAAAGTGTTAGACCTCAATCCGCGAGATGTGGATGCCATATTCATGCTTGGTTTGCTGAATGAATATGTGGGTAATACTCAGCAAGCTGATTTATATTTAGAGCGGGCGAAACAAGCTGGGAAGCTGTACCAAGCCAGATATGACGCCTGGCAATACATTAAATCAGCCAGCAAGCATCTTATGCCTATGATGGGCAGCGCCATCAATACATTTAAGTATGCAATGCGTCACGCTGCTAGCGAAGGGCTGGTGCTTGAATTTGGCGTGCGATTTGGTAACTCGATTCATATGCTCGCTGATTTGGCTGATTTAGATGGTCAAGCAGTACATGGCTTTGATAGTTTTGAAGGCTTGCCAGATGAATGGCACCATGAACCCAAAGGGAGCTACACCACTAAAGGGGTGATTCCCGAGGTGCCTGGTAATGTAACTTTGCATGCAGGCTGGTTTGACCAAACGCTGCCTGCGTTTTTAGCGCAACACAGCGGGTCTGTGCGGTTTATCAATGTCGATTGTGATATCTATAGCTCAACCAAGACTGTGTTAGCGCTATTAGCACCTAGAATTGTCGCTGGAACAGTCATTGTATTTGATGAATACATTGGCAACGCCCACTGGCGCGAAGATGAATTCAAAGCATTTCAAGAAGCCGTACTGGAATACGGTTGGCAATATGAATATCTTTGCTTCAGTTTTTTCACCAAGCAGGTTGCGGTGAAAATCATCGCAATTTAGTAATTTTCACTTAGGCAATGGTCACTTAGTAATTAAAGCATATTCTCAGATTCACACTTTACATAATTAAACTAACTCTAGATGTTCACAATCTGAATTCAAGAATTAAATTTAAGTTAACTTAATTAAGTAGGCGTTATGGTGAAGCCATCAGTCATCAATACATGAAGCAAAAACTCACTTATCAAAGCTGATTGAGCTGGCAGTACAAGGCCAGCTTTTTATTATTGCCAAGGCGGTTAACCTTTGGTTAAGGTTGAGGCTTTAGCATCACCGCGCAAATTGCCGCGAATAGGCTTTATGCCCGTTGCAGCCATACGCGTACCAGATAATATTAAAACGCCATATTTAGAAGATATTAATGCAATGTTTTATGGTGTTGATAAGCCTAGTGGCGACTAATGAGCGCGATTTTAGCCACCTATTTAGTATTATGGGCGGCAAAAGAGCCGACTCAATTGCCAGTTAGAGTCAAGGAAGTGGCTAAGCGATGATGGAAACGAGGCTTATTTCATTACAGTTTCAATCTGGGAAATCGCGCTGAAGACTTCTTTGAACAAGGCTATATTTGACGTAAATCCAAACGATTTTTATTAAGCATTATTATCTGCTGGTTATCAGGAATTAAAAATAGAAGCAAAGCATACCTGCGCGCTGGCATTTTTGCCTTGGCACCATCGTGACCCATTCGACAGAATACTTATATGTCAGGCACCACAAGAAAATATCCACCTTTTTACACATGATAAGCTGCTGCAAAAGTATGGTGGTATTATTGGTGTGTTTTAGGGAGATGCTGATTTATTCGCTACACGAATTGCCAGCTTCAACCACAGCGCGAGAATGGAGATGGTTCATAAATTAGCATTCCTTTAGTTATTCCTCAATCCCAAGTTCCTGAATCTTGCGCGTCAGCGTATTTCTACCCATTCCCAATTGTGTTGCGGCTTCTATTCGGCGGCCGCCGGTATGCACCAAGGCTTTGCTAATCAGTATTTTTTCAAACTCTTTGCTACGGGTTTCCAGGATTTCTTGTTCGCCACGACTGAGTGCGTCCATCACTTCAGAGGCTAGCGCTTCTTGCCATGATGATGCACTGAGAGGTTTAGCCCCATCTTCTTTAAGTTCTGGCGGCAAGTCGGCCACATCAATATTTTGGCCTGGCGCCATGACAGTCAACCAGTGACATACATTTTCAAGCTGGCGCACATTACCACTCCAGCTCATGGTAGCAAGATAGCGTAGCGCTGCAGCGGAGGGTTGTTTGGTTTCTACTCCCAGTTCATGAGCGCTATGTTGCAAGAAGTGTTTGACCAGCAATGGTACGTCTTCGCGTCGTTCACGTAGTGGGGGCAGGCGTAAACGGATCACATTGAGTCTGTGGAACAAGTCTTCACGGAAGAGCCCCAGTTTTACGCGTTCTTCCAGGTCTTGATGGGTGGCTGCGATAATGCGTACATTGACTTTCACTGGTTGATGACCACCAACCCGATAAAACTGCCCATCGCATAACACGCGCAAAAGCCGTGTTTGCAAATCTGATGGCATATCGCCGATTTCATCCAGAAATAGCGTACCGCCGTCGGCTTGCTCGAAGCGGCCACGCCTAGCGGCTTGTGCACCTGTAAATGCCCCACGCTCGTGACCAAATAATTCGGACTCAAGCAGGTCTTTAGGAATTGCTGCAGTGTTGATGGCAATAAAGGTTTTATCCGCGCGTGGGCTGTGTCTATGCAGTGCGCTGGCAACGAGTTCTTTACCTGTGCCTGATTCTCCGTTGATTAACACAGTGGCATGTGAGCGACTTAAACGGCCAATTGCACGAAATACTTCCTGCATGGCGGGTGCCTGGCCAATGATTTCTGGAGTTTCCTCTGTATCTACCGTTTCAGTCGCCTGGCGCATGCTTTCATCTACCGCACGGCGGATGACTTCAATCGCCTGGTCAACGTCGAATGGCTTGGCTAGATATTCAAAAGCACCACCCTGAAATGCAGCCACTGCACTTTCCAAGTCAGAATACGCTGTCATAATAATCACAGGAGTATCAGGTAGACGCTCTTTCAATACTTGCAAAAAATCTAATCCTGAGCCATTTGGCATACGAATGTCGCTGACGACTACTTGCGGTTCATCGTGGTTAAGTGCATTGAGTGCTTCTGGTACAGAAGCAAATGTCTTGAACTGCATATCCGTGCGTGCCAGTGCTTTTTCAAACACCCAGCGGATTGATTTGTCGTCGTCGATGATCCAGATTGGTTTCATATTAAGCCTATTATTTCAGTCTAATGTTGCAGTGTTAATTATTGCCTGACGACATAGCCTTTTAAGGCGGTCGTTTCTATGGGTAACAGTATCGTAAAGTCAGTATTGCCTGGCTGGCTAATGCAGTCGATCATGCCATGATGTTGTGTGATAAATGTTTGTGCTAACGTCAGCCCCAGGCCTGTGCCACCATCGCGTCCAGAAACTAATGGATAAAATATACGTTCGCGAATATCCACTGGTATGCCAGGTCCATTATCAATAATCTGTAGCTTGATGGCGACACGGTAGCGCTTTTTGGCCAGCGTGACTTGCCGCTCAGCACGCGTGCGTAGTATGACTTCACCTTGACCTTGCATGGCCTGCACGGCATTACGTGCGATATTGAGTACCGCTTGTATGAGTTTTTCGCGGTCACCGATCATCTCGGGCAAGCTGGTATCGTAATCACGTCTTACCCTGATACCTTTAGGTGACTCTGCGAGTAATAGGCTGCGTACGCGTTCTAACACTTCATGCACATTGGTTGGTTCATATTTTGGTACGCGGTGCGGCATTAGCAGTCTATCCATCAACGACTGCAAACGGTCGGCTTCTTTGATGATGACTTGTGTGTATTCGCGCAAATTGACTTGCGGTAATTCATGTTCCAATAACTGCGCAGCGCCACGTAAGCCACCCAATGGGTTACGAATCTCGTGTGCAAGATTGCGCAACAACTCTGCATTGGCCTGTTGCTGAATCAGCATGCGTTCTTCTCGTGCAATGCGTAATTGCTGATCCATTTGTTGAAATTCGAGTAATAGGCATGTGGGTGCTAAATCTACAGGGGTCACCGTGCAGGTCACGGCAATTGAGTTCTGACGGCTCGCCGTGATTAAAAATTCATGCTCACGAAACGGACTATTGTTGATAATTGCGTTTTCAACAGCTGAGTGCAGAATTTCACAGTCAGGGAACACCTGAGCGATATTCACATCAGTAATTTGCTTGGCGCTGATGGCAAACAATATTTCTGCGGCTGGATTTGCATACACTACTTTACGTTCGGTATCAATGAGGATAACCGCGGTAGCAAGATGTTCCAGGCCTGTAAATGAAGAAGGAATTTTATGATCCATTAAGCTGGATAAGCAAAAGCTAGGCCAGAAGTTATGTTATTACTGGGTGGAGTTGAGTTCTTTTTGTAGTAGCTTTATGTTCTGCTGATGCGTATTAATTTCATCTTGCTGGCGCTTTAGACTATCATCAAACTGCTCGATTTTGGCTGGTTCTTTGATGTTATTTGCTCTAACAAACTCAGCATTTTTACTATCCTGATCATAGCTTTTTTGTGCATCGACCAGTGCTTTTTTTTCTGTATCCAACTCAGTTTGCAGAATTTGCTTACGCTTATCATCGCGTTGGCTTTGGGTTTTTTTATCTATTTTTGGAAAGTTGGCAGGCGTTGCCGCTCTTGCCGAAGCGCCCGCAGAAGGCGTAGCCGAACTGTCATCATGCATGATTAGCTTGCAATTTTTATAAGCCACTTTGTTTTTTGTATCGGCAAATGCAGTTTGGCCTTTGTCATCGATACAGCTATAAATATCTGCGTGTGCGGTAGTGTTGTACCAGCAAAAACTGCATAAAACGTAGATGGCTGGCAAATATTTTTTCATGAATTTAGTCACGAATTTAGTGTAGTTGAGAACCTATCATGAGGCAACGGGATTACTGACTAGTTCGTTGAATGGCCGCTTAGGATGGGATTAGATGTGGGCTTATATTAATTAAAAAGCATACAAATAAAAAAGACGGGAAAACCCGTCTTTTTTATTTGCTGTTGCGTTAGTTGCTAAGCTGATTAAACGTTTTAGCAGCTATAGTACAAGCCAAATTCAACTGGATGTGGTGTCTGGCGCAGCTTGGTGACTTCTTCCATCTTCAATGCGATGTAAGCGTCAATCCAGTCTTCGGAGAACACACCGCCGCGTGTCAAGAACTCACGGTCTTTATCCAGATATTCCAGCGCTTGCTCAAGTGAAGAACACACGGTAGGAATCAATGCATCTTCTTCTGGAGGCAGATGGTACAAGTCTTTAGTTGCTGGCTCACCTGGGTGAATCTTGTTTTGTACACCATCAAGACCCGCCATCAGCAAGGCACTGAATGCTAGGTAAGGGTTAGCAATGGGATCTGGGAAGCGGGCTTCAACGCGGCGTGCTTTATCAGAATGCACAAATGGGATACGGATGGCAGCAGAGCGGTTTTTAGCAGAGTAAGCCAATTTA
>Ga0066798_10000337_pt1 | contig 26004 bp, 26 predicted proteins | sample PersoiDNA2013203_FD_70961 | JGI IMG/M metagenome (GOLD analysis project Ga0066798, IMG submission 70961) | Permafrost soil microbial communities from the Arctic, to analyse light accelerated degradation of dissolved organic matter (DOM) -... | ecosystem: Environmental > Terrestrial > Soil >... | reverse complement strand
CAGTGCAACCACCGAGTCGGTGCTCGACGCACAGCTCAGACAGGTTGAGGCGGTATTGGGAGATGGCCGTGGCGATGCCACGGGTTTTGGTGATGATGTCAACACTGGTGGGGCGTTGGTATTGGCCCGAAGTGTCGAGGATTCGTAATTGGCTACACTGATGGTAGACGCGGTGCGGGAAAGCGTGAAGGCCGGGATTCCGGAGGATGAAAAGGCCGGTCAATAACCGGCCTCCCGGTTCGCTTAGTTGATCACCACCCTATCGCGATTCTTCTCCAGCAACGCCTTGCCGATGCCCTTCACCTCCAACAACTCATCCACCGCTGTGAACGGGCCGTTGCTTTCGCGATAGGCAACGATTGCCTTCGCTTTGGCGCCGCCGATACCGAAGAGGTCGCGACGCAGGGTTTCGGCATCGGCGGCATTCAGGTTGACCTTGGCGGATTGCTCGGCCTTGGGCATTTGGGCAGTGATGGGGGGGCTTGGGGCTTCGGGTTTGACGGACGGGGCTGCGCTGGTGGTGACGGAGAGGGTGGTGAGGAAGGCGAAGACTAAGGCGGTTAGGTAGGTGTTTTGCATTTTGACGCTCCATGACATGCGTAAGAGATAAAAGCTGCTTTTCCGAAGCTGCTGTTCAAACTTAGGTGATGTTTGGGAAGAGTCAAAAATGGCTGCGTTACAGAGTGTTAATTGAAACTAGAATAAACGCTCGTTGCAATCCTTTAGCTATCACTTAAACCCGACCGGCCAAACGGCCGTTGTTCAACAGCCGCTGCGAATAAAAAGGGTGCCTGAACGCTACAAGGTAAACGCTACGACCGAATCAATGATACGGGTGGGTCTATAAGTGAGCAAAGCCTCATGACTCATAAAACCGGATAACACCGCACAAGAATTAATGCCCAGAGCGTGGGCAACCTTGATATCGGATCCCGTATCGCCTATGAGCCAGTCCGCAGGCGTAAGATCAGAGATCTGACGCTCGATAATGGACGTTTTGGAGTACTTTTGCTCCGTCACCATCAGGCTTTCAAAATAGCTCGATAGCCCCAGTGATTCTAACTGGACCACCGCGGACTCGCGTGACTGGCGGGCCGTGCAGACATACAGACGTGCCTGAGCACCGAGCCGACGCAAGGTTTCCTTGACACCTTTGAAATTAGCATCCATGGACAGAAACTTAGGACTTTCAATCAGCCCCATCCATGCACTCACGAAGCGCTGTATATCGGGATCAGCATAGCTAAACTCAGTCGACAAAATCAGCTCATTCGATAATCTATTGTGTTTGAACTGCCAATACTGCTGAAACGTCAACGTGGAAGCAGGGACTAAGTGTTGAAACAGCTGGTACAGGCGCTGCTTGGAGTCGATCAACGTACCATCAAGGTCAAATATGATATTCATATCATTTTCGCAAAATAATCATATTCTTCTTTCAGACCCGAGATAAAATCCTTTTCTACAGGGAGTAGCTTTTCGTTCATAAGCCGGGTATCAAATACAAAATCTCTTTTCACCCCAGCAAACGCCCGAGTCAAAATGGGTACATCCTTACCACTTATGGAAATCAAACAGTCCAAGACTTCCTTGATTGATAACTCGTTACCACCAACGACATTAATCACGCCAACATCTTCATTCAAATCTACGGCAGAGAGAATTGCCTTAACCACATCATCAATATAAATAAAGCTTCTGAGTTCCGCACCATCACCATACAACTCGACAGGTTCCCCGGAAATAATCGCTCGAATAGCGCGAGGAAGAAACTTGGCATATTTTTCTTCGCCAGGTCCATAAACATGCCCGATACGCAAAATCTGACACGATAGGTTCATCTCATGCGCACGCACCGAAATAAGTTGTTCGCAGTACAATTTTGACCACCCGTACAACGTCGCAGGAAGTGCGAGGCTCAACTCCGAAATAAGCGCAGATGGCGCATAAACGTCGAGGGTGCTTATATAAATTATTTTTTTCAGAATTGCGAAAGGCAGATCCAATAACTGCTGCGTAAACGATATATTTTGATTGCACCGCTCAATATCATTGGCTTCGGCTGCGCTTTTCGGAGTAAAAGCCCCCGCATGGATGAGCAGCGTCACCTCACGCAACAATGAAACTTCAGAGGCGGCTAAAGCCAGCCCATCACCCTGAAGATCATAAACAATAGTCTGGCACTTCTCATTCTTCATCGAACTCAGCGCTAGAACGTTCTCCTTTCCCCACGCGGCGATAGCCGCGTCAAGCAAGCGCGCGCCGATAAACCCAGAAGCCCCGGTTATCAGAACTTTCATAAGAAGACGATTTCGTTATTGATCCCTTCGGCCGTCGTGAGCATCGGCTGAGTGTCCATTCCGCGCAACCACATCAAATCATTTGGCAGTGGGTTGATGTTTTGTTCAAGCACAGGAAACTCGTTATATAGGGCGATATCCTTGAAAATCTCCGGCATGTTCAACCCTGCCTCTGTGAAAAACAGAACCGTGGTAAAAAAGCGCGAGATATTTATTTCAGTCGGATTAGGAACGCCGTTCTTATCGTAAGCCATGTCGACACCGAATATTCCGTGTGGCTTGTCCGACACCGCCTTGACGCTGTTTATCGCGATCTCCGTAGCGAGGTCGTTTGCGCACGTCACCCCCACTTTGGTAACCCCGGTCACGCCCGAAATGCTTCGGTTGCCGTGAGTCCAGCTGCGGCGCTCACGCGACTGTGCGACAACCAGCTTTCCTTCGTACCAGATAGATAACCACGTAATAGTGTTCGGGGTCAGCATCTCTGCAGCGACAAAGTCGCCCCAGCCGTTATAGTGGTTGATCCAAGCCTTGGCCAAATCAAAATCACTGGTAGGAATCGCGCCCTTGCCACCGCCACCGATAGACGATGCTCGCAACCAGATTTTCCCATCATCTCGGCCCAGCACTTTAAACGCTGCACGCAAATCGGCTTCGTCATTGATCATCATATTTTCAGGCACTGGAATACCAGCGCTCTTGAATGCAAGATAAGACTTATGCTTGTGAACACACGTATCAATAACATCATGCTCGGGCATGAACAACTTCGTTCCCGTCGCGAGAATATCTTCCCGAATCATCGACGCATGAAATATTTCCAGATCGTTCTGAAAATGCACCAGATCCGGCTTTTCAGTATTGAGCAGCTGGAGAAGTTTGACCTTGTAATCGGCGGAGTTGGCGTACGGAATATATAACTTTTTGCTCGCTACTGAGAGAGCAAGATCGGTTGGCTCAGAGCCCATACCAATCACAGTTTCTTTCTTCTGCGCGCGCAACAACGAGTTAATCACGCCCTCAGAAGGCGCCCCACCGGCACCTGCGATCAATATTTTAGACATCATCTACTCCATTTGGCATCAGCTATCTCGCTGTGCGTCATTACGTCCGCCCCTGCAAGAAGGGCGCTAATCCAGATAAGCAACGCGAGTACAAGGCGTTGGCTCGTTTGTCAATCAGGGTTCCAGGCGACGTTGCTGGTGTATCCAGTCAACGATTTCGCCATCGGGTGCATAACCGCTAACGGTATCGCGCAGCAGTTGGCGAACACGTGGGTAATCATCCGTCTCCACCGCCGCCACCAACTCGGCAAGCTTGGCCTTCAGTACGTCCCAAGACAAGTGATCTTCGTTCGCACTCATTATCATCGGATGTTGCGTCGAAACGACGTTGTCACCGATCAGCAATTCTTCATACAGTTTTTCACCTGGGCGCAGGCCGGTGAATTCGATGGCGATATCGCCGTGAGGATTCTTCTCGGAACGAACACTGAAGCCAGACAGGTGCACCATCTTTTCTGCCAGCTCGAAAATCCTTACCGGCTCCCCCATATCCAGCACGAACACGTCTCCCCCCTGCCCCATAGAGCCCGCCTGGATGACTAACTGCGCAGCTTCGGGGATGGTCATGAAATAACGGGTAATCTTGGGGTGAGTGACCGTCAGGGGGCCACCGGCTTTGATCTGCTTATGAAACAGAGGAATCACCGACCCAGAGGAGCCCAATACATTGCCGAAGCGGACCATGGTGAAGCGGGTTGTGTTGACGCACGATATATTCGATTTGTCGCCAAACAGCACCGGCGCCAACTCTCTGCTAAGTGCCTGCAGCGTCAACTCGGCAAGACGCTTGGTGCTACCCATTACATTCGTTGGGCGAACAGCTTTATCGGTAGAAATCAGCACAAAGTTGGAAACACCCGCCTGAAGCGCGGCCTGGGCGGTATGTAAGGTGCCAATCACATTATTCAGCACACCTTCAGCAATATTGTGTTCAACCATCGGGACATGCTTGTAGGCGGCGGCGTGATAGACCGTATCCACGTGCCATGTCTTCATAATGTCCAATAATTTGGTTTGGTTGCGGACCGAGCCAAGGATCGGCAACAACCGAATGGGCAACGACTCGCGGGCAATCCGTTGCTCGAGCTCACACAGGATGCTGTAAAGGTTGAATTCACTGTGTTCAAAAAGCAAAAGCGTAGTGGGGCGCAAATTCAAGATCTGCCGGCAGAGCTCGGAACCGATGGATCCCCCGGCCCCAGTGACCAGCACGCTTTGCCCTCGCACACAGTGCTCGAGCAATTCCCCTTGGGCAGGGACCGAGTCACGACCTAGCAGATCGGCGATGTCGACCTCTTGAATGTTGTCGACCTTGACGCGGCCACTGGCAAGGTCCATGAACCCCGGAACCGTTCTCACATGCAGGGGGTACCCTTCGAGAAGGCCGAGAATGTCACGGCGGCGACCACGATTGGAAGAAGGAATAGCCAAGAGAATTTCCTGGGCACCGGTCGCTTCGATCATCTGTTGGATATGCTTGGGTTTATAGACCAGCAGGCCGGATATCACCCGATTGGCAATGCCATTATCGTCGTCAATAAAGGCGACTGGTCGCATTACTCGCCCCATGCGCAAGGCTGCAACCAATTGATTGCCTGCGGCCCCGGCACCATAAATGGCGACTTTGGTTAATCCGTCCTCTCGGCTGGTAAAGGGCATGTGCTGAGCGGCGGTAAACCAATCACCGAGAAAGAACTGACGCATCGCAAGGCGCAAGCCGCCAATCATGATCATGCTCAACCACCAATAGTTGAAAATGATTGATCGAGGCACGACGGTTTCGTGATTGCTATACCAATAAACGAACATTCCAAGAATCAATGAAGACAAATTGACCGCCTTGATAATTTCAATCAAGGCATCGTTTCCAAAGTAACGCATCACGGCACGGTACATGCCATAACGGATGAATAGCGGAATGGCAACGATGGGCGCACTGAGAAAAAGCCACGTGTGCTGAACCACCGGATTGATCAGGTCGTCTATTCCCAGACGAACCAGAAACGCCATCCACAAAGCGGCCCACACCAAAAATATGTCGACAATGACCTGCAGGATACGTTTTTGCCGCCGGGGGAGGCTCAGCAAATATGTCCGTAACTTACTCATGTTTTCTCTCAACGACCTGTGCAACTCGCCAAAAATAGGCTGTCGAGCAACCCTTCGACCCGACCTTATTCACACGATATGGCTGTAACTTTTTAAAAGCTAAATTCGCTGCAGACATTGTAATTCAATACCGTCCCTTGTGATTGATACAGCCCACATCACTGAAGGGCTGAAGCCAGCTCAGCAGGCCCGGCCTGCTGAGCTGGCCAGCCCCAACCTTGATAATAAAGGTTCCTATCGAGTCAAAAAAGCTCAGGCATCAGCGAAATGACCAGCGTTTATGCCCCCAGTAACTGGAAAATACCGGAACCGCGACACCCACGGCATGGGCAATTTCATCTACGAAATGCTCTACCCCGATCGCAGGCAGCACGTGAAATGCCAAGACGAGACTGATACCCCAAGTCTGTAAGACCGCCACCACATTGACCAGCACAAAAAACAGCGCGGATCGATGCACCGACTGCTCAGTGTCTTTAAATACAAACAACTTCGCGAGTACGAAGGCCGTGACCATGCCGGAGAGGTATGCCAGGATCACCGACGTCGAGAAGCTGAACCAAACGCTATAGACAATTCGTGATGCAAAGTTGACGGCCGCTGCGGTACCGCCGGTCAACAAGAATGTCAAGAATTGCCTGGACATGAATTGTTGGATCACTTTACCGCATCCCGGGCCATCTTCCGGCCAAAATCGATACTTTCCGATATCCCGCGGTCTTCAGGATAGTAATACGACGTATCGGCCACCCACAGGCCCTTGATGGGCAACGATACGGGCGGAAGCCGGTCCAGGTAACACGGATCGCAAATCGGCTGGGCATAGCGATAGCGGCTTGCACGAAGCTCGATAAAGTCGTCATCCGTCAATGCCGGATTGATCTTCTTCAAATAGCGTTGAACCTTGTCAAGAAACACTTGATCAGGCTCGGCAAACTTAGGGTGTTCCCCCGGCATGTAAAACGGCACATACACAACGGGCTGGTCCAGCGGGCGTAAATTGCTGTACTCGACCAAGCCGGGGATATCCATCTCCGGATCATTGGTGTTAAGCCAGAAATTCTCGGTCAGCGGTTGGCGCAACTTCGCAATCACGCACACTACAGCCACATTTTTCAACGCCTGGAAGCGAGCAAGAATATCCTCGGGCAGATCCGGCATCACCCGAGGGACGAAGGGGAGCGGAATCGTGCTGATGACTTTATCGAACGATTCAACCTGGCCATTGACCTCAACACCTTGAACCTGCCCACCGGCCATCAGAACCTTGGTCACCGGAGACTGCAGACGTATCTCACCACCATTAGCCTCAATGTCTCGCTTGAGCGCCTGCAGCAACGTCTCAGACCCGCCCTCGAGGTAGCCAAGCTTTTCACGGAACAAACTGTACCGTGACCGGCCGATTCTACGAATACGGCTCCAGATCCAGGCAGCGGAGAGGTTGTCGGTGTAATCGTAGAATTTGTAATCAAACAACCGACGCCATAGTACTTCCCACGCCTCAGCTCCCACCCAACGGCGTATCCAGCCCGTTGCCTCGACGCTATCCAGTGGCTTCCAATCATTTCGCTTAGTGCACAAGAAAGCGTGCAAGCCATATCGAAATTTGGCGACCATGCTCAAGCCTTTGAACTTCAGCAAGGCGATCGGGTTGCCCCAAGGCTGAAGACGGTCCTGGTACCAGTAACCCATCTTGGTTTCCACCCAGCGCATTTGGTGCGACAAGCCCAACTCATCCAGCACGGTAAGGAAGCCGCGGTCCGAGATGCAGTGAAAATGGTAATAGCGCTCAATGCTCAGGCCGGAAAAGTCAAATGCCGCGGTCATGCCGCCCACGCGGTCATCCGCTTCGAAAACCACCGGCGTATGCCCATCACGCGCCAGCTGATAGGCCACCGACAGCCCCATTGGCCCAGCGCCTAATACTGCGATTCGCTGTCCCATGCTCAAAACTCCAAAACCACTTTGCCATACGTAGGATCGTTGAACGTCTCATCCACAGCGTCGGCAAATGAGGTATAGGGCACACCGAATATTCCCGGCCAGTCGATGACTTCAAACTCGTCGCGTGCACTCAAGGCCGCTAACTGTTGGGTGGTGAACGGTGGATTTTTGTCGAACAACGCCCAAGTCCATATCATTCCATAGAAAAGTGTGTAAGGAATTCGCACAATCGATGTTTTGGCATGTGTAGATTTTTTGATGACACGAATCATATCGATGTAATCAATTTTTTCATGTCCGGATATATTGTAAATACCGTCCCGAATATTGTGTTCCATGCAACTGATAATGACATTGCTGAAGTCACCGACATACAACGGCTGGCGCATATAACGGCCGTGCCCGGGTACTGGAAAAACCGGTACTTTTTTCATAAACCGCGAAAGCCAACCCAAGTGTTTTCGATCGAACCAACCGAACATCAGTGTCGGGCGCAGGATAGGGCCGCTCACGCCACTCTCAATCACCATTTTTTCCTGGTCTTTCTTGGTTTTGGTGTAAAAATCATCTGCCACCGACTCAACCACCGACGAGCTGATATGCACCAGGCTGGGCACGTCATTCAACTTTATGGCGTCGAGAATCAACGCCGTCGCGTCAATGTTGTTACGTACAAATTCCTGGTAGTCAAGACCGCCAATTTGCGCCTGCAGCATCACCACAACATCGGCACCAACAAAGTGACGCTGCCACTCACCCGCCTCTGCCAAGTCGGCGTATTCCACCGTGATATCGGGCTGGACCTGCTTAAGCACTTCAATATTTTTTCGATGTTTATCCAGCACAACAATATTCGAGTAACCCTTGGCTTTTAACCGAGCGACAAGGTTTTGGCCCACCAGGCCTGCGCCTCCGGGGAGGATAATTTTCTTCATTGTTTCACCTGGTCATTCAGGGTCGCGGAAATCGAATACTCCGGGCATATCTCTATATGCCCAGCCGTCTTCATTGCCAGTTGCAGTACAAATGCACCCTGCAAACCGATTGTATCGATAGCGATGGAATACCCAGCACGCGCCAAGGTCGGCTTGTTATAGGCCTTGGCAACATCAGGCCGGGCAGCGGGGGTACCTTTTACGAAGGAGCGCTTACCCGACTCATCCGTCAGCACGAGATAGGCCGCATCTGGGACTGTCCCGTCCTCCAGCGAGGAGGCCAGCCAACCTGTGGACGATAACGTGCGGCCCACTTTTATGCTCGATGTCGCTTGGCGCCCGTTGATTGCGTCAATGCCGCCCTCACATTTTTGCGCCTTCCGCACCGGCAATTCGCCTGCTTCTTTATCCCATTCCCCCACGTTGTATACGCTCGAAAGATCAGCATCATGGGCTACATCAAGCTCATCCAACGCCAAGGTATATTCCGGCTGCCAGGAACGACTAGAGCGACCTTCCTGGAATATTTTTACCGACTTTACGCGCTTGTCCAACAACCGATCGGTGCCTTCATACAGGTACGAAAACTCGGAGGTACTTTCTACCAACGGAGAAATAATGACGCCTGACTTCAGCATTCCGGAAACGACCCGGTAGGTACGAACCTCTCCGTTCATCAAGGTGGCGGAGATCTTCAGTTCGGCAGGTTTGAACAAGATATTCGCCAGACGCCCCAACACCGTCGGTTTTATAACGACCCGCGCCACCAGAATCTTATCAGTGGTCGCCAATGCGACGTCTTCACCCATTTTATACGCGTGAACCACGCCGGGCGTGATGCCCGCAGACGCCGGCGCAGCAGGCAACTTCTCAAGCCGCAAGTAGCCATCCAACTGTTTGACCGGGCGGTAATGCGTCAGCAGCACCGGCCAGCTAGCGCCGTCCTCCATGGACGGTAACCTTCCATCGATCGGCTCGACCTTGAAGAAAATATTATCCGGGGCATTTTTGCCTAACAGATAATCACGATTTTTTTCTGCAAGATCCGGCGTATAAACCGAATAGCTTTGAATAATCGGGCGGGGGGCCCAAGTATTGCCAGAACTGATCAATATCGCCTGATTATAAGAGTAGATATCACTGCGCCCAGGCAGCAGTGGCAAGGGAGAGTTCTTCTTGTAGCCGGCAAGCAGTTCATCAAACTGCGATTGTGGCCAGTTTTCTCCAGACAGGCGTTTTTCGATACCCTTCTGTGCCCCTACAAACGCCCAATCGTAGACTCTGACGACCTCGGAGAACTTGAACGCGACATAGCGCGTAAAAATCACCCCCGTGGTCACGATCGATAAAATCAACGCGATCGTAATCAGCTTACCCTTACGAAACAATGACAACGTCAAGACCGCAAAGATTAACGCGACCGCTCCCGTCAGCGCATGCGCATCATGACGAACAAACGCAGCCTTGAAGGAGATAAACAAAAACAAGAAATAAGCGCCAGGGAGATACAAATCCACCAAGGAAATAGGCGTCTTGCGCCCCTTGAAAACACAGGCAATCAGTAAAGCGGCACAGATCAGATACAGTACAATTTCACGGTTTTTGCCCGAATACGCCATGGCTTCCGTATAACCGGAAATGATAGGCGCGATACTCACGAAGAAACTGCCGAGATCGCTGAGGTGTTGCCCTCCTGCGACCCAGAACACCACAAGGGAAAGAACCGGCACGCATAAAGCAAATAGCGCAAGCATCTTTTCTTTATTCAATACAAACATCAGTGCACAGCCCAACGTGATCGTAAGACTGAGTAACAGCAAACTACCCTTGACAATAGGAATCAGGCCCACGGCCGAAAACGCGATCAATAACAACGCATACGTCGCTGGAGAGGCGGGACGCAGCCCTCGCGCCTCTAGGCAGATACGATAGACGACCAGCGCTGCCAAAAGCGGAATGAAGAGCAACAACGCATCGCGAGAGTGAGCACTGAGCAATACCGGCGCGCAAAGCGCCAATATCAGGCCAGGCCTGGACCTGACCAGAAACAGGATGCTGATCCAACAAGAGATGGCCAGGAACGAGCTACCCAGCAACATCAGCGCGTCGGTGGCTGGGTGGTAGGCCCTCGTATAGATAGACGCATAGGGCCCAAACGTAAAGACCACGTCTGTTCCGATTCGCAACCCTTGGGATACCGCCTGGTTCATCCCAAAAACCCAGGAGGCATCAAGACCATAGGTTGGCATGGCAGGGTCGAAGGGCACGAACACGCACACCAGGACGATCAGCAATAATGCTTTGGAGAGCATTTCGGCCCATCTTTTTGATGCACCCGAAAGTATCGGGCGCCTATCTTCAATATCTAAAAGCATTTACTACCCCTGCACCTGTTAAAGATTAGTTCTTTTAAAAATAAAACTTGGGACAGACTTAATGATCAGCATGATGAAACGCCAAAACCCGGGAACGTAGATTGTATTGCTGCCTTTATCGATGCCCTTGAGAATCAACTTGGCCACCTGCGCAGGCTTGGCAACCAACGCGACCGGCAACCCCAAACCCTGCGTCATCGGGGTGTCAACAAAGCCCGGTTTGATAGTAATGACATGCACCCCCACCTTGAACATCCGCCCCCGCAGACCTTCACAGAAAGTCGATACCGCCGCTTTAGCAGTGCCATACAGGTAGTTCGATGGGCGACCCCGATCACCCGCGACCGAGGAAATGACCGCAAAGGTCCCGCAACGCTGGATCTCAAACTGATTGGCCAGTATCGTCAGCAAGCCGATAACCGACGTTCCATTACGGGTTAGCTCATCCAGCGCAGTAGAGACGTCTTGCTCACAGGCCTTTTGATCCGGCAGCGTACCGTGGGCGATCAGCGCAACATCAATCTGGCGCATGGTGGCGATGCAACTTTCCAGCATAGGGCCATGGGCACTGAAATCCGTGGCATCCATACAGTAAAGGGTAACCGCCTTGGCCCCTCGCACCGTCAGGTCTGCCTGAGTTAGCTCAAGTTTTTCAACACTGCGGGCCACGAGAAAGAACTCACATCCCTGCTCGGCCCACGCGCGTGCGCATGCATTAGCAATAGCGGACGTCGCGCCGATAATCAGTATTCGCTTCATTCGGTAACTCGTTTCCAGAAATGAGAATTCAGTGATGGATCACGCAGTGCTTCCAACTGCTCCCAGGCCGGGTAGGCGCGACGGAAATGGCCCCCGCTCATATGTGCGTCTTTAGCCGGATACAAGCGCCCCCCCGCCTCATGGACAATTTGGTCCAGGCGCAAAAACAACTTCTCAAGGCCCTGTTTCTGCGGGAAATCCAATGCCAGAGAGGCTCCGGGCAATGGGAACGACAACAAGCCAGGCGACTTGATGTCACCGCAACGCTTGAGTACGGCCAAAAACGAACCATGACCGGCGTCCGCAATCGCCTCTAGTACTTCACGCATTGCTACGTCAGCGACGTCATCTGGAATCACGCATTGATATTGCTGAAAACCAAGACGACCGTACACACGGTTCCAATGCAGGATGCGATCCAGCGGATAAAAGAACGGTTCGTAGCTTCCACGAACACGCTTCGACGTGCCTGGATGTACATGCCAATAGGCTTGGTTGAAGGCCTGTAACGACAGGCGGTTAATCAGCGAAAGCGGCGGCGTAAAAGGCACTCTCAGCTTGCTGCGAGATCCGACTTCCAACGTGCCGAACTGCGCGTGGTCACCCACGATAAAAACGCCTCGCCCTGTGTCCCGCCCCTTCGCCAGGCAGTCGATCCAGGCCACGCTGTACTCATGTTGATGATCCAACTCAGCCGACAGCGAGAAAAACTCCGCCAGGTTGGAGAACCTCACGACAGAACTGTTTATTTGGCTGGCGCGGATGGGAATCAGCTGAATACAGGCCCAGGAAATAATGCCAGTGAGGCCCAAGCCTCCAATGGTCGCGCTGTAGAGGTGCATATTGGAGGACGCGCTGCAGACGATGGCCTGCCCCTCCCTCAAGAGCCCAAAGCTCAATACATGCTTCCCAAAAGTGCCACGGACATGGTGATTCTTGCCGTGCACATCATTGGCGATTGCACCGCCCAGCGTGACAAATTGCGTCCCGGGAGTTACAGCAAGAAACCAACCGCGCGGAATGGCGATCGCCAAGATTTCAGCCAGGGTGATTCCGGCCTCGGCGCACACTGTCCCCGCCTCCCAATCAGCCTCAATAAACCTATCGAGCCCACGCGTGCATAACACGTGGTCAGTGCTTGCAAGACAACTATCCCCGTAACTTCGACCATTACCATAAGGCAACGTACCGCCGTACGCGCGGCTTACCTGCTCGAGTAGATGTGGCAAGTCATCGCGCCAATTGGAGGGGTGCCCCGATTGCGGTTTATCAGGGTAATGGCCCCAGGAATACAGTGAATCGCTCACGCCGCCACCCAAAACACAAGGCAGAACAAAACACCGACCACCAGGCTGACTCGGTCACGGATTGCAAACACCACCGGGTCATCATGCATTTGGCCTCGGTGGGTCAGCATCCACACACGCGTCACCCAGAACAGGAGAAGTGGGCAAGCCAACCAGATGACCTGAGGGTGGGAGTAAAGGATCGTGGTGGCCTGGTCATGGATATACAAAGCCAGGACCATCACGGAAAGATAGCCCGAGGACGCACCCAAGGAGGAAATCATTTCAAGGTCGGCAGGATAGTAGCCACGCCCACGGGTCTTTTCCGTGCGCCCGAGCGTCCTCGCCTCGTGCAGTTCGGCGTAGCGCTTGACCAAGGCCAGGCTCAGGAACATGAACATGGAGAACGCCAATACCCAGAACGTCAACTCCAAGCCGAATGCGGCTGCCCCGGCTATGATCCGTATGGTGTAGAGCGCAGCCAGAGCAATGACATCCACCGCCATCTGGCGTTTGAGGTACAACGAATAGACCAGGGTCAGAATATAGTAGGCAACCAACGTCCCACTGAACGCCCAAGGCAGCAGCATCGCGGAACCGCCAAAGGCTGCAGCCAATAGCAATGGGAACGCGATGATCCCAGCCCCGATGGATAACCTTCCGGAAGCGAAGGGCCGGTGGCATTTGGTTTTATGGTGGCGATCATCTGCAAGATCAAGCAGATCATTGAGCAGGTATACGCTGGATGCGCACAAACCAAAAAATACAAACGCAAGCACACCCTGCCATAGTAGCGTCGGGTTGGTCAGCTGATGAGCTGCTAGCAATGGCACGAAGATGAGCGCGTTTTTCATCCATTGATGGAGGCGCAAAGCCTTGAGCCAATCCCTGTAGCTTGAGCGGTTAGACACGATAACCTGCTCGACGTTTCCGCGCGCTTTCGCTCGCGGCTCAACATCTCTCTCCGGATTCACCAGGTAGGCTTTGCGCGAGGCATCCCACACCGACAGGTCGTCCAGGGAATTGCCCACATAATCGAAGCCACCCTCCCCGTACAGTTCCACCAAGACGTCACGCTTGCTTTCAGCTGACAGGTTGCGATCAGGATCAGTGGCCAAGACCAGGTCGAACAGTTGCAAGTGCTCCGCGATCCGGTCGGCCAGCGAATGATGACTCGCCGTCGCCAAAACAATGGTTCGGCCGGACAAGCGCTGGGCGTTGATCAGTTCGATGACGACAGGGTCATACGGTAGAGCACTGACATCAATATGTGCACCCAGCGCCAGGCCCTCTTTCAGAGCCGCTTTTCCTTTGAGCAACCAGCGCAGGGGATAAAACAATTTCGTCGGTTGGCTTCGTACGAATGCCATACCGGTTTCAAGCAACATGTCGGAACGAAGCAGCGTTCCGTCAAGATCAACGACAAGGGGGGGATTGAGGGGGTCCAAAATAGCTGGTTCCTGAGGGTTGGCCAGACCGCGGACTGCACCAACAAAGTGAATCCTAACAGCAGAAATCTAAAAACGCGTCTAACGAGAATCCATCTGGTGATCGCGTGCGCGAAAACTAACATGCTCCCAAGTATTCGGATAGTTATTGTCCCCCCTGAGGCCCTTGAAAAGCAGCGCATCAGCATGAACGGGCGATGGGGCATCCACTTCCCGTCCAAGAGGCTTTATTGTTAGTCGGCGTTATCGGTGCGCAAAAGACATGTGAGATCAGCCCGCTCTACTTGGCCGTCGAAACGGAACTGGCGCCAAGCAGCGGTCGGAAAGCAATCAACGCCTCTCACGCGACCTCTCTTTCTCCGGCTTTGTATTTCACTGCGAAAAATAACAAGGGTATATACGCAATGATCAGCCCGAGCGCAGGGTCGACACGTTGAAACGAGACTGCGACGGACAGGGGCAGGAGCCAGAAAATATTGATCAAGCTCACAGCGACTGTCACCGGGAAATGTCCCCTGTATTGCCGGGAAGCATATTGATACGCATGGCTGCGATGAGCTTCATAAACCTTATCACCGCGAATAAGCCGGCGAATCAGCGTAAAGGTTGCATCAACAATAAAGACCCCAAGCATGATCAGCCAAGCAAAGAAAAACTCGCTGCCCGACCAGGCAGCTTGAAGCGTCAGACCACCAAGAATAATCCCCAGGAAACCACTACCTGCGTCCCCCATGAAAATACGTGCAGGTGGGAAGTTCCAATACAAGAAACCCGCCACCGCCGCTGCGAGCAGCAAAGGCGCGCAGACGAGCGATGCCTCGCCACGCAGACAGTAAATCAGCGCCAGGCCCAGGCAAGCGCAAATAGCCTCGAGGCTGGCAATCCCATCAATCCCATCCATGAAATTGTAGAGATTGAGCATCCACACTAGGTATAAGACAGCCAATGCATGACCGGCCCAACCCAACTCAAATGTGAACCCGAAGACCTTGATCGCAGGCAACCCATGCATCCAGAACAGCGCCCACATAGCAGCAAAAAAGTGCCCCAGCAGCCGCCAACGCGCAGCAATATGGCCGTGATCATCCATAAAGCCAATGACTGCTACAAGTAAGCCCGACCCAAGCAACGCCAAGCTCTCGTCCCTGCCTATCAGCTCAAGCCATACCATCAGCACCAGCGCAGCCGCAAAGACAACTACGATTGCAACACCTCCTCCGCGAGGCGTAGGCACCGTGTGGGAACTGCGCGCGTTAGGCACGTCAATGATACTGCGGCGCAATGCGTACTGACGCAACAACGCAGTCAGCCCCAAGGAAACCAGCATCACGACCGGAAGGATGTACCAGTACTTCATTCAGTTTTCTCGCCAAGAAAATATTGCGCAGTGACGCCAAGCCCTTTATCAAGGCTGATGACGGGCTGCCAATCCAACAGTGTCAGAGCCTTTGAGATGTCCACTTGAAGCGAACCACATAAACGCTGCGCAAACGCGCGTCTTCCCAGTACCCCTGCAACAACTGACAGTACACGCGCAGGAACAGGTATAAGCCTGGCTTCTACACCCAGTGCATATGCGAGCCTGCGCACTAGGTCAGTGGTAGAAACATCATCACCGTCGCTGACTAAAAACGTCTGATTAGCCGCCGCCGGATGCTCGACACAGGTCAGAATTAAACTAACCAAATTGTCCAGTGCAACAAAACTTCTGAGGTTCCTGATGGCTCCGAATGGTAATGGAACCCCCTTCCTCACCCACCTAATCATCGTTTCAAAGTTGGCTTTTACACCGGGCCCATAAACCAGTACGGGGCGTAAAATGACCACCTCAAGGCCAGTTTCAGATGCGACGAGTTTCAACGCCTCTTCAGCCTCCATTTTGGAAACGCCGTAAGGGTCTACAGGTGAAGCGGTATCTGTTTCGCGGAAAGGCTGGCCGGGCGGTGTCTGCTCGCCGTTGACCTTGACCGAACTGATAAAAATAAATCGCTTAACGCCTGCCGCAGCTGCACTACGAGCCAACAATACGGTCTGTACGACATTTACCTGCCGAAAAGCATCCAGGGGGTCCAATGCTGTCTCGTTCATCACATGTACGCGTGATGCGAGATGGACCACGGCTTCAACCCCATTGAATGCGCAATGCTGGGGAGTCAGGTCCGAAAAGTCAGGCAGGACCTGAAAGTCGACGCCCCCAGGCGGTTTATCGGGCAGGCGACGTACGAGCGCACAGACCCCATAACGGGGGTCTTCCACCAGCGCGTTGACCAAATGACGACCCACAAACCCACTGCTGCCAGTAACCAATAAACGGGGCATCATTTCTTTTGTCTCACCAAGGCCAGCACCAAACAAAAAGCACCGAAAACCATTTTATCCCGCACGCGTCTGCGGCACTTCCAGGCACCGCAAGCCAAGCGAAGCAGGTCCAGCCGGCCCAAGCCAATCCAGCGACGCACAAAGGGATCAGACGACAGCCCGACCAGACGCGCAATGAGTACAGCCTGATTGAGCCACCACCCATCAAAAACCTGTGCAATTCGCTTACGGAACGCCTTGGAACCACTGTTGACACCTACTTGGTTACCGCCGTGTTGGCGATAGCGCATATACGATTCATCGTGAATGACCCATTTAAACCCGTGAGCGCGGCTGTAGGCGTAGCAATACCAATCATGCAGGGTGACGCCTTGCGTCTCGCTGAAGTGCTGGCATATATGCCGCTGCAGCGCAAGGAATAAATGCCGTGAAAATACATAGGTACAACCGGGGCCGGCGGCCTCAAACAAGTGATCGTAGTCGACTTGCCGCTGCGACTTGACGATTGTCGACTCACGCCCATCAGGCCAAAATGCGGTGACGTTTCCTGAATAGCCGTCGGCGCTCACCGAATGCATGATTTGCGCGGCAGTGGACAGTTTGTCGGGCAGCCAAATATCGTCCTGATCTGCAAATGAAAAATAGTCGACGCCCTCAGTGGGACTTTCATTGATCAAACGAAAAAAATTGCGCGCTGCACCACCAAATTTTTGACCATGCGAGAGGCACTTTACTCGCGAATCGAGCTGAGATAGCGCATCAACCCAAGCCTCCGTGCCGTCATTCGACTGGTCAACGCTGATCAATATGGATACCGACACACCTGCCTGCGCCAAGATCGAATCGACCTGCTCAGCGATCCAGCCCATCCCGTTATAAGCAGCCAGCAAGACAAGAACTCGTGGCTCCATCAACATGCACCTTCAACGCTTACGCCATGAACCACGACAGTGCACGCCCCATCAAAAAATATCATTCACCGCACCCCGCCTAACTTTTTCTGCCAGCCATGACAGATACCACGAACCATCATTTTCAAAGAAAGGAGCTTTTCCTTATCTATCAATAAATTCACAAGAAAACGAAGCACTAACGCGCAAAGCATACGCTTTTTCCAACAGGTAGGCGTGTGACTCATACGGCAGACAGCGACGGTATTGCGAAAGAAAAAATAGCGGCGTGTAGGGGAATATCTAAAAAAGCACAAGCCGAAAAACTTGACGGGAGGGGCATCAGACAAGGCATGGCCCATCTCCACGTTAAGACATCCATAAAGGCTATAACCCCGGTCTCTTACCCGAAAACACCACTCGGTGTCGGTAAAATCGACAAACATGCCCTCATCATAACGAATGCCCTCAACCCACGCCTTCGTGTTGACAAACATTCCCGATGTAATGAGCACATCCGCTTTTACCAGTCCATACTCATCATCGGAGGTGAAGACCGGTTTTATTTTATTATCGACAGTACTGTAAAACGGGAAGTTTATTTTCTCACCCTCTCTGCGATCAAAAAACACCGGGCTGACGGCAATACAGTGGGGGTCTTTACGAGTGGCGTGCTGCATCGCTTGATGCAGACGGCTGATAAGGTCTGGGGCCGCATGACTATCCTGATCAAATGTCACAACGTGACTCATACCCGCATCGACAGCCAATTTGAAACCCACATTCAGCGCAGCACCCAACCCCTCATTACCATTGAGCGCTATATAGTGAACACGACGACGAAGTTCCGGACTTTCCTCCAGATAAGACTCGCTCCCACCGTTATCAACCAAAACTAAAAGCTCAACCTGTTGAACCAGAGAAGCCAACAAGTCACCGAGAATTTTTATGTCGGGATTATAGCCAACGACAACTGCAGCAATACTATTCAATGCCCCTCCTAACTTCCGCATAAACCAGCAAGTTTTTTTGATCTTTCATCACCGCCGACCAGTACCACAGAATAACAAAAAAACCATAAGAATTAAACAACACCGGATTACTCAACGACATCAACAAATACATGAACATGATCAATCGATTGGATGCCATACGCTTTTCTGGCACATATCTGCTTCGCGGAAACAAAAAAACGACAAACAAAACCAACGATAATGGAATACCAACGTAGCGTATGGAGTCCAACCACGTGATCTCGGTTTGCGACACCAACCGGCAATATCCCTGAGTATAAAAATACGAGCCCAACCCATTGCCAAACAACAACATCTTCCAGTCCGCAACATCGAGGAACGACAAAAAATGACCAATTTTTATGCTATTTGATTGCTCATTGGAATTGAACATATTGGTTCGGAATATCAGGTAGCCCAAAGCAAAAGCGAGCGTAGGTATGGCAATTGACAGCAATAACAAGCGCGACGGCCATTTTCGCTGATAGAAGAACAAAACGAACAGTGCAAGCACTGCCATGACCATCAGCCCCCGCGAAGCCGAACAGACAATAGCGGCGATTATTACCACGACAAAACAGAGGGATAAGACTTTCTGGCTTTTCAAGAAATCCAAAAAAAATATCGATAGCGGCACCAACAGAAATGGAGAGGAGCGGTGGTGAAGCATAAACATATCCAACCCTCCAAAATCTCTCTCCCCATAAAAACCGAGATCATTATCGATATAAAAAACAAGTAAAAGCTTGCTGAACGACGAGTCCGGCGCAAGCATGACAGCCAACGAAAATACGCACATCACAAGTGCAAACAGCGCACCGACCGTTTTGACGGTAAACTCCATATCCACTTTAAATGCATAAATCACATAAATTAAAAAAAGCGAGGTCGACGAGAGCAACATTTGGCGTGCCAACTCCGGATCAGCACCATTAACCCCGCCCAGCAAAAAACCGTATAAAAAAGTCCCAAATACCAATACCGGAGCAAAAATTTTTACTGGGCGAGTGATTACTGTACACACCGAAAGAATAAAAAGAGGTAAAAAAATCAGTTTATTCAACACAAATACAGGCAATAATACGGTCGCCAGGCCGTACAGCAACACCAGACTGCATATAGATTTTCTAAGCATGAGAAACCCTGCCCCTGGAGCAAAGATCGAACTCACCGACGCATCCCGGCGAGCACCATTTTCATCAGCAACTTTATCTTTTTGCTCAACGACAGTGCCATGAATAGCCGAAATGACAGCCCCCTCGCACGTCTGACAAACACATAAAATGCAGGCAGTGACACATCCGCATTCAAAGATAGGCCTGTATTTTCAAAAAAACGAGCGCTATCCTTCCAACTACTCGTCGCATCGAATGGATTTTCGGAAACACGGCCTTCTTCCAAACACTTTAAATATCTGGACTTTACCGCCTCGAAAGAATTGATCTCTTCAATCGCCAAGAACACATCGTTCGAATACTGGTAGTTTGCGATTGTCTCCATCACACCATCTATATCTGATCGTTTCAGCATGTCGGCCGATGAGTACCCTTGAAGCGGGGCGAGAAGCCCTACACAGCGCTGCCCTCTAATAAACTGCTCGGCAAACGCCGTGCCGCCAGGCAGAGGATGGCTGTCAACGTAATAATCAGCAAGGCTGACCAATTCGCCGTACTCTTTAAAATTCAGATGCGCCTTGATGCTCAATCTCGTGCGGTATTTCAGCTTTAACGGCCACCACCAAAAAGCCGTCTTAATATCAGTACCAATGATTAAAAAACGAGATAGAGGATATTCATCGAGAATCCGGGACACCAGGGCAAAAATGTCGACACCCTTTCTAGGCTTGTACTTTATATCTGACCCGGCCGAGATAAAAAGCAACTGAGCACGCCTTGAGGGACTCAAGTTTTCTGCTTTTCTGGCCTGTTTCGTATTGACAGGAATGCCTAGAAAACTTTTATACCCGGCGATGGTTTTTGTCAGGTCGAAACGCCGCCCGTGCCCGCTGAGCTCAAAATAATAGTCCGCCACCGTTGTACCGTAAGAAAAAACATGGTCTGCATGATTCACAAAAAATACGTCGAGGGACACCAGACGTGTTGCGATACCACATGCAACGACCGCGGTGATGTCATCAGGATGAATGTGCAGGACAACTTTTTGATAACCACACAGTATCGTCACCATTTCCATCAACGCGTCAGACAGACGCTGGGAGGATAGAACCCATGTCTTCTGAAAGAAACCGGAAACGTGGTGCCGAGCTTCGAGCGACGCGCTGCGTGTAATCAGCACGTCTGTGGGGGCGCCCTGCATCTCAGCAAGCCTCTCCATCAGCCGTGTATGGCCTCCTGTCATGAGAGGCTCCGTGATCACATGCAAAACACTCACGTCATCGTCTGGCCGTGGCCTGGGCTGCAGTTCAGCGATTGGAGTACAGCGTTCAATTAAATCGAGCTCAACGCGGGGAGCATCATGAATACCAACGTCGGCAAACCATAGTAAGTTACCATACGCTTGGGCAAACTCTAACGCGTGGTCAAGGTCAGCGGTCTCAAAAATACCAACCTGAAAGTCCTCAAATAGCTTTTTCAACCCGCGATTCCCGATTTATCATGAAAATGACCATCTAACCCACGATAGACACATACATACATCACCACGCAATAGAGCGCATAATTCAATGCATACGCCCACGTTACAGCCTCCACTCCCCACCACCGGCTAAACAAGACTGTCAGCACGTATAAAGAGCCACAAAAAATAATTTCAGTTGCAATAAATAACTTTACCATTGCCTGACTCAGCATGACATAAGCCAGAATCCAGCTAAAAATTTTCAACCCATCGCCGACAATTTGTCCCGCGAAAAAAATACGCACCGGGTAAAAGTCAGCGGAGAACAATATCGCCACGACGAGATCCCGTAAAAGATACATAGCCGCCCCCGCCAAAAGCGCCATAGGGAATATGAACTTATAACCCTGCATCACTTCATGTCTAACTTCGCGGGCTGTGGTCAACTCTGAAAGTTTTGGCAGGTAATATACACCCAACGTAGTTGTCACAAGCATCAGATACGCAGCACTCAAGCGCCACATTGCTTCCCAATAACCCGCCACATCCCATCCATACGTCGCCCCAATATGGTTCCTGACCAGAATTTGCGTAGTCGGAACGCAAGCAGCGGACACCACGGCCATCATAAAAAACGAAAATAGCTTCCTTGCAATCTTTAAGTCCGGCCACCCGAATAAATATGAAATTTTAAACCAGTCGGTCCTAAGGCACAAAAACAGCGTGATAAAAAAACTGATGGACTGATAAATGACGAGCGAAACCAATGCACCAAACAATCCATAGCTGACAGCCAGGTAAAAAGTCACAAAGAAGGCGAACAAACTGCCTGAGATATTCGCCACCACATACAAAACAATTGCTTTCTTTCCATTCAATATCGCCAACAGCAATATATTTAAGGAAAAGAACACAACAACACTGGCAAACCATATAAAGACACCACCCAATTCACCGCGCTTCAAAAACAAGACGCTGAGTTCTTTATTGTAGATGGCGACGACCACCGCAACAATAAAACTTCCCAGAATGGCGCAAAAACTCGCCGTTCTCCACAAGCGAATCTGCCGGTCAAGACGATCATGATACTCGGCAGTGTACTTAACGACGCCATTACTGATCGCCCCGCCAGTAAACACCGTAATAACTTGCAGCGCATTTTGAAACTGACCGATAGCAGCATAACCAGCCGGACCAACGTAAATCGCCAATACCTTGTTCAACCCCAGCAAGGTCAACATCTTGATCAGGACAGCAATACCGTTAAGCAGACTGGTCCGCACAAGATTCATAGAACGACCGGCTGAAAACTATTGCACGCCGCCGCCACTGCTCGAGCATCGTCAAATGACAGTGTTGGGCCGATTGGCAGGCTAAGAATACGATTGTGGATCTGGGTGGCAATGGGCAGCGATTGATCATTGAATTCAGCGTACGCTTGCTGAAGGTGCGGTGGAATAGGATAGTGAATCAGTGTCTGCACACCTTGCTCGGCCAGATGAGCTTGTAGCGCATCCCGATGTTTAGACAGTATGGTGTAAACGTGCCACACGTGGCTGTCGTTGCCGTCATGGGCAGGCAATGAGATTGCCGGATTGATGATCTCTTTGCTATACAGCTCAGCGATCAACTTTCGATGCTCTGTCTGACTGTCTAAAGACCTGAGTTTTACCGATAAACACGCCGCTTGAATTTCATCCAGACGACTATTCACACCGCGATAGATATTTTTATACTTCTGGTGGGACCCGTAATTTCCTAATGCTCGTATTGTCGCGGCCAACTTCTCATCACTGGTAGTCACCGCACCTGCATCCCCCAAGGCTCCCAGGTTTTTGCCCGGATAGAAGCTGAAGCCCGAGGCATCCCCCCAACTACCAGCTTTCTTGCCGTCCAAGCTCGCACCATGAGCCTGCGCGGAATCCTCGAGAACCAGTAAGCCATGGCGCCGGGCAAGCTCCATGATTTTTGGCATATCAGCAAGACGCCCATACAGATGAACCGGCAAGATCATCCGGGTTTTTTGCGTGATCGCCGATGCCGCATTAACGGGGCAAATATTGAATGTCGCAGGGTTAGGCTCTACCAGCACCGGAACCAAACCATTCTCGGAGACGGCGAGTATGCTCGCAATATAAGTATTAGAGGGTACCAGGACCTCGTCGCCGTCGGCCAAGTAGCCCAATTCCTTCCATGCGCGAATCACCAACACAAGCGCGTCCAGACCGTTGGCCACACCAACACAGTGCTGGGTACCGCAGTAAAAGGCGAATGCCTGCTCAAAGGTACGGAGTTCTTCCCCACCGATATACCAGCCGGAATCAATGACCCGCGCGCAAGCAGCAATCAGCTCATCGCGGTGAAAACTATTTACTTCCTTCAGATCTAAAAACTTTATCATAAGAAACACCAAACTTTTCAACTAGAAAAATGCTAACTATTCAGAATAATAGAAATTACAAGAAACTTAACTTACAAGCTTCTTGAAAATAGCATAATTTCTAATATAATCTCGCTCATCATAAACCTCACTGGCGAGTACCAGAAGCACACAACCCGAACTAAAGTTATGCATCTCATGCCAAATCATTTTGTCAATAACTATTGCTTTATCAGGCGCATCCAACCAAACCTCTTCCTTAATAACACCGTCGTCCAACTTCATTAGGCACTGTCCCGACACACAAACAGCGACCTGCATTAGCTCTTTGTGCGCATGAAACCCCCTCGGCACACCCTCCTTAGTATCCGTGAGGTAATAAACTCTTTTAATATCGAACGGGATATTATTTTCATATTCCAAAGCGACCAAATGACCACGATCGTCGCCTTTCGTCTGTATATCCAAAAACCTAACAAAACTCATAACTACTACTCCGATAATCACTCAATGGGAGGGGCAATCCCACCTCTCTCTAACCTCGCACTCACTTATTGGGCTCGTTCTCGGTCAAACCCTGCAAGCCCAATCATTTTTTACCGTTGAAGCGCTTCGATAAAAATGGGTGACAATCAAAGATTGTGCGCTCCGAAATGCTGTGATATGCCAAGTCATAAATTTTCCGAATACACGCTGTACGAAAAAATATTGTCGCCTGGGCCAGGTGCATGGTTCGTCACCTACAGACCCATCCCTCATCATACAGCCTGCGCCAAACGTTGCGGCTGCGGGCTCACTCCACGAGCACTAGCAACGCTACATAGAGCGCTATTCACTGCCCTCCCAAGGCAGATGGGTATCCGCACCGAAATAATCGAGCGCATCCGCTTGGGCATACCTTGTGCAAAGGGGAACATGCCTGGGTAGCTTCCCGCTCCGCGGGCGATGCCGTGCTGGTTAATACCCGTCATGTAGCTCTAGGTTCCTTGAACATCTGCCCCTCTGCGCACAGCCATACGGCTGGAATGGAGCAATAATAGTACCAAATAGTCGGTATTATGCCGCAAAAAACCACTTATATTCCTGCTGTGAGGCATGCATTACGAGGCCTCCCTCCCTGGTCAAGCATAAACTAGAACTGGGAACGAGTAGCGTACGATTATAAACGACGAAACACTTTACCTCGTCCACTCTACTTATCATTAATACTCAAAGTACCTCGATACATAAATATTCAAAGGTTGATTGCAGTGGTCTAACGAAACCGGACACCCATTTAGGCGAGAATGCTCGCCAGATCGAGGTGTCAGATGACCGAACAACGCCGCTCCTTTACGGCTGAATTCAAACGCGAGGCTGCCGACCTCTTGCTCAAGCAAAACTACAGCTACATCGAAGCCAGCCGCTCACTCGGCATTGGTGAGTCAGTGCTGCGCCGCTGGGTTGACCAGGTTCAGAAAGAGCGCCAAGGCGTCACGCCGCAGAGCAAGGCGCTGACCCAAGAGCAGCGGAAAATCCAGGAGCTGGAAGCTCGGATCGCCCGGTTTGAGCGAGAAAAATCCATACTAAAAAAGGCTACCACGCTCTTGATGTCGGAAGATTACGAGCGTCTGCGCTGATTGATCAGTTGAGTGCCCATGAGCCGGTTGATTGGCTGTGCAAGGTGTTTGAAGTCACTCGCTCGTGTTACTACGCCCTGCGCCTAAGGCGCCGCACCCCGATGTTGAACGGTTTCGATTGCGTAGCCGGGTCAGTGAGCTGTTCTCGCAAAGTCGCAGTGCTGCGGGCAGTCGCAGCATCCTGGCACTGATGCGTGAAGACGGTGAGTAACTCGGTCGATTCAAAGTGCGCAGTTTGATGCGCGAGCTCGATTTAGATCCCGAACGCCTTGAACCGTGAGTTTGATGTGCCAGCCCCCAATCAGGTCTGGTACGGTGACATCACCTATATTCGGGCGCAAGGAAAGTGGCATTACTTGGCAGTCGTTCTGGATATGTGCACGCGTCGGATAGTGGGCTGGGCGCTGTCGGAAAAGCCGGACGCCGAACTTGTGATCCGGGCCCTGGATATGGCCTACGAGCAGCGTGGCAGGCCTTCGGATCTGCTATTCCACACCGACCAGGGGCGCAATATACAAGCTGCTTATTTCGCCAGCGGTTGTGGCGATACCGCATACGTCAGAGCATGAGTCGCCGGGAAATTGCTGGGACAATGCGCCGACGGAGCGGGTGTTCCGGCGGTTGAAAACTGAATGGATACCGACCTTAGGCTACATAACTGCACAGGAAGCACAGCGCGACATCAGCCATTTTTTGATGCATCGCTACAACTGGATCCGGCCGCATCAGTTCAACGGTGAGCTGGCACCAGCTCAGGCCGAGGAAAAACTTAACGTCGTGTCCGGGATTAGTTGACCACTACATGACCACATCGATACATTGTGGGGCCTGGCGCCCCAAAATCCAAGATGACTACCGAGCCGCCCGGTCCGAGTAATGCTGCCGATCTGCCAGAGCATCGCCACGCGCATGAGTCTTTAAGAATGGAACTGGCGCGCCTGTAACACCTTCCTTTACATTGGCACGGTTTGAAAGGATGACATACC
>Ga0066798_10000336_pt1 | contig 26053 bp, 27 predicted proteins | sample PersoiDNA2013203_FD_70961 | JGI IMG/M metagenome (GOLD analysis project Ga0066798, IMG submission 70961) | Permafrost soil microbial communities from the Arctic, to analyse light accelerated degradation of dissolved organic matter (DOM) -... | ecosystem: Environmental > Terrestrial > Soil >... | reverse complement strand
CGCTAAGCCGTGCATGGTCCACGCCCGTCACACCAGCCACCGCATTGCTACGCCTGATGGCGCCAGCAAGGCAGACACTGGCAGGGGCCTCTTCCATAGGTGGGAACCACAGGCCTGCAGTTCCCCCAGCATGGCCAGAGGCCAACTCAATCCAGCGAGGTCTTCAGCAATGCCAGCAGCAGACTGCCGCGGCTGTTATGGGTGGCCGGATCAAGCGGATTCCAGTTCGGGTTGTCGCTATTGCACAAAGCCCCGATGACCATCGCTTCGGCCAGTTCGCGCCGCTGTTTGGCAGCGCTCTCGCGCTCGCGGGCAGCGCCGCGCAAAGACACGGCATCGCTCGGCTTGCTGCGTAGCAAAGCCGGTGTGCGTTTGTCCTTTTCGGCCAATGCCTGATTCACTTCGCGCATGACATCGCTGACAAACAGACAGCACTTGTCGCGCAACTGCTCCAGATCCTGAGCCAAAAACTTGTCCTTCCTGGCGCGCTCGATAATCTGCAACGCTTCGTCATGCGTCATCGGCAATACCTGATCACGCGTTGACATTTCTTTGACGGGAAGACTCATGACTTCGCTCCATGGTTAGTCAATCAGAATGAAAACTTCGACGCGCCCCGCTCAATGAAGAGGCGGGGCGCGCACTTGGCGTACCTAGCAAAATGTCGCCAGGACGCTGCCAGCAGCATCTTGTCAGGCTGAAGCGGGCTTGCCGTCCTGCTGCGCCGCAGACGCATTGGTCTTGATGTCATCGGCATGCTGCCGCAGATAGCCATCAATATCGATTGGCGCCGGCTCCGGCATGTGATTGGCGCCCTGGGCATTGGCCGAACTGCCGAACAATTCCTGACAGAAGGCCGCGACCTGCCGGCTGATCTCGGCATAGATGGCGAACGCCGCCTTGAACTCCTCCAGCGTCAGTTCTTTCTCGCCAGCCTGCGGCGGCGGGAACACGTCGGCAAACTTGGGCAGGTGCGCGTCGATGTTTTCTTTCAGCGATGGTTTGCTTGATGCCGTCCCTAATGGCTTTTGCGATTGCTTTTGCGACGCCAGGACCAGCGCAGTTTCGGTGGCATGTCCAGCTTGCGGCGCAGGCTCTGCCTTGGGTGGTTGCTTGGCTTGCGCTGCGTCCCGGCGCTCTGGTGCTGTCTCGGCGTTGACCTCTTCCTTGGCAGATGCTTTCTTCAGATTGTCGAGCGCCTGATCGGTCAGCTTGCCAGACAACTGCGCGATGTCTTCGCTACCGTGCGACGCCGATGCATCTTCCAGACGCTTGAGCGTGGGCGCATCGATACCTTGTTGCTGGCCCAGGCTACGCACTTGTTCCTGTGTCACCGCCCCATTCGTTGCCGCTGTTTCAGCAACAGCGGTAATCCGCTTGCGGTTTTGTGGTGCCTCATTACGTAGCGACGCACCATGGGCGCCGCCGAGTTGTCCCAACTGACTCCTGAGCAAACTTTCGACAGGCTCAAAGCGCTGCCTGACGGTGTCGATCAGACTGGCCAGGTCAGGCAAGCCAGAGCCCAACTGTTTTGCCAGTTGCGCGGGATGATAGGCGGCAATCGCGTCATAGACGCTTTGCGCCAGTGTGGAAGCAGACGACTTCGGCGACTGCTGTGCGTGCTTGGCGCCATCTGCCTTGCCGTCATTGTCAATGTGATCGACCCGTTGCGTCGCAGACGCATTGGTCGAATGGATACCAGGTGCCATAAATTACTCCAGTGAATTCTTGTCTGTCCTCTATCGCAGGGACGGTCGTCGGCACCGATGACAGCGCAACAATGGATCAGGCGGCCAGTGAGGCTGCACCAGTTGTGGTTGATACGGCAGCAAGGCCGGCGTGCGTTCGAGCACGAAAACAACGGTCTGTAGCAGCGGGGATCAGCAACCGTGATTATTTTGTCTGTTTTGCGTGCCAGTGGGCACCGCAGATCGGCGGTCCGATATCTCTATATGTCGGTGGCAACCAACAAGTTCCGCTGATGCTGCGGTGGGCCGGGCGCTAAATTTCGATCATGCCGACCGGCTTGACCTTGGCGTGCTGAGTCAGCTCGGAAAATGCAAATACCGGCACCGAGAAGAATTCCTCTTCGATCAGCTTGCGCACCGAACGGCGGATATCGGCTGCCGTCACCAGTACTGGCGGTGTAATCGGCGTGCAAACATTGGTAGACAGATCATTGAGTTTATCCAGCAGCATCTGTTCCAGCTCTGAATCGATATCCAGATAACTGCCCTGGCTGGTCTGGCGCATGGCATTGCGCAATTGATCTTCCAACTCCGGCGACAGCAGGATCACTTCAATGAGGCCCTCGCGCGAGGCTTCGAAACACAACTGACGTTTGAAGGCCAACCGCACATAGTCGGCGATCACGTCCGGATCGCGTTCCTTGGGTGCCCAGTCAAGCGTAGTCTCCAGCAGCAGTCGGGCATTGCGCAGCGACACGCCTTCCTTGGTCAGACGCTGCACCACTTCCGTCAAGCGCGGCAAGGTAACCGTCTTGAGCACTTCCTTGCCAAGCTCCGGATAGCGCCGCTCGGCCCAGCGCGTAAAACGGATCACTTCATTGACGCCGACAAACATCTGGCAATGACGCAACAACTCGACTTCAACGTCGGCAGCGAAGACGGTCTCCCAGCGCTGCACCAGGATGCCGGCGGCACTGAGCTTTTCTTCGTCATCCAGACGCAGCCACACACGGCGTCGGCGCGAACCGCTGATGGGCCGTTCGTGCGCCTGAAAGCCCAGTTCGGTCACGCGCTCCAGCGACTCGCGCGTAGCGCCCCAGCCAATCATGATTTCGTTGTCGACCAATGGCACTTCAGCCATCAGAAAATGGACGCGATTGGAAGGCATCGATGAAGAGAATTCGAATTCAATCGACTTAAGGTCAGGAATACCGCGCTTCTCCAGCATGCCGTTGCGCATGATGCGTACCGAGTTGCGGATCATTTCGGCTTCTGGCGTAGCCCGAATCGCTTCCGGCATGCGCAGGATGAATGGCGTCGTCGCCGAAAAATTGGTCAGATCGACAATCCCAGCATTCTTGCGCTCCAGTTCTTCGTTTTCACGCTGGATTTCCGCATCGGCCAGCGGCTTGAGCCAGCCAACCACACCCGACACCAGCAAGGCCAGCGAGAGCGAAATGAACACCATGCTGGGCATGCCGGGAATCAGTGCGAACAACAACATGATGCCGGCCGCCGTCATCAGCGCCTTGGGTTCGGCAAACAGCTCGCTGACGATGTCGCGGCCGACGTTGCTGGCATCCTCGCCTTCATGCGCATCATCATTAGTCACCCGCGTGGTGATGATACCGGCGCCCAGCGAAATCAGCAGTGCCGGAATCTGCGCAATCAAGGCGTCGCCAATCGAGAGAATCGAATAGACCCGCATCGATTCACCGGCATCCAGATTGCGCTGCAAGATGCCGATCGAAATGCCGCCCACCAGATTGATGGCGACAATACAGATACCGGCAATGGCATCGCCCTTGACGAATTTCATGGCGCCATCCATGGCACCGTGCAACTGGCTTTCCTGGCCGAGCAAGGAACGCTTGGCCTTGGCTTCTTCGGCCGTCAGAATGCCGGCGCGCAAATCACTGTCGATCGACATCTGCTTGCCCGGCATGGCATCCAGCGAAAACCGCGCCGACACTTCCGACACCCGCTCCGAGCCTTTGGTAATGACGATGAATTGCACTACCGTCAAGATCAAAAAGATCACCAGGCCCACCACCAGATTTCCGCCCACCACGAAATTGCCAAACGTCTCGACGATATGGCCGGCATCACCTTCGAGCAGAATCAGGCGCGTGGTCGAAACCGAAATGGCCAGCCGGAACAAGGTAGTCAACAACAACACGGCTGGAAACGTCGAAAATGCCGTCGGTCCCGGCATGTACATCGCCACCACCACAATCAGCCCGGAGATGCACAGACTCAGCGCAATCAAGATATCGAGCAACCAGACCGGCATCGGCAACACCAACATGAAGACGATGCCGATGACCATGCCTGCCGCTGCCAGCTCAGCACGCTTGGCCATTTGTGCAGCCAGTTTGTTCAGCGCCAGTACCACGCCCATGATCGGCAGGTTCTTGACCTGGGCGCGCCCATTACCGTTCTTGCCGTCGAATTTACTGGCGCTGTTGCTCATGGACTTGACCTTGTGGATGCCGGCAGTCTGGCATCGGAGTAAAAAAAACGGCAACCGCGAGGCCACCAACTTGTCATCATGCTCACGCAGCGCTGCGTGGCGGTCCGTCCAGACGACGCAACACCAGATCGATCCAGGCATCGGTATCCGGTGCACGCAAGCGTTCCAGTTGTTGCCGGTCTACCGGCTCCAGCACTTCGGCGGCGGCGTACGCTGCCATCAGTTGCAAGTTGCGGTCTTGCGGCCACAACTTCAGGCAGCCCAGTGCCAGCATGTAGGCATCTTCATACTGATAGGCGTTCATATGCCCCCACACCAGGCCGATGGCCAGTTGCAGTTCCTCCGGCATACCTTCACGCGTGGTCTTTTTCCGCATCGCTGGACTCCTGTTGTTGTGTTAGTGATGGCTCAACCCCAGCCTCGCCTTCCAGCTCGCTGCGGCGCATCTGTTGCCAGCGCAAACGCCAGTTGACAGCCAGTTCGACCACCCGGATTGCCTCCATGCAGGGGCGCCGTTCCGCTTCGTTCTGAGTCAGGGAAAATTCAATCAGTTTTTTTTGCAGAGCGCGCATGCGTGGAACCGGGTCGCCGCTCCAGGCCGCACTATCGACACTCAAGCGGCGTCCCAGCAAACCGGACAGCATTTGCTGCGCTGGATCGACTGGATAGTCCTGTTCTGGCAATGAGGCCGTAATTTCGCCCGGCAACAGTGCAGGCCAGGCCTTGGCAACCGGCAGGCTTTCCTGCAGCGAATGGATCTCGGCCTGTTCACCCAGTTCGGCGATGCCGGTGCGACTCAGTCGCGACAGCAGATCACTCACTGAGCAGCTCCTCGGCGGCATCAATGGCATCCGAGGACAACACGGTCATGTCATCGCCATGTTCGGTCATGCGACGCACCACGTACAGGCTGCCGTCATTGAACATCGCCGGCAGCCAGTCGCCATAACGGATCAGGTCGCGCTCACGTTTGCGCAACAAATCCTCGGCCCGCACCTTGGCGTCCGGTCCGGTGCCCATGGCAATGAGCATGCCCTGTTCAAGCGGATAGGCAAACAAATGCAAGCCGTTATCCAGCGTCGTCATGGCCACCGCTTGCTGGATACGGGCATCGGCGGCCAGTTTCATCAGTAATTCTTCCATCACCTGTGCTCCTGCTCGAATGATCCGGCGCGCTTATTCGCGCGCACGCTGCTCCAGCTTGCCGGCCGCCAGCAAGGTCTGGCGCCATTCCTGCTCGCGCACTTCTTCGCGCGTCGGCAGACTGGGCAAATTGCCTTGCAGATTGTGCAACTGGCGCGTCATCTCTTCGAGCAATTCACGGCGCGCGGCCAGCTTGTCCTGACTCCACAAAGTCAACGGCAATTGAGCAAAGGCGTCGCGCACCAGTTTGAATACGCGCGCGCGCTGCCCGGCGTCAGCATTTTTCATCTCTGAAATCTGTGCCACCAATTGATTTGCCTTGCCCTTGCCCCAGCCCGATTCCGCTGCTGTGAGCAGAATCACCGCCAACTCTGGCGGTGTGACTTTGACATACACCTTGGCCTGATCCGACAATTCGCGGCGCAGACTATCGGCAATGGCAACGCTGGACGTGACCAGCGTGAATGCAGATGCATCCGACATGGTCAACCAGTAACGGCCCATGCTGCGCTGTGGATTTTTTCTTAGATCTGAACGCATGAATTTTCACCCCCAACAAAATAGCTGCCAAGCAGCAGCACTCAACAAGATCACTGATATCCCTGACCGCCGCGTTCGGCCACGCATGCTAGAAACCAATCATCATGCGCGAACGCAAGCCGGTCAAAACAGCCATGCACTTGTTCACGCCAAAGTTCTTGATCAAGGCTTTGAGCATGGTCAACGGCGTCAACGAAAAATCCTCATTGCCAATTTGCTTGTCGCCGATCAATTGCCGCAATTCGCGCGTGGACACCAGCCGCTTGCCCAATTCATCGCCGGAAAGCGCCTGCAACGCCGTGAGCATGGCGTCACGATCCTGCAGGCCACGCCGCAATTCGTGCGGGTGTTTTTCATGCAGATTGGTCATCATGTCTTCGAGCGCGTTTTTTATCGCGATCTTTTTGACCGGCGCAATCGGCTCGTCCTTGAGCCGCTCCAACGCTTCAGCCAGGACATCGTAATGCCCCACCACATCGAATAATTCATTGAGCGACTCTTCCAGTTGCGTCCGCCGGTCACGACTAGTGTCGTCCTGCAGCAGCTCCAATGCATCCATTGCTGCGTCGATGCGGACATACTCGATGTCCTCTTCGTCGACCGTGTTAGCCCGCTGACTGCTGCTCTTGCGCTTGGCACTATTGCTGCCACGGCGCTCCTGGCTGTTCTTTCGGTTTGTCGTATTGAAGCGATGAAGCAAATGGCGCGGTCGATAACTGACCTCCTTGAATCCGGCCAGGGCCAGCACCAGTTCGGTCGGCGACAGCTCGGTGACGGCACTGGTCTGCGCGCTATCGAGCGCAAGCTTGACGCCGTTCTTACCCAACGGCCTGACCTGCGGGACGTTAGGCGTTTCCAGTTGACCGTTGCCGGTGCCTTTGATTTGCATATACATGCTCGTTCGTGGCGCGCCGATGACAGCAGGTTCCATGCTCCAAACCACGACGCCGGCGGCCGTCACCGCGCCGCTACGCGCTCGCTGGCAAACCAGAAACAGTTCCATCGAAATGCAAAAATTAACTGCTGGACAGGCCGCTAACGGCTGGCATACGCTTTGATTGGCTTATGTCACGACGCCGGTTTCAAACCAGCGTCACCAACCATCGCCCGCGCTGCCTTGCCCGACTTCTTGAGTCTGAACGAGGCCATGCCTCAGTGATGCGTCCTCACAGTTCGTTCCCGCCGGTAGTGCTGAACCTGTTCTCCCTGCCGGGCCGGTGGCCCCCTGCCAGCACGCACATGATTGCTTGTGGTTGATGGACACGAAGCTGTTCCGTGTTGAAGTCATGAGATTTCTCAATTTTCTTCAATGTCTCACGAATGCTCACGGAATCGATTCACCTGTTGCCGGCGCTGCTATCTTGCAGTCATCGCTGCTGCGGCAGTGTTTGGAAATGCGACGGCAAGGCCCAGAATTTTCTCATCAACATTAGTGTTTCAAGGAGTAAACGCTATGCACCAAACAACTTATGAATATCGCGACACCACTGACTTCGATGCGCATGACGCGCCGTCAGCAACCGGCGCTGATATGAGCACCGAAGCGACCAGCGAATCGGCAATTGAATTGACAACGGAAGCAGGCATGACATTGCATCTGCTCTCTGCCCAGGTGTCACCAGAAACGACCAGCATGAACCCGCAACCGATTGACATCGTCGAGCTCTATACCGAGCATCGCAGCCATCTGCTGCGCTTTGTACAACGCTATGTCGGCAATCATGAAGATGCCGAAGATGTGGTCCAGAATACTTTTATCGAAGCCGTCAAATGCGCCCATCGATTTTCCGGCCTGTCCAAGCCATCCACTTGGCTATTCGGGATTGCCTTGAATCTGGCACGCAACCAGGTACGCCGCAATATTGCCGATCGCTATGACAGCGTCGACGATACTTTCATGGAACAGATCGTCGACAAGCATGCCGATCCCGCCAAGCTGTTCGAACTACGCCAGATTGCCGAAAAGATCGACGGCCTGCTGAGCGAATTGCCACCGAGAATTCGCACTACCTTTGAAGCGGTGCTGGACGGCGATGCGACTTACGAGGAAGCTGCCGAGCAGTTGCAGATTCCCATCGGCACCGTGCGCTCGCGGGTGTCTAGGGTACGGGCCGCGGTGCGTCAAGAATACGGCAACGGCCGCAACTGAGCATGACAAGCCGCCCGCAGCTTACTCTGGTGTTGCACACAACAAGTGCACGGCGCTACCAGTGCGATGGCACGTCAGGAAGAAAATGGCGTGCCGGCGGCGGCCTGCAAGGCCGCGTAATAATTGGCAGCAATATCGGCAGTATCGAGAATCGCATCCATGACACTGCGGTCGTCGCAGAAATCACGCACCGAAATACGCCGCACCACAATATAGCGACCTTCGTCGGCATGCCACAACACATCGACCGATTCCAGCCGCTCTGGCGCCAGTGCCAGCGTGGCTGGCAACGGCTGACAATGTGCGGGCTGGCATTTTGGCAAGCTCGCTGTCACCGACAGGTAATGATCGACGCCGCGTCGTTCGACCGCAGTGCGCGTAAAAAAATCGCCGATCTGCAATTCCAGGACCGGCGCACCGGCAGTCTGCTGTCCGGCCATGGCGATCAATTCTTGCAGCAGGCGATGAACCTGTGCCACAGAAACCTGATCGGGAGTGTCGTCATCGCGTTGACGCATCATGTGAGTGTACAGTTGCAGCACGCTTCGTTGCCGCGCAAGGGTGCTGATACTGGCTGAATAAATGGAAAGTGTGTGCATTTTACCTCCTAAGAAAGCAAAGCAGGCATCGCCACAATGGCAATGCCTGCACTGGTGTCAACCGGCTGATTCATTTCGTCAATCGTTACGGCCAACGCTGGCACGCCGCAAGGCCTGCCAGCGGTGCCGTTATGGCAGCATTTGCAATTTCCGCCAAATCGGGCTACCCAGTTCCACGATGGTATCGACCGACTTGCGTACTTCGACTAGCACGCTGTCATCGAGCGGTACCTCGCGGTCATTGACGTGGATCGTCTCGTATTGCTCTTGCATGCGCTGCCATACCTGGGCCGTGATCGCCGTAATATCCTGGCTGGCTGCTGTCGGCGACGACAGCGTGCGATACACCAGACGCTGACAGAGCGGCGCTGCCACTGCCGTGCCTAGCAACGGCGCGGCAAACATCTGGTATTTCTTGGTCTGCCACTGATTGTCAGCAATCACATTGTTGAGGCGCCGGGCTGGCGCAACGTCTTGTCCGGCACCACTGAGAAAATAGATCTTGGCCGGGGTTGCTACCACCAGCACGGCAGCGATGCGGGCGATTTCGGCCAGGTTTTTTCCAGCCATCAGCGGCAACGACGCCAGATCCAGCAGCGTCTTCGGACCTTCTGCCAAGACATCCAGCAGCGCATCGAAAAATGCACCATCGGGCGTCAATTGCGAAAACGAAGTATCTGGTTTGAACTCGACCGTCTCGCGCCGTACCGGCAAGGCCAGGCCGATCTTGGCCAGCCACTGATCGCGCCGACCAGCGCTCATGCGACGCGCACCGCGGACATAGACATCCTCGCGGAAACAAGTGTTCTTGAGATAATCTTTCAAGGTTTCGCGCAGGATGGGATCGGCCACGCCGTCGAGCAACAGGCGTTGATCGGCGCTCAGGCTCAGCTCCGGGAACGCCCAGGCCAGCCCGGCCGAACCGACATACTCAAGCTTGGCGCTGGCACCGGCGCGCGCCACATCGGCGTGATACAAAGGCTGCCAACCCTGGTTCATGAACTCGTGCGCGAGGTAGCCGCTGCGTTGTTCGTGCTGGGCAATCTTGAGATAGTGGCCGAGCATGCCCGCATTGCTGGTGAGATAACCGGCCTTGTTCTGCACCAGTCCATCCAGCAACAGGCGCATTTGCCGAATCTGTTCTTGCGGACCGCTTGGATACAGATCGACGTGTTCCAGAATCAGGCGCTGCAGCGGCAGGGTACTGGTCCAACCGGGCATGGCGTTATAGCTGATATGCGCAATGCCGCCCGGTTTCAGATAACGTGCAATGAAGCGCATGATGTGCGCGCGATTTTCCGCATTGACCCAGCTATAGACGCCATGCAGGGTGATGAAATCGAACTGCGGCAAATCAACGCTGCCGTCGGCCAGATCAGCAAAGCTGGCTTCCAGGAAGACCATGTTGTCCAGTTCGGCCGCTTGCGCCAGTTGCGCGCTGGCGGCAACATGCGCCGGATTGAAATCGGCAGCATAAAACCGGCCTTGCGGGTTCGCAGCCGCCAGCAGATTGCTGGTAAAGCCTTGCCCGGAACCGAGTTCGAAATAGCTGAACGGGCAATCCAGCGGCACTGGTTCGACGCCGTTGAGGATGCAGACGAAGTTCAGATGTACCGGACTTTGCTCCGGAAAGAATCCCACTTCGTAATCGATATTTGCAACGTAACCTTCATGCCAATCCATATTCACTCCCTGCAAAAATGATCGATGGCCGCCTGCCTGCCAGCATTGGCACGGGAGGTAGCGCGCAGGCGTGGGCCGACACTATCTGCCCACGCGACCGCAAACATCTTATTTTCTCGACATGCGTCGAATCCGATGCCAGTGAAAACTATCGTCCAGCGCAGCTGCGCCATCCAGGTGTAAAGCGTGAGCCATGAATCCGTCGGTACCAGTCGACATCTCTTCCATTGAAAATGCATGCTTGTCCATACCATCCATCCTGCAAGGTGAGTTGAATTTTGCGTCGCGAACTCGATCGCGCGCACCAGCGCAAACCATCCTGCGGCCAGGATGGCAAGCGCTTGCTAGCGGTAGCCGCAGTGACAATGCGGCTACTGAAAACGCTGGAACTGCGCCCGCTGTCGGCACGCCATGTTGGCTGCCAGCATGGCGTTGCTGGCAAGCAAACCAAGTAACTGCAGCGCTGGCGTGCTGATGTTGGTGACGCTGCCAGCGCTGCTGTTGGCCACCGGCAGACCGGCGACACGCGACTGATAGACGGGATCGGGACGGATCGGCCGTTCGGCGGAATGGTTGGCCGGAATCGCCGCCGACAACGGCACCTCATCCGGCGCCACGTTTCTGGCCGGTACCACATCGGAACGATCGCTGACACCTGGCAAGACATTGAGTGGTTTGCTGCGCCGCCGACTTTTTGGCAGCGTGACAGGCACACCACCGAGCGAACGGCGCTGCGGGTTGTCCATCGCCCGGCGCTGTGGCGTGGCGTCTGGTGCAGGCGGGGGCGGCGCACTGAGCGCGGCGCGTTGATCCTGCAAGGTGGCGTAGTCATTCCACAGTGCCGACAATCCTGCCGCCCTGGAATACCCTCCCGTCACCCTTGATATTGCGGAAAACATGATAAAAACTCCTCTTTTCAATTGCCCCGCGTGCTACCAATCGATCATTTGAGACCGACACGGTTGCCTGCGGATTCTTATCACCACAGATGCCGCGGCATTGCTGCCATTGCCGGCACCTGGGTCTACTGCATTCAATACAACTGTGTTCAAACTGGGCCAGCCAGGTCAACCGTGCAACACGGATAAACTGGCTGGCACGCTGTCATTGCGATAAACCAATCACGTTATGCCGGGATAAGACCTTTCGTGCGTGCCTGATCGGCATCCCCGGCACTCAATTCACCATCGTGCTTGCCGTTGGTGGCCGATTCCACCTGCTTGAACAGGGCGCCGCCATCGGCCATATAGGTCTTGGCAGCGTTCTGCACCTGCGGCGACACTTCGACGCTCTTGCCATCCTTGTTGGTGTAATAGCCGGTGTCGGCGATCTGTTTCATCTGTGACGCACTCAACAAACCGATGTCGTTGTTCTTCTGGAAGTTCTGCATGGTGTCGACCGCGCTTGCTGGCGACGGCAACGACGATGCGCCCTGTCCACCGTTCGGATAGCCGCCCGGCACGCCGCCGGGATAACCACCCTGACCACCTGGCTGCGACGAGAACGGTGGCGGGTTGCCACCGTATTGACCACTGTGGTCCACCACCGGCGCACCACCGGTGCCGGTGTCGATGATGCCTTTCTTGCGTGCTTCGTCCGGATCACCCATGCCCAGTTGGCCGTCATTCTTACCATCGGTGGCGGCCTCGACCTGCTTGAACAAAGCACCGTCGTTGGCCATATAGGCTTGCGCAGCCTTTTGCACATTCGGCGTTGCCAGCACACTCTTGCCGTCGCTATTGGTGTAGTAACCGGTGTCGGCGATCTGCTTCATTTGGTCGGCACTGATCAGACCGATGTTGTTGGCCTTCTGGAAGTCCTGCATGGTGGTGGCCGCACTGGAAGCCGATGGCAATGACGATGCGCCCTGCCCGCCACTGGAACCACTGGTAGGGAAACCGCCAGGGAAGTTGCCCGGGAAATTGCCGGACCCGCCATTTTGCGTGCCACCGTTCTGGTTGCCGCCATTCGGACCATATTCACCATTGAAGTCGACCACCGGTGCACCGCCAGTACCGGAGGCGATGATGCCCTTCTTGCGCGCCTCGTCCGGATCACCCATGCCGAGCTGGCCATCATGCTGACCATCGGTGGCGGCCTCGACCTGCTTGAACAAGGCACCGTTGTTGGCCATATAGGCTTGCGCGGCTTGTTGCACATCCGGCGACACCTGCACGCTCTTGCCGTTGTTGTCGGTGTAATAGCCGGTGTCGGCGATCTGCTTCATCTGCGACGCACTCATCAGACCGATATTGTTGTCCTTCTGGAAGTTCTGCATGGTGGTCGCCGCGCTGGCCGCCGATGGCAACGGCGTAGCGTTCTGCCCACCATTGGAGTAGCTGCCAGGGAAGTTGCTCTGATAGTCATCACCGCCAGTTTCACTGCCGCCGTAGCCGCTATCCTGATCGTCGTCAGTCTGCGAGCTGCCATAGTTACCGCTTTGATCGACCACCGGCGCGCCGCCGGTGCCATAGGAAATAATGCCCTTCTTGCGTGCCTCGTCCGGATCGCCCATACCGAGCTGACCATCGTGCTGGCCATCGGTGGCGGCTTCGACCTTCTTGAACATGGCGCCGTCGTTGGCCATATAAGACTGTGCTGCCTTTTGTACGTCGGGCGACACCTGCACGCTCTTGCCATCGTTGTTGGTGTAATAGCCGGTGTCGGCGATCTGCTTCATCTGCGCCGCACTCATCAGGCCGATGTTGTTGTCCTTCTGGAAGTTCTGCATAGTGGTGGCGGCACTGGCTTCCGACGGCAAGGTCGATCCACCCTGGAATGCGCCTGGCTGATAGCTCGGCGGCATATACGATGGGTTGTAGTTGGATCCGCCGTTGCCACCATTGTTGCCATAGGATTGCGGCGCAATGGTACCGTCGCTGACTGCTTCATTGAAATCGCCCTGGCCCAACTGACCGTCGTGCTTGCCATCGGTCGCCGATTCCATTTTCTTGAACAGCTCGGCATTGTTTTCCATAAAGGTCTGTGCCGCTGCCTGCACTTTCGGCGAGACTTCCTGGGTCTTGCCGTCCTTGTCGGTGAAATAGCCGGTCTCGGCGATCTGATGCATCTGACCGATATTCAACAGACCGATATTATTGTCTTGCTGGAATTGGTTCATGGTCTTGGCGGCGCCATATTCGGAGGGGCGATTGGTCGAGACCTGCCCATTCATGACGGCCGACATGAAGCCACCCTTTTCCAGCCCATACACTTGCGGACGGGCACTGGTGGTCGGATCATTCGGATTCGAAGAAATGGTACCGTCGGCGACTGCGCGATCGTAATCGCCCTGGCCCAACTGGCCGTCATGCTTGCCGTCGGTGGCCGATTCCATCTTCTTGAACAAGGCACCATTGTTGGCCATGAAGGCTTGTGCCGACTGTTGCACATCGGGCGAGACCTCGACGCTCTTGCCGCTCTTGTCGGTGTAATAGCCGGACTCAGCCATCTGCTGCATCTGATTGACAGAGAGCAGACCAATGTTGTTATCTTTTTGGAACTGGTTGATGGTTTTGGCTGCGCTGGCATCGGATGGCAAGGCACCTTCGCTGCCTACGCCCATCATGTTGCGCAAATAATTCTTGATGCTGTCGGGAACCGGCAGATTGTTGATCCATGACGCCACCTGATCCGGTGGCATGTTGCTGCCACCTTGAATATCCTGCGAGCCGCATTCATTGCCCGAACGCGGCATGTGCGAGAAGCCCGGAGGAATCCCTCCGTCGTAATAATTGTTGGTGTTGATATTGATCACTGTAGCCGACATACTGTTCTCCGAAATAGGGGTGGGTATTCAAACGACTCCGACACGTCGCGTTCTCCGGCAAGGGAAACGGACCTGGCCGGGACGATCCACTACCCGACAACAACAACGACAGGTCCTCACGGACTACCTGTTAAGTGTTAAGAAAAAAATGATAGTTCCAGCAAAAACCGCACTTGCAAACAGTGCCGGATGCAGCAGACGTAAAGCGCCGCAAAGCCAAGCGTCACAACGCCGCTTGCGCACCGTCTTCGGCGGTCTTCATCATTTTGGCAAACAGGAGAACGTTGGCCAGCTCACCCTGGGCCTTGGAGACAGCCTGGGTGTCTGCAACACCTTGACTGGTGGCGCTGGTGATGGCCGCGCTGGATTTGGAAGAACTGGTTGCCATGGCAAACCTCGCAAGTATTCCCGGCAGCCGACCGTCACGTCGCTGCCGTTCGGCAGGCAACCGGGGGGGGGTTGGTAGTGATGGGCAACGCCGGCAGTCGGTAGCGCCACAGCCGTCGTTGCAGGCAAATCAGGAGGCGTCGATACGCCAGCTTATTGCTGGTCGTTGACGTTCTTTGCCATCGTATTGAAGATCTTCAGTTTCGCCAGCGAGGAAGCCTGTTGCGCTACCCACATCTGGAATTCCACACCTTGTGCCGCACCCGCTTGTGCGGCTGCCACGGTAGCACTGCCGCCATCGCGCTGGGTCGGATTATCGGTCGGCGTATTGAGGCCGAGCTGGCTTTGAAAAGTAGACATCATGTTCCTTTCGAACCTGCGGCAATCGCCCAACCGGCGACGTGACAACACAGGAAAGCTGGCATAGATATGCCAGAGCGCGCATATCTATGCCGTTCATCAAGCACTGCAATACAAACTTAAAACAGATCCTTGTTACCGTCGTTCACATCCTTCTTGATCTTTGCCGCAGTTTGCGCTGCTGCCAAGATGTCTTGATCGGTCGAGGCGACTGCAATGTCACCTACACCACTCAATGTTGACGCTGTTGTGGCTGCGCTTGTAATAGCACCCATAGTTACCTCCATCAAAGTTAAGAAAGAAATACCGTTCAGATCGACAGATTGATGTGAAACAGTCTCCATAGGTGGAACAACGAATCGCTGAGTTCCACCAGCAGCCGAACAATTTTCTGTGCCGTCGGCAGTGTCTGTGACATTGCCGGCCGGCGCAACTGCAAGGCCTGCTCCATAGGTAGCGCCAACCGGAAAATAGTTCGCTGAAAACAGTGCTGAAAGCCGCGTCCTGCATGTTGCAAAGACTGGAACTCTTGCCGCTGCAGGGGTGACACATCCTCGCATTACTGATGTTCGATCAACCCCTCTCTTAAGGAATCACCATGAGCGTTAGCATTAACATTTCCGGAGCTTCAACCTCGGCCATCCCCAGCTCGGGAGAAATGAACTCGTTCAGTCAAGGTTTGAAAAGCCAGTCGACCGATAACCTGCTTACCCAACGGATGAGCAACTCGACACCCGACTGGCAAAAAGACGCCATTGACAAGGAACTGCAGAACCGCGCAAATGCAAACCAAGGCACAGACGGCACCAGCGGCAGCGACGACTCATCCGGTGATAGCAGCAGCGACATCGCACAGTTGATGAAGAAACTGCAGGACGGCACCATCTCGCAGGAAGAAATGCAGAAGCTGGCAAAATTGCTGGGAGTTGATCCATCACAACTGGAGGCAATGAAAGGCCAGGGCAGCACTGACACTTCAGGCAGCAGCGATATCTCTGGTGGTTAATCGGTAACAGCGGTCCGGCTGACGCAGCCGGACCGCTTTGCACAACGGGTTCAACCAGCGCACGGCCATTTTTCTGGCCTATCTGATTTGCGGATTCCGGTACGCCCTGCCAGCTTAGTGAAATGATGTCGTCTGCGCGGCCAGAAAATGATCGCCACGCCATTGGTGCGTCATCGCCGCGACATCCACAAACACGTCCTTGAGTAAGGCCAGCGTGGCTTGCGCCAGATCGAAGCGACACATCAACACAATACAGTCGCGCCCGGCATCGTAAGTAAACGCCGAATGGCGAATGCTGAACAGATAGGTGTTCAATTCCAGCAGCCGCCGCAGGATAGGCTCACGTGCGGCCAGCGGCACATCGCCAAAGTCGCAATGCAACAGCACACTGTCGGGCGACAGAACCCCGCCGAAATATAAACTGAATTGCGAACCATAGGCATGCAGGCGCGTTACCTGTTCGCTGTCTTGCGCATCGACCAGGACGAATTGCGCAGCGAGCTGCTCTACCAGGTCGCGGTAGCGTTCTATCGACATACTTCTGTTCCCATCGTTTTTATTATCTGCCGATCATTGACGGCCGCCGCAGGAAAATCCACCAACACCGGCGGCGGCCGCTCTGTTCGCTTTTTACTTATTGGATATCGTCAGACGACGGCGCTGGCGGCTTTGAATTTCCCGTCAGTGTGCCGATGGGATCAAGCAGTGCGCCAACAGGATTGGACACAATCGATAACGGGTCGGGTAAGCCAGGAAGCAGGGACATTTTTTCTCCTTGAAAATGTGCTTGAAGTAAGCATCAATAGGTCAGTTGTCACTGCCACGCGGTTCCAAAATTTCAAGCATCGATGGCGCTACCGTTGACATCGCAGCAAGCACTCGACGTTACCGGCCATTACGGTGCGATATAGCCTAATTCGGACGAAAAACGCTGGGCACCGGCCATCAGGATGGCGGCATATTTTGCAAGGTTTTCAGGCGGCACGCGACTGCTCGGCGCAGTCATCGACAAGGAGGCGATCACTGCACCAGTGGCGTCCCGCACCGGCGCGGCCACGGCGACAGTATCGGTTGTCATCTCCGAGAACGACGCGCTATAACCCTCGGCGAGAATTCTTTTCATTGCGCGTTTAAGCTCAGTGCGCTTGACAATCGTGTTGGGCGTAAATTGCTCCAGCTTGCCGCTCAGGATGCCTTCCTGTATGTCAGCAGGCGCATGCGCCAACAGCAGTTTGCCGGAGGCGCCGACGAACAGCGGACGGCGGTCGCCCAACTGGCTATGGACACGCAAGGCATGGGCAGCATCCCACCAGGCGACACAGACTGTCTCAGCACCGTCACGAATGCGCACCAGTACGCTCTCGTTGCATGCGCGTCCAATCGATTCAAGAATGTCTTTGGCCACATGAATCAGACTCAACTGGCTCTGCGCTGCAGTACCGATGATCAGCGCCCGATAACCAAGACTGTAGGTCGCCAGCGGCAGTTGTCGCCGCACCAGCCCGCTTTCTTCCAGTGTGGTGAGCAGTCGAAACGCACGTGCCTTGGTGTTGCCGGACAGTTTGGCAAGTTCGGTAACGCCCTTGCCGCCCTGTTCCGCCACCAAAAAAAGCAGCTCGACTGCTTTACTTACTGCGTCAACGGTATAACTCATAGACCTTCCTTTTTTATCCATCATTACTGATGGTTCTTTTATAGAGTACCGCCTTGGTCGTGACAGCCTTGAACACGTCCGCAAGCGTGCGCCTCAGACGTTTTTTTGAGGCCCGGCTTTTCATTTTGGATGGCTATTTTGGCAGAAGGCCTTGCTTCTGTCAGCCATAAACTGCTGGAAACCTGCGCCGAGTCTAGGTTTCAGAAAAATGCCTTGGTAGCTGAAAATCTCCCGCCGCCGCCATTCCCTACTGATGGGAATGCAATGCCGTGACCAGAAGCAGTCGAATCAGCGTCCTTTTTCGCACTTGCCTTAGTGATTGCACGAAAAATGCAACATTTCTGCAACGTCCAAGCATCACGTCGGCATCACGCAACGGCGCTACTCTGCAAGAACTTTTTGCGCAGTCGATACGACTCAGGTGGTCTTCAATCATTCCTCAGTCATCAACAATGCATCCCAGTTTCACCTTGGAAGAAGCCTTCCAGCGCGCCCGACATGCCCGCTTGAACCGACGCGCCCTGATCATGCTGCTGCAAGACCAAGGCAGCTACTGGTGGGGCGGTCATATCGATAAATGGCATCCGCAACCCACTGTCTTTCCCTCACTCGCCGCGGCCGAACAATGCCGTCAATTAATTGATCGTTTCCGCCACGGCCGCACCAACAAGGGGCATATGCTGCTGATCCACCACGACGGCGCCATTGCCGCTGTCCTGCTTGGTATCGAATCGCAGGACGAGGCCCAGCAATGGCTCGATGACACGGTACTGGCTTGTGGTGGGCGCGCTGCCGCTATACCGGCAGCGGCAATGACCGTGCGCGCGGCATGCCTCTGAGCAAAACGGCCACTAGCGCGCACCACCGCAGCAAACCCATCAAGACCATTCCGGCGACGGAACTGGTGCGGCCGGGCAGACATTCATGGATAACCGCATTTCCGACCGCCAGACGCGTTCTCAACTTGATGAAAAAAACAACACCATGGACGATCAATTTTTGCAGTCGTCGCCATCCGGCTTCTCCTTGTGGGGATTAGTGCATCACGGCGCGCTTGATCCCGAGCCCGGCGCCCAGGATCAAACTTTCTACATCAACCTGCATGGCCAGGGTGGCGTACTGACCTTCGCTTCGGCACTCGATGCCGAGATTTATTGTCAGCGCCTGCAGGCTGCCGGCATGGAGGGATGGTGCCGCTGTCGCCTGGAGCGCATCGATCTGGCCCGCGTCATGGCCACGATGCCGGAGCCACAACGCCGGCTGATGCTGGCACTGGGCTTCTTCGCTTCGGACACCAACGACCTGCTGCTCGACGACGATCAAACCTTGATCCCGCCGTTGCTGCCAGTACCGTTCGATATGACCCACAGCCTGCACGGCATGTCGCAGTTGCATATCCAGGCAGAGGTGCTGGCGTTCATTCATGAATGGTGGGAACGCATCGGCGGGCTCAACTATGCCGAACAAGTCCATCTGCTCGATGGCTGGTCCGATCTGGCGCTGGCGCGCTGCGCCACTGAGGCGCTGGACAAGGCCCAGATCATCGGCCTGACGCAATACAACGATGCCTGGACCAGCAACGGCACAGTCGAAGAATGCGCTGTCTTCGTACCAGAATCGGGCACCTGGCAATTCACCCCGCTGGCCGGGCCACGTCAACGTCTGCTGCACTAGAGCAGATCACAGTGCGGCTGGTCTGCGGACTCTCTTTCAATGTATGCCGGCGCCGCTGTCATGGCGCCGGATCTCTCATCCTCCATTTTCATGAAGACCTTTTTACTCTATCTGCTCACCGGCATGCTGGTGGGCATCATCTATGCGCTCGCCAAAGTGCGCTCACCACTTCCGTCGATGCTGGTCATCGTCAGCTTCGCCGGCATGTTTCTGGGCGAACAATTGCCCGCCTGGATCGAGCAATACCGACACGGCGAAATCATGCTGCTACGGCCAAAGTCGCAGCAGCAACTACCGGTCAAACTGCGCATGGATGCAGCACCACAGGTGCAACTGTCGTCGTAATGCGGGATGCTCAGCGGCGCTGCCACTTTTCCTGGAACCATCGTGGGCCGCTCAACATCCATAAAAAATAGCCCACTGCGCCCGCTGGCGCAGTGGTCACCAATCCTCACGTATAACGAGGTGCACCTTGTTCGCCAGCTCCTTTCAACATTTTTTTCACGGATTTTCAACCAACAATATTCATACTGGCGGGCAGCCGGTTGAAAACAACTTTGCCTCGACTCCGCATGCGTCACAACGGCAACACCATGCCAGCCAGTTCAATCCTGCCAATCTGGCGCAGATGATGGGGCGGCAACCGGCATGGATGGGCAAGCTGGTACAGATGCAGGTGCAGATATTTATGTTTCAGATGAAAATGGCGTCAACGCTGATGCAAACCGTGGCCGGCCATCTGCATGGCAACCAGAGTAATTTTGGTCAAGCACAGCTACCGTTTCACGGCAGACCAGAAACCCCGACCTCGCCATTTTCCAGTAACTGGAATTTCAACCCCGCCAGCAAAAGCTCGTCGACCCGCTGGCTTGACGAACATGGCCAGCAATGGCATTCGATCATGAATTTCGAGACTGGCCAACACACCTCCATGAATGCTTGGAGCGCGCCCGACAACGAGGGCACCTATCGACGCGAGCAGCAGGTCCACAATTCCGGTGAACATTGGTTCGAAGAGTACAACGCTGATAAAAATCTGCACCAGTGCAGTACGGCGTTTTCGGCAGCGGACAACAACGGCTTCCAGTACCGCAAGACGCATGACTACAAGACTGGGCTCGACTGGCAGGAAGCAAAAAATGACAATACCGGGGTCCACCTTTCCGTCAGCAACTGGTCACACCCGGACGAAAACGGCAACCGCATGCGCTGGGTCAACAATCACCAGACCGGAAAACTGTATCCCGAGCACATGGGGCCGGAACAGGCCAATCCACAAGCGGGTGCGAGTGGCGAGACAAAACCCTCGCGCCAGGAAAAATTCGAGGCACGTTTTAATGAAGAAGAACGCCAAAATATAGCGAAATACCTCGGCAAGCTCGGCTTGGGCAGCGACGCAACACGCGCGGACATTCGCAAAGAGCACAAGAGATTTGCCAAAGAATTTCACCCCGACAAAACCAAGGGCAACCCGACGGCTGAAGCGACATTCAAAGAGAAGCAGGGCGCCATCGACAAATTGCAGGATTACATGGCTTGGTTAAAGGACGAGGATGCCAAAGACGCGGAAGAAGCCGCGAAAGAGAGTGAAGCTAAGCCGGAAGCGACCGCATGATCAACCCCGCTCCCGCGTTCATGACCGGCATCCCGGCGCCGGCCTCGTTACAGCCGCCACCGTTTGACCGCGCCACGTTGCCGGACGCCGGTGTGCTACCTGCGTTACCGGCGAGCTTCAATCAGGACGTGCTCACACGCCTGGAGAATGATCCATACTGCGCGGCCCTGCTCGATCGTCTGCGCAAGGCGACGGCAGAGGGTTTCGCCGACGTGGTCGATCAGCTTTACCGGGCACTGATGGTCAGCGGGAAAACAGCACCGGTGATCGGTGTCGCCACCGATCTACGCACCGTCATCGCCGCCTCACGGCGTAGCGAATCACAAGGCCGGCAATGCCGCGCAACGGCAGAAGCGCTGGCACTCGGCTATCTGCACAATATCGACAATCCACACTGGGACCCTGCCGATGCCGCCACTAGCCGAAGTGGCACCGACAACGTGCTGCTGACGCTGTTGACCGGGCCGCTGCCAGCGGCCCGCTGAGAATCGCCGCCAGCGACCTTACAGTGCCTCCTGCAAGCCACGTGGCAGGCGCATGCCGCCATTGACGATACGCAGGAACAACTCGCTATTCGGCGCGCTGCTGCCAAGGTGTCCATCGTCGCGCGGCAACGCCGCATTGCCTTGATCGGCGCTCTTGTTCTTGTCGCTGGAAGTGGCATTGTTATCATTGATCGCACTGGCATAACCGGGACTGCTATAGGCCGCCGGCCGCAGGCTCAGGATGCCGTCGACGTACACAATGCGGTAATTCGCCGCGCTCAGTCCCTGCGCACGGATGCTGTAGTCGCCCAGCGTCGTGGCGCCTTGGGCGCTGCCGCCATAACTCAGGCTACCGCTGAGCACCGCGGCATTGTCGCCTGCACCAAAGCCGGTATAGGTCACACCATTGCCACCGCTATAGGGGTTGGCGCCAACGCTGCGACTGTCATTGTTGGCCATGACAGTCAGTGTGGCAGGAGTGATCTGCAAGCTGGCGGCACCATAACTGATGTCATAACCATTTTGCCCCGAGTACAGGCCCGACAGCGTCAGCGTGCCGGTGCCAGTGCTATAGCTGCCGACATCGCGCGCAGCACTGGTGTAATTGAGACTACCCAGCAAGCTGGCGCCAGTGGAACTGGTATAGGCGCTACTGCCGCCGGTGGTGCCGTCGTAATCCCTGAGCACCGGCGCACTGGCGGTGACCGTGATCGGCCGCAGGAAACTGCGCAATAACGGCAAGGTGCTGCCTTCATAGATACGCCACAGGCTGCTGCCGCTGCTGTTGGTGATATCCCAGCCGGCCGCGGCATAGGTGGCCGCACTACCGGCCTGTGCGCTGGTCAAGCCCATGGTGGCACTGTCGATGGCACCGTCATTGGCACCGAAGCCGCTACCGTTGGCCAGCAGCCAGAACGAATTGGTCACAGTGGCATCGGTACCGTTGTAACCGACCAGGGCACCTTCGTAAATCGTTGCGCTGACAGTGCCGCTGGCATACGCATGGTTGATCAACGATCCGTTGACGTTAAAGCCGACCAGACCACCGACATAGTCGACACCGCTGACATTGCCGCTGGCATAGACGTTATTCATCATGCCGCTGCTAGCGCCTGCCAGCCCACCGACATAGTCGGTGCCGCTGACATTGCCGCTGGCATAAGTATTGTCGATCTGGCCGCTGCTGGCACCGGCCACGCCACCGATGGTGCTGACTCCGCTGACAGTGGCACTGCTGTAGGAATTGGCAATGCTGTTGTAGTTCTCGCCAGCGATGCCACCGACATCATTGTGGCCGCTGATGGTGCCGCCACTGACCCAGGCGTTGTAGATATTGCCGTAACTGCGACCGATGATGCCGCCCACGCTCGACCAGCCGCTCAGGTTGGGATTGATCAGGCCGACATCACGCACAATACTGCCGCCGCTGGCATAGCCGACCAGACCGACGTAATCGCTGGTACTGCGCAGGATAGTCAAATTGCTGACGGTATGACCGAGACCTTCGAAGATGCCACGGAACTCGGCCACGTTGCTGCCCAGCGGGACGAAACCAGCACCACCGTTCCAGGCCGCCGTAGCCGTGGCGTCGATATTGCTGCCCAGGGCGTAGTAACGGTAAGTCGCATTGTCCAGTGTCGCATTGATCGCCTGCAGCGATGCCAGATCGTTGATCACCCTATATGTATTCCCAGAAATGGAAAGATAAGGATTGCTGCCGCTCAGATTGATGGCGGCATTACTCAACAGGAACTGGCCGCTGCCGCTGGCAGCATCGCCACCGTTGCCCGTATTGGGATTGATGATCAGACCGGCACTGTTGCCGCTGGCCGTCATGTCAGCCTGCACCGTGACGTTGTTGGAGGCGGTCAAGGTGAGCGTGGTGTTGGCGCTCCAGTTGACGTTGTCGTTGATCAACAGATTGCCGCTGCCGCTGGAACCTGTGGTCGTGCCGCTGCTGCTTTCAAGTACCACATTGGTCGTATTCAGATTGGCCGACAAGGTGCTGCCGCTGATATCGCCACCACTGGCGGCCACCGTAAAGTCGTGCGGATCGATCAGCCAGACCCCGGTGCTGCCGCTGGCGGCGCTGGTGTCGATGCGGGCATTGTCCGCCACCGTCACCTTGGCGGCGCTGGTTTCAATGCTGCCGCCATTGCCGCCATTCGGCGCCGAAGCATCGAGCGTGCCGCCGACGTGCACCACGCCATTGCTCATGTCGCCCAGCAGCCGGATCTGGCCACTGCTGGTATCGACCGCATGCGCCTCGATCACGCCGACATTGTTGACCACGGCTTGAATCAGCGCATCGGCCGCCTTGGCGGTCAGCAACACCTGGCCGCCGTCGGCACGTATCAACTGGCGATTTTCCGCCAAGGCCTGCAAGGCGCCTTGATTGACGCTCACCCCCAGCAAACCATCGCCGGCAAAATCGAGCGTGACATCACTGCCGGCGGCCAGCGTGACATTGCCCAAACGGGCGCTGAGCGTGCCCTGATTGCTGACCTGGCCACCCAGCAAGACAATATAGCCGCCATCGGCTGCCGTCACCGTGCCCTGATTGACAACACTCCCAGCGCTGCCGCTGAAATGAAAATTGCCTGCCATGAAATCGCTATCACTCAAATTCAGTGTGGACGCCACCAGTCCGCCGACATTGACGCTGGCGCCGCTGCCGAACAGGATGCCGTTGGGATTGAGCAAAAACACCTTGCCATTGGCATTGAGATTGCCGTAGATCTCCGACGCGCTGTTGCCGAGCACGCGATTGAGCGCAATGGCACTGCTACTCGGCTGCACAAAATTGACGGTTTCGCCACTGGCAATATTGAAACTATCCCAATTGATCGCCAGCTTGTCACTGCCTTGGGTAATCGTGGTCGTGGCACCGCTGGCGCTGATACTGCCAACGCCACTGCTGACGTTGCCATTGCTCGGTGCCGCCCAGGCCGAAGCAGCCAGCGATGCCAGCGCCGCGGCCAGCACGCCACGCGCAAATAAAGACTGACACGACAAGCCCGGCATACTGGCCCAACTGGCTGGCGCGAAAAAATCGCCTGCATTGGCAAGTGGATGACGGTCTAACTGTTGGTAGCGAAACATGGTTCTCTCTCCCTCATCGGTGCATTACAGAATGCAGCGTCGTTAAAAGACCTTGGCCATTTGCAGCCAGAATCTGGGCGCCTTGTCATGGTCGGAAACCGGCGCACTATCAGTGCGCCAGGCCAGTATTGCCTGCCCGCGATAGCCATCGGGGCCGTTCCATCTGCCCCCCAGCCCCAGCCCGGACAAGGTGCGCAGATTGTTACCGTCAGTATTGATGGGACTGTGATTGAGGCGGCCACGGGCGATATCACCGAACAGCAAGCCCTGCCACTGTGGCGTCAGCGTGCGGCGCAGTTCCAGATTGAGCATGAGCACATCGTCGGCCGGTGCCTCACCGGCCGGATAGGCACGCACTGCATAAGGTCCGCCCATGGACATCTTTTCGGCGGAATCGAGATTGCTGCCACTGAGCTGCGCGTTCACCTGCAGCAAGACGCTGGTAGGCTCATTGAGCCGTTGCAGGCGCGTCCACTGTAGATTGCCTTTGACGAAATTGCCGTCGGTACGATGGCCGGTGGCATCCAGCGCCGCACTAGCCTGGTCCAACGTTAGTTTTCCCCAAGTCACACTGAGGCTGTCCAGATTCTGGCTGGCGCTGGTGCTGGCATCGCCAAATAGGCTCAGCGTCAAATTATTGAGCGACTTTTCACTACCATCGCTGGTCAAGCCGATGCGATCGACCAGCAGCTTATGTTCGAAGCGCACCTGCCCATTGATATTGAAGGCGCGGCTGCGCAGCAAGGGATGCGTGAGCGACACCCCGGCAATTCGTGCCACGCCGTAAGCATCAAGCTCGGCAAAGTCTTGCCCCAGCCGGTAAGCCATGCTCGCGTACGAGAAGGCCAGGCGCGTGCCGACATCGTTGAGAGGCAACTGGTAATTGATTCGGCCATAGTTGAATTCGCCGCCCGCACTGATCACATTGGCCGATAGTTGGTCGCCGATACCTGATGGATTATTGATCGTGATATTGGCATTGCCGTGGTATTGCCCGGTGTAGCGGTTACCGTCATTGTCGAAGCTGACGTCGCCATCAACTGCACGTGCTTCGGTGATGACCACATGCAGATCGGTGGAACCAACCACCGTACCCGGTGCCAGCGCCGAGCGCACCACGATGCCGGGCGTGTCGCTGAGCAGCAGCAAGCTGCTTTCCAAAGCCGCCCCCTGCAAGGCCTGATCCATGCCAATGCGTTGCAGACGGCGCTGCACCACATCGCTGCTCAGACGCGAGCTGTTATCGATGACGATATTGCCAAGTCGGCCTTCCAGCACATGAATCTCGACCACACCGCCATCGATGTTCTGCTCTGGCAAATAAGCACGCGCCAACAGATAGCCGTGTTGACGATAGAACAGCGTGATCCGCGTGACAGCCAACTCCAGCGCGGCCAGGTTACGCTCCGGCCCACGCAGATCGTCCAACAAATGCTGTAGCTGCTCGGCGTCGAATGCGCTGACGTCGTTAATCTCGAAACGCGCTATCGCAAAGCGCACATCGGACTGCAACGTCAGCGCCGGTTCGACCGGTGGCGGTAACGGCAATACCTCAGTGCCGGCGGGCGGCATGACCGGCATCGGGCTGACATCGTTGAGCAAGCGCCCAGCATCTGGCAATACCTGCGCCTGGATCGGTAGCGGCACCACCAACACCAACCCCAGCACCGCGGCCGGAATCGACCATGCGCCAACTGCCAACATCGGCACTGGCAAGCAGAATCGA
>Ga0066798_10000335_pt1 | contig 26061 bp, 28 predicted proteins | sample PersoiDNA2013203_FD_70961 | JGI IMG/M metagenome (GOLD analysis project Ga0066798, IMG submission 70961) | Permafrost soil microbial communities from the Arctic, to analyse light accelerated degradation of dissolved organic matter (DOM) -... | ecosystem: Environmental > Terrestrial > Soil >... | reverse complement strand
TCTGCTGCTGGCATTGCTGAAGACCTCGCTGGATTGAGTTGGCCTCTGGCCATGCTGGGGGAACTGCAGGCCTGTGGTTTCCACCTATGGAAGAGGCCCCTGCCAGTGTCTGCCTTGCTGGCGCCATCAGGCGTAGCAATGCGGTGGCTGGTGTGACGGGCGTGGACCATGCACGGCTTAGCGGAGTAACAAATGCTTGAATTACGTATTCTTAACGGCTATCACCGCGGTGCGGCGATGCCGTTCAACGATCCCGACACCATATTGACAATTGGTGCCGGCGATGATGCCGATGTTGTCCTGGCCGATCCCGGCGTACAAAAGGAGCACGCCGAAGTGAGCCTGGCCGGGGCCGGTTGGCGCTTGCACACGCTCGACGGCGTGTTGCGCAATGCCACCAGCAACCAGGCGGTAACGCAGTTGGATCTGGCGCTCGGGGAGTTTGCCCGGGTCGACCATATCTGGCTGACCTTGGTCGATGAACACAGTCCATGGCAGGATCCACCGATGGCGCCAAGCGATGCCGTTGATGCGCCAGCAGAAACCGACCCTATCATGGCGACAGCCGATCTTTACGATGACCCGCCGGAGCCAGCGATGCCGTCAGCGCCGGTGGCTGCTGCCGCGCTTGCTCCGGCGCCGGCCTTACCCGGCTTTCTGGCGCGCAAGCGTGCCTGGATTCTGGTGCCGCTGGCCTTGACGACGGTATTGTCGGCGGCAGCGGCTTATGCGATGACACGCACCTATATGCCATTGGACATCAATGGCGCCATGCCTGATGCCGCAGCCGAAATCGACCGCGCCAATGGCGACGACAATACCACCGCCACCGCACCACTGGACGCAGCAGCACATCAGGAAATGGAGCGCATGGCGCGCGACCATAATATGGACAAGCCTGGCCAGCGGCTCAATTTGCCACGCACCGGCATGACCAGAATGTCGCTCGATAAACTGGAAAAATTGAGTACGGCAACGCCAGCGGTGAAGGCAATTCCGGCATTGTCGCAGGACGAATTGCGCACGGCGTTTCGCAAGCGGCTGGTAGAAGTGGATTTGCTGCGGCGCTTCAATCTGCAACTGGAGGATCGCTCCTGGACGATGCAGGCGGCGCTCGACGAAGACGATGCCGACCGCTTTCAGCGCATGCTCGGCGCTTTCATCAAGAAATATGCCATCGACTTTCCGGTCAACGCCAAAATCGGTAGTGCCGAAGCGATGTTGCCGTTCAAGATTGAGCAGGTGATTTCGGGCAGCAATGCCAGTATTGTGACGGATGACGGCCGCCGTCTCTATGTTGGCGATGAATACCGTGGCATGAAGCTGGCCGGCATTGAGGGCAATCAGCTCAGCTTCACCGGTAAGCGCGCCATCAACGTGACCTGGTAAGCCGATGATCAGCGCACCCGAGGCGACCGACGCACTGACACAACAGCTGCAACGGCTACAGGGCCGCCTGCCGCAATGGCGCGAACAATTGCCTGCCAAGCCTGGTTTTAGCAGTCATGGCAAGGTCTCGCAGGTATTGGGCACGTTGATTGAGGCGCACATGCCGCCGGTGCAGATCGGTGAATTGTGCAATCTGATCGATCCCGATGTGCCTGGCAAGGAAATGCTGGCTGAAGTCGTTGGTTTTACCGACAAGGCGGCAATCCTGTCGGCGCTTAGTCCGTTGGAGGGTGTTTCCACCCGTACCGTGATCGAGCCGTTGCGACGCGCGCATTCGATTGAGGTGGGTGACCATCTGTTTGGTTGCGTGCTGGATGGTTTCGGACGCTGGATGTTTCGGGCGCCGGCGGCGCGTGACAATGTGGCGACCTGGCGCGCTATGTCGCCGGTTATCCGCGATGCGCCGCGTGCCACCGACCGGCCACGCATTGCCACCGCGCTGGCCACCGGTGTGCGCGCCATCGATGGCATGCTGACCATGGGGGTAGGGCAGCGCATCGGCGTATTTGCCGGCCCCGGTTGCGGCAAGACCACCTTGATGGCGGCCATCGCCCGCGGTTGTGATGCCGACGCCATCGTGTTCGGCCTGATTGGCGAACGCGGGCGTGAACTCAATGAATTTCTGGAACATGAACTGGATGCCGAATTGATCCGCAAGACCGTAGTGGTCTGCGCTACTTCGGACCGTACCTCGATGGAACGTTCGCGCGCCGCATTTACGGCGACCGCCATCGCAGAAGCTTTTCGCGACCGCGGCAAGAAGGTCTTGCTGCTGGTCGACTCCCTGACCCGCTTTGCGCGTGCCCAGCGCGAGATCGGATTGGCAGCGGGTGAACCGCCGGCTCGCGGCGGTTTTACGCCATCCGTCTACACCATGCTGCCGCGCTTGATTGAGCGCGCCGGCGCCACCCAGTTAGGCTCCATCACTGCCATGTATACGGTGCTGGTGGATGGTGAGTCCAGTTCGGACCCGATCGGCGATGAAGCCAAGTCGCTGCTCGATGGGCATATCCTGCTCACCCGCAAGCTGGCCGAACAAGGTCATTATCCCGCCATCGATGTGCTGGCCAGCATCAGCCGGGTGATGAGCAATGTCACCACCCGTGAGCATCGCAAGGCGGCTTCGCAGTTTCGCGAGCTGATGGCGCGCTACCAGGAAATGGAGTTGCTGATCCGGCTGGGTGAATACAAAGAGGGTACCGATCCGGTGGCTGATCGGGCAGTCGCTTTGCGTCCCGAACAGTTGGACTTCCTGCGCCAGGACACCAGCAGCAGCGATGATTTCCAGACCACGCTGGATCGGCTCATGGCGATGCAGCAATGAGGTCGGGCGCAGCCGCTGCCTTTGGCGCGCCCCGCGCACGCCGCGAGGTGATTGATGTGGCCGAGCGCAAGCCGCAGGATCGGCGTTTGGATCAACTGTTGCATGTGCGCAAGCAGCGTCTGAGCCGGCTGGAACGTGAGCGCAATGATGCGCGCCGCGGCTGGCAGCAGCGCCGCCAGAAATTGCATGCCCTCAAGCAGCGTTGGCGCCAGGCGCAGCAGGATACGCAATTGCAGTGGCAGCAGTCACGCCAGAGTTTCCTCGCCATGACCATCAGCAACGGCCAGTTCCGCATGGCCAAGGCAGTCTATGAACGCATGAAAAAGGAAACCGCACAGCTTTATCTGGATTGCCAGAACGAGCTCAAACGTTGCCGCGAAGCCGGCGAGCGCTTCTTCGCGGCGCGCCAATGTGTGCTGGACGCCAACCGCCAGCAAGAAAAACTGACCATCATGCGCGACGAACTGCGTGCGCTGACCCAAACCGAGGAGTAAGGAGATGGGATTCGATGCGCTACTGTCGATGGTGATGGAGCCGCTGCAACAGCCGTTGTTCGATCCGCCACCGCGTGCGCGCCGGACGCCGCCGAGCCCGCCGTCGCTAGCATCGCTGCTGGCGGGCGAAGGTGCGCGTAAGACGCCAGCGCGGGCAATACCGGCCAAAACAGCTGTCGTGCCTCATCCGGCGGCGGCGAAAGCGGTGCCCAATACGGCACAGAAGAACCCGCCGAAAGCGCCACCCCGACGTCCTGGCGAAGCGCGCGAAGGACGGCATGCCAATGGCCGAGGGGATGACGCCAGCAAGCTTGCCGATAGTGCCGGAGCATGGCTACCGGACCTGACCTTGCCCGATGAGCAGGCCCGCGGCGAGGGTGAATCTGACGAATCCAGCGACCAGGAAGAGGATGCTGACCAGCGCAGTGCTGGCGGTGCCAGTGACGGTTACGACGCCGAACTGGTGATGGACCTGCTGCCGACACAAGGCAATAGCGGCATTTTCGAAGTGGTGTTTCCCAACGGTGAAAGCATGGGCGTGATGGTCGATATCGGCGCATCGACAGCCGCATTCATCCTGTCGCCGCAGAGTGCGGCCATGCGCGACTTGCTCAATAGCAAGCAAATGGAACTGGAAGGCGGCTTGCGACGACGTATGGACAAGCTGGTCAGGCTCACCGTGTTGTAACCGCGCTTGCGCCGCCAGCGCAGTGACAGCACCGTCAGCCGGATCGCCGATTGCCGTCTCCCTGCCGAACAACTACTGAAAAGCCGCGATGCACGCTACTGATTTCGCCAGCACGAATGCTGCAGTCGCACCTTTGTCGGCATCTGCGCCGCTGCTATTGCGTCAGGCCGGGCGGATCAGCCGCGCGCAGGCCGAACTGAGTCGCCTGGTTGGCCAGGGGGTGCAATTGCCGCTGGCATTGGCCGATGCGCAACTGAGTTTGCACTTGAGTACGTCTCTGAGTTCTGACGATCAGGCCTTGCCATGGCAGCGGCCGTTGTTGTTGCGCGGTGCTGCCGGTGCCTTTCAGATCGGCGATGGCGCGCGCCTGTTGCAGGCGCTGACCGGCATTGATCTCGATGCCGTGGCCGCGCCCGATGGCCACTATCCAGCCTGGTTTGTGGCGGCATTGACCGGGCGTCTGGCGGCGACGCCATTGGCGGCGTTACAGACCGTGACGGCGGTCACAGATAGCACCGCGCTAGCGGCGTCAAGTTGTCAATTGACCTTGCGGCTGCTCCAGCAAGGCCATGCCATCAGCGTACCGATGCGCGCCAGCGCGGCCGATTGGTTGCAGTGGCTGGCCCCGCTGCGCCAGCGACGCTGGCAATTGCCGCTGGCACCTTATTTGTCGCTGTTGAGTACCCAGGCCATCTGCCTGGCGCAACATCGCTTGCCGTGGCCAACGCTACGCACGCTGGCAGCCGGAGACATCGTGCTGCCGACCAGTCGTTATTTCAGTGTCGACGGCAATGGCGTCGCCGACATTGGTGCACGCCGTTGGCGCGTGCGCTATCAAGCGCCCGGCGCTCTACAACTTGTCGCTCTGGAGAATCGTTTGGAAACCGAAGAAATGCTTGTCACCGTGACCGCGCCAGAGGAGTTGCGGGCCGCAGTCGAACCTGTGTCGGCAGAACTGGCGTCGTCATTGCCACCATCGCCTGCGGAGGCCTTGCCAGAATCTGCTCCTGCCATACCGCTATCGGTGGCTGCAGAGCAGGAGCCCGATGCCGCCGCAGCGGCGCTGCTCGATCAGGTGTTGATGACGCTGAGCTTTGAACTGGGGCAAGTCAGTCTGCCACTGGCGCAGTTGCGCAGTCTGGCGCCACTGAGTGTATTGAGCTTGCAGGGCGGTGCGCCGGATGCCATCAGCATCCGTTGCGGCACCAGCCTGGTCGGGTGTGGCGAGGTGGTGGACGTGGACGGTGTCTTGGGCGTGCGTATCACGCAATGGGGAGGTCCACGTTGACCAGTCAATACGACATCGTTTCGTTTTCGATATTGCTGGCGGCACTGGCGCTGGTGCCGTTGATGGTGGTGACAACCACTTCATTTCTCAAGATTTCGCTGGTATTGCTGGTATTGCGCAATGCCATCGGTGTGCAACAGGTGCCGCCGACGCTGGCGATCTATGGCATTGCGCTGGCGCTGAGCATGTTCATCATGGCACCAACCGTGCAGGAGATCGGCAAGCACGTGCTGATGGCTGACAATACCGCCAGCAACCGCACTGGTTCGTTGCTGGTCAAGGCGCAGGAAGCATTCGATCCGGTGCGCAAGTTCATGGTGAAAAACAGCAAGCCGGAACAACGCGAGATGTTTCTGGCGTCGGCCAAGAAACTCTGGCCCAAGGAAGCCGCCCGCGATGCCCAGGGCACCGATGCGTTGATCCTGATTCCCGCCTTCGTGGTGTCGGAATTGCAGGCCGGCTATGAAATCGGCTTTCTGATCTATATCCCGTTTGTGGTGATTGACTTGCTGGTCTCGAATCTGTTGATGGCACTGGGCATGCAACAAGTCAGTCCACAGACCATTACGGTACCGCTCAAGCTATTGCTGTTTGCGCTGGTCGGCGGTTGGGGCAAGCTGCTCAATGCACTGGCGTTGTCCTATCTTTGATCTACCGCGACGGTGGCACTCCACTCATCTCAGAAAGCACGAACATGAACGATACGATCAATTTTTTTCAGCAAGGCTTGTGGATGGCGGTCATGATGGCGGCGCCGCCGCTGGTGATTGCCACGCTGTGCGGGCTGGTGGTGTCGCTGGTGCAGGCGGTCACGCAGATCCAGGACCAAACCTTGCCCTATGTGGTGAAACTGGTGGCGGTCGCGGTGACACTGGCTGGCATGGGGCGCTGGATTGGCGTGGAAATCATCCGCCTGACTGAGCTGGCGCTGGCCATGGTGCCTGACGTTGGTCACTGATCGGCCACTGATGATGCTGCCACTTCGCTTGGTCTGGCGACGATGAATTCCTCTCTGTTGCTGGACATGCAGACGCTGATGGTGACGATTGCCATCATTACGCCGCGGGTGCTGGTGTGCCTGGTGATCTTGCCCGGCTTCGGCCTCACTGTCCTGACCGGCATGGCCAAGAACGCCGCTGCCATGGCGATTGCCCTGCCGGCGGCCTTGCCGACCTTCTATTTTGTTCAACAGCATGCACCGGATGTGGTGTTCTCGGGCATGCTGGCCTTCAAGGAGGCGATGGTAGGGTTGATGTTCGGGGTCATGCTGTCGCTGCCGATGTGGGTGGTGCAATCGGTCGGTTCGATTTTTGACATGCAACGTTCGCCGGTGCAGATTCAGGCCAATAATTCAGCGGTGGACCGCGATGCCAGTGCGGTCGGCGCCATGCTGATCCAGGCCGTGGTGGTGTTGATGGTACAGGCCGGGCTGTTTTCGGCGATGGCGCGCATCTTGATCGAAAGTTATGCGATCTGGCCTGCCTATACCTTGATGCCGCCGTTTGAACCCGGCCATTTCGATATCCTGATCAAGCGCTTCGGCGATCTGCTGTGGTACACCGTGGTCTATGGTGCACCGGTGATCATTCCCTTGCTGCTCATCGAGTTCGGCTTTGCCATCGTCGGCGTGTTTGCCTCGAATCTGCAAGTATCGTTTGCTTCGGCCCCGATCAAAAGCCTGACCGGCCTGGTGATTCTGTTGGCGTACTGGTCGACACTGTCGCATTACGTGGTCGGCGATTTCTCACATGTACTTGAATTGCTGGCCAGTCTGGTCGAGGTGCATCGATGAGCGAAGACAAGACCGAAGAACCCACCCAGAAAAAGATTGATGATGCCCGCGACAAAGGGCAGATTGCGGTCAGCCGCGATCTGGCCAAGCTGGCCACGTTGGTGGCGATGGCAGAGGTGGCTTTTACTACCCAGTCGTTGTGGCGTGATGCCTTGTTCAATTTGTTCAATACCAGCGTGCTCGACGTGACGCGCGATTTTTCGCTGGCCATGGAACAGTTGTTGACCAGTGCCGGCATCTTGTTGCTGGCGGTGTTCTGTGTCTGCTTTCTGGTCTGCATCCTGGTGTCGGTGGCGGCGCACTGGGGCCAGTTTGGCGTGCTGGTGTCGCCGGAAGCGATCCAGCCGAAGTTCGATAAGCTCAATCCAGCCAATGGGCTCAAGCAGATGTTTTCGGTGAAGAAGCTGGTCGAGTTGCTGGCCACCTGCGCCAAGGCGGCCGCCATCGGCGGCATCGTCTACAGCCTGGTGCGCAGTCATCTGGGCACCATCATCGCCTTGGCCAATGGCGATCCAAATGATGTCTATGAAGTATTTGTCGCGCTGCTACAGGAGATCTTTCATACCGTGGTGGTGCTGTGTTTGATCCTTGGCGTGATCGACTTTGCGATCCAGCATCATTTCCACAAAAAGGAGTTGATGATGGATATGGAAGAAATCAAGCGCGAAAACAAGGAGTCGGAAGGGGACCCGATGATCAAGGGCCAGCGCAAGCGGCTGGCGCGCCAATGGGCTAGCGAAGGCCCGGTGGCCAAGACCGAGGATGCCAATGCGGTGGTGGTCAATCCAACCCACTTTGCGGTGGCGCTGTATTACGACGCCGAGGAAGTGATGGTGCCGCTGGTCTTGGCCAAGGGGCGCGACGAGGTGGCTCAGGCCATGATCCAGCGCGCGCGCGACTGCGGTATTCCGGTGATTCGCCATGTGTGGCTGGCGCGCACGCTGTATGCCGCCTGTCGGCCCGACACGGTAGTGCCGAAGTCGAGTTACGAGGCGGTGGCGCAGGTGTATGCCGTGGTGCATGAGCTGATGCAAAACAACCAGACTGACCGCGAAGTTGAGCTGGAGAGCCATGGCATTGCTCCTGACGGCGCGGCGCCGTCCTCCCTGCATTAGCGCGGACGATGCTCAAGGAACTGAACAACAATGGTCTGCCTGCGGGTACGGGGGCGGCGGCGGAAGCACAGCGCGAGAGCCGCGCCCGCCAGGCGCATAGTGAGGCCGAGCGGCGCGCCCTGCAGTTGCGCAACCAGTTGCTGCGCCAACATCAGCGTGACATGGCCGTGGGTGATGCGGTCGTCGAGCCGGTCATCGGTGCCGAGGTGATGGTGACACCTGTGGTCGCAACGGTGTTGGAGCCCGAGCTGATCAGTGCGCCCGACGACGGTGCTCCAGTCGATCTGCTAGCCGATCAGCATAACGCGTTGGCGCACCTGAGTTGCGTGCTCGGGGTGTTTGGCGAGTTGCTTATCGGTGGCCAGGACGAGGCCAGCGATACTGGTGAAAATGGTGGCGACGAAACCATCATCGGTAGCAGCGACCGCGCTTTTGATCGTGCGCTCAAGACCGCCTTTATACCGTTTCCACTGCGACCGTCGCCGATCCGCCGACCGGCTGCCAGTCTTCCTGCATTGCGGCCGACGTCGCGGCTGGCGTGCCAGCGCCGTTGCGGCACCGCCGGTTTTTGCGATCCTGCATCGGAGCATGGCTGCGGTGGTCAGTATTGCCCGCTACAGCCAGACTTGCTACAGGCCAGTCCAATACGCGTGCAGCGCGATGGCAGTGATGGCCCTAACAATGCCGATGCCGCCGCCGGGCACGACATCGATTGATCGCAACCGTCGACCTGCGCGACGCCATGGAACCTGTGGCGATCAGTGCGCCACCTACCACTGACTATCCGACGCGTCTTTTGACGTCAATCTGAACATGTTTCTTGGAGCCGGAAAATGGATGCGACAACGCAGGTAGGAGCAGCTTCGGGTCTTTCTTCACGGGATGCTGGCCGTAGCAGTCAGGTCGAGCTGGAAGTCCATTCCTTCGATGCCAACGACGGTATGCAGTTTCGCGCCGCCATGGAACGTCATTTGCAGCAACAGGCTTATCAGATCAAGCCCAATACCAATTCGCTCGGCAGCGCCATGGCCGGGCGTGCCACCACTTTGGCGTCGCAGGTCAAGCAAGACCAGCAATATGTCTCCAAGTTGCTGGAGCAGGCCACCCGCACCGGCGACTCGATGCAATTGATGAAGGCCATGATGGCGCTCAACGATTATCAGCTACGCGTGCAGACGATTTCCAAGACGGTCTCAAAGGCGGCGTCATCGGTCGATTCGCTGACCAAGCTGCAATAAGCCGGGGCCTGCTGTCTTTCATGCGCTGCGCTGGTGGTGGCGCGGCGGTGCCGATTTTCCTATGGCCGATCCTGCGATCGGTATTTTCTGTCGTGAAAATGAAAAACCTGTTCAAGTGCCTGTGTCTGCTCGGTTTGCTGGCTTTGCTGAGCGCCTGTTCCAAAATGGTGATCCTGCAGGCCGGGATGACCGATGGCGACGCCAACGAGATTGTGCTGGTCCTCAATCGCAAGGGCATGGAAGTCGAGAAGCAAAAGAACAAGGAAGGCGTCACGCTGCTGGTCAACGAGCAGGATTTGTCGCGTGCTACCGAAGCCATGAATGTAGCCGGACTGCCACGGCGCGCCTTGTCCAATCTGGGTGAAGTGTTCAAGAAGCAGGGCATGATCTCGACCCCGATGGAAGAGCGGATACGCTACATCCATGGCCTGTCGGAAGAACTGGAAAACACCTTGCTGCAGTTCGATCAGGTGGTGGCGGCGCGTGTGCATGTGGTGCTGCCGGAGCGAATCGCGCCGGGCGAGCCGATACAGCCGTCATCGGCGGCGGTATTTATCAAGTATCGTCCGCCGCTGGACGAGGATAGTGTGATGCCGCGTGTGCGGCGCCTGGTGGCGTCGAGTATTCCCGGCCTCGGCAGCGAAGACGGCCGTAGCAAGGTCTCGGTGGTGATGGTACCGGCCGAAGCGCCGCCGGCGGGGATTGAGTGGACCACCGTGGGGCCGTTCCTGGTCGCTGTCAGTTCGGCCGGCAGCCTGACCTTTACCTTGATGTCGATGGTGGTGCTGACCTTGCTGGCACTGGCGTATGTCGGTGTGCGTCTGGCCATGCGCAATGCACGGGTGGCACAAACGATCATGCAACTGGCCATGCGCTGGGCGGCGCGGCAGGCCGCTGCGCGTGACAAGGCCGCGGCCAAGGCTGCTGCGCGCACGGCCGCGGCAGCGCAATCACTGATGGCAACCATGCCCCGTGCGGCACCTGCTGCACACGAGACCGCATCGATGCCGCCTAAATCATGAGCAACACCGGTTTGAGCGCAGCGGCGTTGCCGGCAACGTTGCTGGAGTGGTGGTTCAGTCCCTGGACCCGCGCGCTACAGCCGGACTTGTTGCCCCAGGCTGTGGGTTTGATGGCGCAACGGGATGACTACCGCGATTGGTGTCGCCGCCATGGCATACCAGCCGATTTTCCGGTGCGCTACGAAGCCGCCTGGCAGAGTGCGGCCTTGTCCAGCAGTGACGAATTAGTGCATTGCGCCGCGCTGTACGGTGGTCTGTTTGCGGCGCGCGAGCGCGATCGCGTCAGCCTGGCGCAATTGCCGGGCGCCGCGCAGCGCTGGTGCCTGAAGGTGGCATTGACCCAGCCTTTGCTGGCGCTGGTGCCGACGCCGTGCAGCAGTGTCCGCCAGCGCGGCCTGGGCGAACTGGCACTGCATCTGGAGCGCAGTTTTCCTGGAATGTGGCCGCGTCTGGCCTTGATGCTGCCGCAGGATACCGCGCAGACCTTGCAGCAAATGTGCCGGGCTGGCAGTGTCACTGCTGCCGCTCATGCCGAGCAGCGCGCCTTGCGCTGCTGGATGCTGTGTGTGGAACAGGCGCGCGGCGTTGGCTTGAATCAATCATGATTTCTGCAGAAAGATGGGCATGAGCGAATTTTGCGTACAAACCATTGCGCGGCCGCCAGCGCTGCGTGCTGCCGATGGCGTACTGCGCTTGCCGGCCATGCTGGCGACCGCCGACGCTGTGCAGGCAGCGGCTCATATCGTGCAGCAGGCGCAGCAGGAGGCCGCACAGTTGCGCGCCACGGCGCAACAGCAGGCCGCTGCGGCGGTTCAGCAGCAACAGCAACAGGTGGCGCGGCAAGCCACCGATTTGTTGACCGGCTTGCAGCAGGCGCAACAACAGTTGTTCACGCGGGTCGAGAGCCTGGTGGTGGAGCTGGCACAGCACACCTTTGACCGGCTGGTGTTGGCAATGACTCCGCGTGAGCAAGTCGAAGCCATGCTGCGCCGGGTGGTGGCCGAAGCGCCGGATAAGCTGGTCGCGCCGGTATTGCTGGTGCATCCCGACGATATGGCCTTGCTGCCAGCCAGTCCCTGGGAATGCAAGAGCGAGGCCACGCTGCGCCCCGGCACCTGTAGTTTGCAAGCCGCCACCGGCGAATGGCGGGCCGACTTTGGGCTCGCCGTGGCAGCCTTGCGCAGCGCCCTGGAACCGCTTGCCGAGCCGCCGGTGGTACCGCTGGAGTCTGCTGGTGCAGAGCCCGTTGCAGCACTGCCGCCGGCCAGTGCCACGTCGACGCCGGTGTCATAAATGTTGAGATTCTGGCTGGTAACTTATCAGTGGCAAGTCTCACTTATGAGGGAACCCTACGCTTAGGAGAAACCTCATGTCCAGCTACGACCCGGTCTTGCAGAATTTGCGCCATTTGGATCAAAAGTTCAATGATGTCACCAGCAAGATGAATCAATTCAGCCGTCAGCAAGCCAACGGCGAGATGCCTGACCCTGAGCAGTTTACCGATTTGCTGAAGAAGCAATCGGTCACCAAGAGCGCCATGTCGGCGCAATTCAATTTATGGCAAAAGCCGTTGAAGACCGTCCTCAACGAATCCAAGTAAGGCGATGGCTGCCGACAATCTGGAACAGTGGCTGGAAAACCTGCCGCTGGATGAGCCCGTCGATATCGACGGTGAAACGGTCTTTCTGAAACTCCAGCCGCAAGGGGCGGAACTGGGTGTCTATCTGGTGCCTGCGTTTACCGGCGCGGCGCTCAATGAGGCCATGCGCAGTGGCTTTCAGTGCGCGCTCGATTTTCATGCCGGGTTGTCAGTGGAAGGCCCAGACCTGCTGTTGACGCAATGGCTGCCGCAGGTCGAATCCTGGCTGGAAGCCGCTGAGGCACTGGAAAGCATCCTCAATCAGACTGGCATGTGGCGCGCCTTGATGGTCAGCACGAGTACGGTCGAGCAAGACAACCGCAGCCGTAGCGAAACACGCGTTCGCAAATTACTTTCCGGGGGATGACATGAAGATCCTTGAATGGCTCAAGCCATGGGGCATGGCAACGTTGTTGGCCCTGTTGCTGCTATGGGGAACCACTTTGCATGCGGCAGTGCCGCCGGCATGGAAAGATACCGGTTTCTCGATCAATGCCACCAGCATGACGCTGCGTGGCGTGATGGATGAATTCAGCCGTACCTACGGCGTGCGTCTGGAGATGGGGCCCGAGGGCGAGCGTCTGGTGCATAACCGGTTGAAGGCCGATAACGGTGTCGATTTTTTGAACCGGCTGGCAGCGACGTTCAAGTTTCGCTGGTTCGTATATAACAACACCTTGTACGTGGTACCGTCCAGCGACAACACGTCGATGCGTCTGGAAGTCGGTGAAGACGCGGTGCAGGATGCCAAGGCGGCACTGGTCGGCCTGGGCCTGTTCGATGACCGTTACGGCTGGGGCGAATTGCCCGATGAAGGTGTGGTCATCATCAGTGGTCCGCGCAAATATGTCGAGCTGGCGCGCAATATTCTGCTGCCCGAAGAAAAGAAGGAAATGCGCAAGGGCAAGCAGATCATGCTGTTTCGCCTGAAGTACGCTTCCGCCATGGACCGCGTGATCAATTCGCGCGGCAAGAGCGAAACCATTCCTGGTATCAAGACCATCCTCAGCAATCTGCTGTTCGGTGCACGTGGCTCGGGCGAGAAGGTGAGCGGCGATTCTTCGTCAGAACAATTCGATGCCGATAGCCGCAAGCGCTCGCGCACCTCGCGCGTGGCTAGCGGCGGTGCGCGCGAAGTCACCTCGGATCGTTTTTCGCCCTTGTTTTCGGCACCCTCGTCGACGGCCAGCAATGCCTTGCAGAGCGATGGCGCGACCAGCAACTCGGGACGCACTAGCAGCAGTTCCGGTGAAGACGACGTACGTCCACGCATCGAGGCGGATCCGACCTTGAACGCGATCATGATCTATGACGATATCAAGAAGAAGGATATTTATGCGTCGCTGATTGCGCAGTTGGATATACAGCCGCAACAGGTGGAAATCGAGGCGCTGATTGTGGATATCGATCGTAGCAAGTTGTCTGAGATGGGCGTTGAATGGGGCGTGCGTGCCGGTGCGGTCAATTCCACCATCAACAGCACCATGACCGATTCGGCTGGTCTGACCACGCCGTTGCCGGGGGCGACGCTGTTGATTAGCAATGTGGCGCGCTTCTATGCCCGGCTTAAGGCGATGGAGTCGACCGGCGATGCTCACGTGGTGGCGACGCCAACCGTGCTGACGCTCGACAATGTGGCAGCGGTGCTGGATCTGAGTCAGAGCGCCTACGTTTCGCTGATTGGCGAGCGTGTGGCCGATATGTCGGACATCACCGCCGGTACCAAGCTGCGGGTGATTCCCCGCATCATTCATGAAGGCAACCAGACCCGCGTGCGCCTGGAGGTCGATATCGAGGATGGTTCGCTGGACAGTTCCAACAGCGGTTCGTCGTCGAGTTCGTCGAGCAGCTCCAGTTCCACCGGTACCAGCAGCAGCATCGCCGCCAGCGTCACGCGTTCGACCATCAGCACCCAGGCCATCATCGATATGCAGCAAACCTTGATGATTGGCGGCTATCGCGCCGAATCGCTGACCAAGAACAAGCAGAAGGTGCCGTTGCTGGGGGATATCCCGTTCTTGGGTGGCCTGTTCCGCAGCGAGTCGCAATCGACCAGTACGCGTGAACGTCTGTTTCTGATTACGCCGCGCATTACCGGCACCGACGGCGTGGCCGCCAGTACTACCTCGCAGACTACCGAGAGCGCCCGCCAGAACGCCAGAGCGCAGCGCGCTGCGGCCAAGGCCGCCAGCGAGCAGGCTGGCGCAGCGACGCCGGTTGCCAGCAACGCCGCACCCGCCTTGTCGGACGCGTTGCCAGCAGCAGCCAACGGCAGTAGCCCGGCACCGAGCAATGGTCCCCTTGTCGCCACTGTGGCTGAGGCACCTGCCATGGCAATGGGCAGTGGTGTGCACGTGCCGCTACGTAGCAAAGCACCAACTTGCGCCAAACCGAAAACGGTCGGCGTGCTGTAGCGCGTAACTTGAAATCTCACTTTTTGTGAGATTTCCATATGCATGGTGATGCATATGGCGATGCAAAAGCGAGGTCGCCGACGCTGGCTTCAATGATGTTGAGGGTGTTTTTTTCAGCCTGGCCCGGCGCTTGTAAAAACACGCAAATCGACGGCTGGTGGACGGAACCTGAAAAAAGATTGATCCCACTAAAAGGCAGTAGCAGCAAGGATTTTAGTTATTTTTGGCGGGTCGGAAATGGATCGGTTTTGTGATCTTTCCGGCAATGCCTGCAAGCGACATTTCTCAAGGAAATTCGGCAGAAATGTGGATGGCAAAAAGCGTTTTCGACAGACGATAAAAGTTGGTTCCCGAGGAAAGTGCGCGGTCATATTTTTTGAGAATCTTTTTGCGTGCATTCGCTAAGATCAGCAACACGCAATCAAGAACAGCGCGATGACGGCAGCAGAAATTGCGTCGTCAAAATGGGGCAGCAGAAGATTGTTCTATCGATAAGTTGCAGCAACGGCAAACTCAGTGGAAGTGCCAGGCAAGTCATCGGCATGCGCTTTTTCAGCGCGTTGCCGGTAGTGTTTTCTGGTGCGTCGCTTGAGTTAGTCGGCACTCTTAATACCAGCAATGAATTTCGTCAGCGTGGTTCCACAAGCTTGCGGCGCGGCAGCGTGTCGTCCGTGGTGGCTTGCGCTGGTTGATTGTTTTTCACGCGGCAGAGAAGGGTAGGGTTATGTATTCCACATGCTTATTCGGCGGGCACAGGACGAGGCATCAGCGCGCTGGTTTGCTGGCTTGGGCCATCATTTTCATGGGCATGACCAGCGCTGCGCAGTATGCGACGGCTGCCGATGCGGTGTCGCCCGCGACCATGCAGTACCGTGCCGGCACGGCTTTTCCGGCGGCAGCGGTGAACTTTGATCTGCTCGCCATTGACAGCGGGCTGGGCGACGATTGCGACACACTGGCCAGTACCAGCGCAAGCGCCAGCAGCGATACCTTGTTGCTGGCCAAGCTGGAGACCGATCAGAAAACGCCTGCGCCGATTCGGCCCAGCAAATCCAAGGCCGTCAGTAGCGCCGCGCCGGTCGTCAGCACCACGGCGGTCAGTGCACCGATAGCGGTGGATGCCAAGCCGATCGATCCGGTGTGGGAGATCATTGTCTCCGACAAGACGCTCAATGCTGCCATGGCGCGTTGGGCAGCGCAGGCCGGTTGGCAGTTGTTGTGGGAGTTGCCGGTGGACTATGCGGTCGAGGCGCGCACCACCGTGCACGGCACTTTCGAGGAAGCCGTCAACACCGTTGCCAAGAGCATGGAAGGCGCAGAAATTCCGATGAAAGCCGTGTTCTATCAAGGTAATAAGGTCTTGCGCATCATGTCCAAGGGGGGCGAATAATGTCGCTGAAATTATCTACGCTGGTGCCGGTCGTGTTGTTGCTGGGCGCCTGCTCTGGCCTGTCCAACAAGATCGAGGCCGATGTCGACAAGACCAACGATCAGTTGCATGGCCTGGTCAAGGATGTCGGACGCACGGCACCTGGTGCAGTCATGCCGGCTACGCCGTTGGTGACGCACGAGAGCGGCATCTGGCTGGGGCGCAATGTGGTCAAGTTGGGCCAACCGGCATTGCCGCCGATCTTTTATGAACCAACCACGTTTGATCGCACCATCAATTCGCTGACCGAACTGGCCGAACGCATTACGCTGCGCTCCGGCATTCCGAGCAAGGTCACGCCGGATGCGCTGGCGGTGTCCAGCACGGCGTTTCGTACCCGCATTGGCAGCGCCGGTGTGGCTGGCATGAGTGGTGGGGCCGGCATGCTGCCGCTGCCGACCGGGATGCCGGGGGAGAGCGGTGGCGCTGCCGCCAACCGGCAGGCTGGTGCACCAGGCGGTGCCAATACCTTTGCTGATATGCCCAATGGCGTGCGCATTGCCTATAGCAATGGTCCGCTCAAGGGTTTGCTGGATACTTCGGCAGCACGCTTTGGCGTGTCCTGGAAATACATCGACGGCAGCATTCAGTTTTTCCATACTGAGTCGCGTAACTTCCAGATCAATGCGATTCCGGGCGATTCCACCTTTACGGCCAATGTCACCAGCGGCGCGACCTCGACCGGCGGCGTCGCCACTGGTGGTGGCAGCGGCGGCGGCGGTAGCGGTGGTGGTAGCGCGGTGTCGGCCAATAACTCGCAAAACACCGGAGTCGCCTCCAAGCTGTCGGTCTATACCGGGCTGGAGAGTGCCATCAAGGTCATGCTGTCGCAGTACGGCAAAGTGCTGGCTTCGCCCGCCACCGGCGCCATCACAGTGGTGGATACGCCCGACTCGCTGGACCGTATCGCGGCGTATATCGATGGTGAGAATAAAGCTTTGTCGCGCCAGATTGCCATCAATGTGACGGTGCTGTCGGTGACGCTGAGCAATTCCGATGAATACGGGATCAACTGGGGCGCGGTGTATTCCACACTGAGCCGCACATTCGGTATCACCAACAGCTATACGCCAGCGACTGCTGCGGTGTCGTTCACCGCAGGCATCATCGGCAGCTCGAAGTTCTCCGGCACCAGTGCAGTGATCAATGCCTTGTCCGAACAGGGTCGGGTGCGGCGCCATACCACCGCCTCGGTGGTGACGCTGAACAACCAGCCGGTGCCGGTGCAAGTGGCGACCCAGACCAGCTATTTGCAGTCGTCGCAGACGGCAGTCGTGGCCTCGGTCGGTACCACCACGACACTGATTCCGGGCGTGATCACGGCGGGTTTCAATATGAGCATCTTGCCGCACATCCTGACCAACGGCACGGTGATGCTGCAGTTCTCGACCGATATCTCAACGCTCGTTCAGATCCGCGACATTGTCAGCAATGGTACCCATATCGAGTCGCCGGAGGTCAGCACCCGCAACTTCCTGCAACGGGTATCGATGAAGTCGAACGAAACCTTGATCATCAGCGGCTTTGAACAGGCCGACGATACGCTGACCCGACGCGGTGTCGGCGATCCGAGAAATATTGTGCTGGGCGGCGGTGTCAACGGGGCTACCAATAAAGATGTCATGGTGATCCTGATTACGCCCGTCACCATGGCCGCACTCTGAGATAGCGGAATCCATTATGGCACTGCATATCACCCAGATCGAGAAGCACAAGTTTGTCTGCGGCCTGTTTTGGCAGTCGCTGTCGCGGCCGCGTGAATTGATCAAGGAAGCGGCTGATCTCGGTCGCAAGATCGAGTCCGATCTGATGGTCATCCGTATGGATCATTCGACTGCACAAGCCGGTTTTGCGCAGAGCAAGGAAGGGGTGCGCAAGGGCATGTTTTCGCTGGCGGCGATCGTGTCCAAGACGCTGGCGCTGGAAGGTGCCTTCTATGACGGCGAGCAACAACCGGTGCACAACTGGCTTGGTGCTTTCGAATTGCCGGACGGGATGTGGGCCTATTTTGCGGTGCGCGATGCCAACTTCTTGCCGAATGGCGATTTTGCTGGCAGCAAGCAAGAGGTGATCGAACGCCTGCAAAGCGATTATGGCCTGGGCGGCTGGAATGTCATCATCGGCGAGAGTGAGCTGGCCGACCTTGGTTTTCATAATTTCAATGTGCGCGATATCAAGAGCTTCATCCCGCAGCGTAAGGATGGTGCGATTCGGGTACACAGTTGGTGGGGTTTGCGGCAGATCGATGGGACGCCGCACTGGGTCAAGGCCTTGGCGGCGGCCACCGTGGTGTGTGGTGTGATGGCCGGCGGCATGTATGGCTTCCGGTATTACCAGCACAAGCAGGAGGAGGAGGCACGTGATCGTGCCATCGAGCTGGCGCGCCAGAACATGCTGCGTGAACAGTCGGCCGCGTCGCGGCCCTGGGCCAACCGGCCACAGCCGACGGCATTGGTGAAGACTTGCCAGAGCCAGTTCACCCATATGACTGCCGGTGGTTGGCAACTCGACAGTTATACCTGCAATGCCGATCAACAGGCATATGCATGGTCGCGTGGTCAATCCACTGTTGCCATGTTGCATGAGCAGGTGCCGCAGGCACAGGTTGATGCCAGCGGTGAAAAGGCCACGTATGCCAAAAGCTGGAAGCTGGCTGGTGGTCACAACGACAGCCTGCAGGCGTCGGCTGGGTTGCTGGAACAGATCGTCTCGCCGTTGCAGCTCATGGGGCTGTCGGCCAAGATCGCCGAGCTTGATCCGCGCAAGGCGCAACCCAATCCGGCGGCGCAATGGCGACCAAACTGGAAGTCATTTTCTTTTTCACTCAATGCGCGCGGGGTAGAACCCGAACTCATTGCCGCAATTCTTAATCGCCCAGGGGTCCGGGTGGATAAGCTCACCTATCGCGGATCCGAATGGCTCATGGAGGGAACGATCTATGCAAACTAAACTGGTGTATCCATTGGCGTTGTTGACCTTGCTGGCAGTCGCCAGCGTACGTGCCGAAAGTACTTCCGACAGCTTGACCAGGATTGAAGCCGAGACCCTGGTGCTCAAGGCGCGCGAAAAGCAACTGGAAGTGCAGGCCAATATCGTCGGCAAGCAAAACGAGATCGCTGCCAAGCAGAGCATGACCAGTGCGATTACCCAGACGGCGGTGGTTGGTGATCCGGTGATTCGCGCCATTGAGGGCATCGGTGGCCGCATGTATGCCACCTTGCAGCTCAGCGACGGCAGTGTGGTGGATGTGCAGCAGGGCGACACGCTGGCTAACGGCATGAAGATCGTCCTGATCGGGCCGCGCGAAGTGGTAGCGCAATCCAAGGATAGTGCGCGCGTGCGGCTGGCAACCTATGCTCAGCTCAATACCGGTTTTAACCCGAGTTTTCCGAGTGCCGGTTTGTCCGGTCCGGCGCCGCAGTTGCGCGGGGTAGCAAGATGAAGCTGCGCATCGCCAGACATCACGACAACGCACAAACGCATGCAGTGAACATGTCGTTTCGTAATATCGAGGACGTCAACAGTGCCGATATTCTCAGCAATGCTGGCCTGTTCGAGGCTGGTGAGGAAGAGAAAAAACTGCTGTGCCTGTTGGGTGATGGCCGTTTGCTGGTGGTCGATGGGCAGAATCTGAATCCCCATGTGATGTCGTATCAGGGGCGGCTGGAACGCATGGGGCGCCCTTATCAGGTGGTGTTTACCACCGTGGATGTGATCCGGCGCATCAATCAGAACGCCAGTTCCTCGGTGGCGGACCGGCATCAGGAACATTCGATGATGCAGGTGACGGCCAAGGATTTGCTGACCAAGGCTTGCCGCGCGCGCGCCTCGGATGTGCATATTCGGGTGCGCAAGAATTGTACGGAACTGTATTTTCGGATTCACAACGATCTGATGCCGGTCGGCGGACAGACGCGCGAATACGGCGAACGTTTGCTGGCGACCATGTATGGCGCGATGGCGTCGGTGTCCGACAGTTCCTACAAGCCGACCGAGCGCCAGGATGCCAGTATTTCGGATCGCGACAAATTGCCGCCGGGCTTGTATGGCGTGCGTATCGCCACGGTGCCGACCAATGAAGGCACGGTGATGGTGCTGCGTTTGCTATACAACGACGCCGGAGAAACTACTGACCTGCGACCGCTCGGCTTCAGCCAGGAGCATGCGGACTTGCTGCAACAGCTCAAGGAGCAGCCAGTCGGCATCAACATCATCAGCGGTCCGACCGGTTCGGGCAAGTCGACCACGCTGCAGCGGGTGCTCACCGGCGAGATTCTCGAAGCCGGCGGCAAGATGCATGTGCTGACGATTGAAGACCCGGTCGAGTATCCGATCGAAGGGGCGGTACAGACGGCGGTGACCAATGCCGGCAGCGAAGAAGAACGTTCGCGCATGTTTGCGGCAGCGATCTCGAATGCCATGCGGCTCGATCCTGACACCATCATGATCGGTGAGGTACGTGACCGTGCCACCGCACAAAATGCCTTGCGCGCCTCGATGACCGGCCACCAGGTCTGGACCACGGTACATGCCAACAGTGCGTTGGCGATCATGGATCGGTTGGTCGATTTGGGTCTGCCACTGAATCTGGCGGCCGATCATACAGTGATCACTGGATTGATTAGTCAACGCCTGGTCAAGACCTTGTGTCCGGATTGTCGCCTGCCGCTGGCCGCGCATCCGGAGGAATTGCCGGCAGCCGTGCTGGCGCGTGTGCGGCAGGTGGTGTCGGCCACGCTGGAGGGGGTTTGTGTGCTCGGCAAGGGTTGTCCTAGCTGCAATCATCACGGCACCATCGGCCGTACTGTAGTGGCCGAGATCATCATTCCGGATGACCAGTTCTTCCGTTATGTGCGGCTCGGTGAGAAAACCCTGGCAGTCAATTACTGGCTGCGCGAACTGGGTGGCCGCACCATGCTCGATCATGCGATTGCCAAGGTCGCTGAAGGCGTGATTGATCCGCGCATGGCCGAGAAGGTGGTTGGACATTTCCATTTTGGAATGGCGCAGGTGGGGCCGTTCCTGCATGTAGTGGAGGGCGGCAGTGCTACTTGATATCAATCGTTTGTGGGCCCGTACCCAGTTCTCCGATACCGTACGGCTGCGGCTGTACCGCAAGATCGCCAAGATGCTGGCCAATGGCTTGCCGCTGCTGAAAATTCTGGAGGAGCTGCAGTATCGCGCTTCCGAGCAGGGTAAGAAGCCGCAAGAGCCGCTGGCGATCATTCTCGATGACTGCCGGCGCACGGTGCAGAACGGCCGGTCCTTGTCGGATGGTCTGGAGCGTTGGGTGCCGAAGGACGAGCAGATGATTCTGGCTGCCGGCGAGCAGTCCGGACGGTTGGAGGCATCTCTGGTGTCGGTGGTGACGGTGGTGCAGGCCAGCAAGAAGATCAACAGCGTCATCATTGGTGGCTTGGCCTATCCGGTGACGGTGCTGTGTCTGACGGCGGTCTACATTTATCTGTTCGGCACCCAGGTGATTCCGCAATTCACCCGCATCATCGATCCGCGCAATTGGCATGGTCCGGCACGCTCGCTGTATCTGATGTCGGAATGGGTGCAGCACTGGATGTTGCTGGCCATCGTGGTGGCTGTCGTGCTGTTCGGTTTGCTGATTTTTTCGATGCCGCGCTGGCGTGGCACGGTGCGCATCTTTGTTGATCGCTATCCGCCGTATTCGATTTACCGGCTCAAGGTCGGCAGCAGTTTCTTGATGGGGTTTGCCGCCTTGCAGGCAGCCGGTGTCACGGTTGAAAAGGCCTTGATGCGCCTGTCCGGCATGGCCCATCCGTGGTTGCGCGAGCGGCTCGACGGTGCCTTGCTGGGAGTGCGATCGGGTTTGAATTGCGGTGAGGCGTTGCGCAATGCCGGGTATGACTTCCCTTCACCGGAAGTCATCGACGACCTGTGCGTGTATGCCGAGTACAAAGGATTCGCTGAAGCATTGGAGTTGATGGCGGATGAATGGATGGAGCAGGGAGTAGAAATCATCTCATTGAGGATGAAGATGTTGAACGGGATTTCCATCGTCGTTCTGGCGGTGGTCATTGGCTGGCTGGTGACCGGATTTTTTGGCATCCAGCAAGAGATTGCTGCAATCACACGCAGTGTGCATTAAACATTAACCCACTATCACTATCAAGAGGAATGCATCATGGAAGCTTTCAGCCTGAAAAATAAAACTCTGCGTGCCGACAGCCAACTGGCGCGCCAGCGCGGCGCATCGCTGCTGGAAGGTATTGCGTATCTGGGAATTGCGGCATTGGTCGTACTGGGCGCGGTGTCATTGTTGACCGGTGCGTTCAGCAGCGCCAAGTCGAACCAGGCCAATGAAGAGGTGATCGCCTTGCGTACGGCGATCCGCAAGCTGTACATCGGTCAGGTCTATCCGACCGACATCTTGCCTGGTCTGGTGGCCGCCAATGCGGTGCCGGGTACGCTGATCAAGGCCAGCGATGGCACAGTCACCAATAGCTGGGGCGGTGCTGTCACGGCTGCGGCCGATAGTTCCAGCAATGGCTTCACACTGGTGTATCACGCGGTGCCACAGGACGTGTGCGTGAACATGCTCAGTGGTGCCAACGGCTGGGTGACGATTGCCGGATCGACCACGATCTCGACCTTTCCGGTGACCACTGCGGCGGCCACCGATACCTGCGCCGTGACCACGAATGCAGGCAATACGCTGACGTTCAAGGCAGTCTGAACCCTGGTTCTGAGTTGACGCCGCTGGCTGCACGACATTCGCCGTGCAGCATTCTTTCGCCATTGCGGGCGAAGCTGAAACAGGAGCGAGGCGATGTGGAATATCGCAATACTGGTCATCATGATGGCCATTGCTGGCGGCTATCTGACACGCAGCATGCAGACCAGTGACCAATTGCATGGTCGGGTAGCGATGAGCGTTGCCAGCGAGATGGGTATCTATCGCGATGCAGTGATCAGCTATTTCAGCGACAACAATCTGATCAACAGCAGTGTCAGTTTTGCCGTGCTCAAGAGCAGCGGCGCACTGCCAGCCTGGACCCGTATGGCGCAAAGTGCCAGTGCACCGATCTGGAACAATTACCGCGATGCCAACGGCATCATCTATGTCTACGCGGCCACGTTGCCGACGCAAAACATCGCCGGCGAGCTGGCTGCTTTTTCGCATGACTCGATCATGGTCGGTCTCTATCGAAGCGCTGCCACCACTTTGCAGTCGCCTATCTATGGCGATACCAATATTCCCCTGACGGCATTGAGCGGCAAGTCCGTTCCCGATGGCGCCCCTGTTTGGATTGCGATGACAAAATGAAACCATTTCTGGCTGCCCCCACTCCCGTGCGACTTCAACAACAGCGCGGCATTGCCATGCTGGAGGTGCTGGGCGCTCTGGCCATCGGGGCGATGGTGCTGCTCGGTCTGGCCAGCATGATGAGCGATTCGGTCGACGATTTGAAAGGGCAGCAGGCGGCGTACTATCAATCGCAGGTCGTCACCGCCGCAAACAAATACCTGAGTGCCAATTCGGCGACGCTGCAAAGCTTGACGTCATCGTCGACCACGGTGGTGGCGGTGACGCTAGCGCAGCTCAAGAGCGCGCTGCTGGTGCCGAACGAACTGGCCAGCAGCAATGCCTATCGCCAGATACCTTGTGTGCTGGTGCGGCAACCGGACCCGAGCGGCAATCCTGGGGTTTTCGATGTGCTGGTGACCACTACCGGTGGCAGCGTGATTCCGGAAAAGGATTTGCCGGCAGTGGCCATGAATGCGGGGCCGGGCAGCGGCTATATCAGCACTGCCGATACCGCCACTGCCAAGGGCGCCACCTGGAGTCTGAGCACTGCTGCCTATCGCTCGGTGGCTTGTTCTGGCGCCAGCGCCTTGACTGGCGGGACGGCCGATGGCGGGCATTTGGTCTCGAATCTGTTTTCCGATGGCACCGGCATGTTGTCGACTGATTATCTCTATCGCAATCCGGTGCCCGGCCATCCCGAGCTGAATCGCATGAACACGCCGATTCGCATGGCCAGTGCGGCACTGGTGACCAACGGTACTTCCTGCCTCAATTCGGCCGGAACGGCCGAGCCGGGCATGGCGCTCGATAGCAGTACGCGTGCCTTGCTCACTTGCACTGCGGCCGGAACCTGGTCGGCAGCGTCGCAATGGAAGGACCCGGTGGCCAGCTATGCAGCTCTGCCAGGCGGCAATGTCGGCGACGTACGGATGGTCACCTCACTGGCGCGGGCGTTCATGTACAACGGCTCGTCCTGGCAAGCGCTGGCAGTCGACCAGAATGGCAACTTCAATGTGCCCGGCACGATTACCACGACAACCCTGACCGCCTCCGGAAATGTGACCGGCAACAATGTCAACGCCACACAAAATATGACCGCTGGTGGAACTATCTATGCCTCTGGCGACATTAGTTCAGGAGGGTCGATATCGGCTGGCTACAATTTGAACGCGGTCAACGCGGTCAATAGCTACGATGTTTATGCTAGCCATAACGTGGTCACCGCAGGGCTGGAAAGCGATCGCTGGACATCCAGCCCGGCAATTACGCTGGGCATCATCCAGACGCCAGGCACGCCCTGCCATTACCTTGAATACGACCCGATTGAAGGCTCCAGTCATATCATGTTCCCGGTAGGGACGATGGTGATGGATGCCAATTATGTTCCGCTTATTTGCGGACTGGACAAGACAATGAGATACGCAAATGGTACCTATAGCCCATAAATTCATCGTCGTTCGCCAGTGGCGAACGCACATTCTGCAGTTTCTTCTGATTTTGCTGGCACTCGCATTTTGCCTGCCTGCCAAAGCATGCTGGGAAGAAGTGGCAGACTGGTATGGCATCAACGTGCACCTGTTGTACGCAATTGCCAAAACGGAATCCAACCTTAATCCACTGGCCATGAACCGCAATAAAAACGGTTCTTATGATATCGGCCTGATGCAGATCAACAGTAGTTGGCTGCCGACCTTGAAGAAGTATGGGGTGGATGAAAAGAAGTTACAGGACCCCTGCATCAACCTGCAGGTCGGCGCCTGGATCCTGTCGCAAAACATGCAGCGCCTGGGAACCACCTGGGAAGCTGTGGGCGCTTACAATGCGCGCAATCCGCAACTGCGCATCAAATATGCGCAGAAAGTGTATCGCAACATTCCATTGGAAGTGCTGGCCGGTCGTTGATGCCCGTGCAGCCGGTGCCGCCGTTGCGACGATCAGCGGCGCTGGACTGCCGGGTTCAGGAGGCCAGCGACAAGGTCGCTGACGACTGCGCATTGTTGCATAATTCCAGCCGATATCCTTGGCTGTAGGCAGTACGAATCATGACCACCTGTTCGCCGTCGACCATGAGTTTTTTACGCAACTTGTAGACGTGTTGTTCGATGGTGCGGCCGGCCACTTCGCTGTCGGCGCTCCAGATGACCGCGCCGATGGTTTCACGGGAAATATAGATTCCTGGTGAGGAAAAGAACAGCCAGGCCATGCTGAACTCGCGTGATGTCAATGAAATGGCTTGTCCCTGATAACTGAAATTGGCGCTTTCCCGGTTCAAGGAAAAACCGGAAAACTCGATGCTGCGGCGAACCTGTGGCGGTGTGCAGCGGCGGATAACGGCATTGATTCTGGCAATCAGTTCGATCGCTTCAAACGGCCTGACCAGGAAGTCGTCGGCGCCGCTATCGAGTGCCAGGGCCACCAGCTCGGCATTGCGCAACGGTGACAGGATCAGTGTGGGCGTGCGGTTGCCGGTGCGGAAGTTAAGCCAGGAAAAGATGCTGTCATCGTCGCGTGGTGGCAGGGCAATATCGATGATGATCAAGTCAAAGCTGTTGCGCTGTAGCGTTCGCAGCAGGGCGGTTTCAGAATCAAAGCGCACGCACTCAAAGCCGGACCGCGTCAAAGCAGTGCGTACTAGATCAAAGGCGGACGTGTTGCGGATATAACAGGCGATTTTCATGACGCGAATATCAATCTGCGTTACTAAGTTCAAATCGATCGGATTTATTGCTTATTTAGCCAGCATTTGTGATGCGTATTCTTGATTATTGTCACTCCGTAATCGCGTTATACTTGGGCCAGTAATGATAGCCAGAATTGCTCGGGCAGTTGCGGCAAGGCACGTTTTGTTGCGTGATTGCTGAATATTCGCTGTCATGTTGAGATCTCC